>Ga0302127_10001609_pt1 | contig 13448 bp, 9 predicted proteins | sample CB4_SCM_MG_FD_204452 | JGI IMG/M metagenome (GOLD analysis project Ga0302127, IMG submission 204452) | Marine microbial communities from Western Arctic Ocean, Canada - CB4_SCM | ecosystem: Environmental > Aquatic > Marine > Oceanic | place: Canada: Western Arctic Ocean | collected 2017-09-24
TGATGTCGCAGCGCGGTTAACAACGCTGCAGAACCATTTAGCCCCCCTACGGCATCACCATATGCAACCTGCTGCATGACCGGCGGCATGGTTTGATCTCCCTGTAGGTGAGGCAACCCTGATGACTGCTCCACCGTGGAACCGTAAGCTCTAAAACCGGCCCAGGGTCCGGTCGAACCAAATGCGGGCATGGACAACAGTATAATGTCCGGTTTCACTTCCCGTAATACTTCATAACCAAGACCCAGTTTCGGCAGCACGCCACCTGAATAATTTTCAACAACGGCGTTGGCACTCTCGATGAGCTGCAACAGCAGTTCGCGGCCGTCAGGATGCTCAAGATCCAGGGTGACATCTCGCTTGTTGCGATTCATGGTATTAAAGGCATTAGATTTTTCTGCACCATCATCACGAATCCATTCCGGTGTTGCTTCCCAACTGCGCCACCAGTCAAAGCGCTCACAACTTTCCACCTTGATCACATCCGCACCCATGTCCGCGAAGTGACGGCAGGCCAACGGCCCGGCCCAACCCATAGTAAGATCGATGATGCGAATACCCGACAGCGCCTTCATGTAACGTACTCTCCGGTATTTTCTCCAAGGGTCGCGACTCGCCCTCCAAAATACGGTGGTGTGGTAAACAGCCTGAACGGGACGCTGGGCACTGTGAGGGAATAATCACCAGTTTCTGCCGTCGTAAATGCCTGTCGAGCGTTGAACTGGTCAACATGAAACAACGCTTCCATGGTAGGCACCCGCGCCAGTGGAATCCTGGCATGCTGGCCCCGGTAAAACAGATCTTCAGCAGAGTGCAGCAGGAGTTTTTCCTTAATCATGGGCTCAATAATATCGACCGCCTCCAGCCTGCCAACAGTGGTCTGAAACAACTCCACATCCGCCAGCTCCTCCAGATCCAGAAGCGTACAGAACGCCCGCCACTGCGACGGCGTTAGCGCGGTGACACCGAGCCAGCCATCCTTGCAGGGAAACACACCAAGCGGATAGGTCGGTGGAAAGCGATTGATTCCCATGCGACTGCCTTCAATATTGAAATTATAGGCAGCCACCCCACCGACTTCCGTGAAACACATCATCGCTTCAAAGATGCTGGTTTCCACATGGGTCAGTCCCTGGCTATTATTCAGCTCCTGAGCCATCACCTGAGTCAGACTGGCAATGTACGCAGTCAGGCCGCCCATGATCTGGGCCTGGTAACCGGTGGGAATGATGGGTGGGCCATCCACCGTACCAATGTTTTTCAGCATGCCATTGAGGGCAAAACACTGACTATCAGTGCCCGTAAAGTCTTGATACGGGCCCTCACCATACCAAACCACGGAAGTACGCACCGCTGTACAATGTCGACTCAGCACTGTGTCGCCGCTGTCCAGCACCAATTGCGCAGAGCCAATCAGTGCCGCAATCTCGACCTCATCGAGTTCGGCCATCAGCACACTTTTCTTGTTGGTATTGAGGTAGGCGTGCATGGCGCTGCCATGGTCTGGAATCTGTGGTGCCAGCAAACGGGTGCTGAATCCAGCTTCAGGCTCAAGATTAATGACTTCAGCACCATAATCTGCAAATAGCTTGCCGCAGTAACCCGTGGCAATCGAGCCACACAGGTCCACTACCCGAATACCGGTTAACGCCATTTGATCCATATAATCCATATAATCCATATAATCCTCAATTACGAGTTCACGCCTCGGGAGGTAGTTCCGTATCGGAAGTTGGCCCGGTGCCCGGTTTCGAGTAGTGCGCCAATGCCTCGGTGGTGCGCTCGTATCCAAATTGAATCAGTTCCTCAGCGCGATGACAATCAGAGAACGAACAGACGTATAAAGCCGCGGATTCCTCATAGCGATGACCCACGTCGTCGGTACCCTTTAGTTGTTCCAAATGGAACGTAGTTCGTGACATTCGAAGTCATGTAGTAACTGATCGCCATCATCGGAATACATTACCAACGGATGAATATACGCATCGGGCAGGAAGCAAATGGACGCGGAAATCAGACCGCCATTTAGGAATATTTCGATAGAGGTCCGGTCGATGAGTAAACGAACGTCAAACGAGGTTGCATCAACCAGTGGGAACGCGTGGCGGTCTACCTTCGAGATTACCGTATAATGAGCTAACCGTAGTTCTCTGGCCTTCCAGTCGAATATCAGCTGTTCTCCCCGCACGATGACACGCAGAGTACTTGCGTCCTGTGGTGTGACTGTGAAAGAGACGTCCAGTAGTTTCGCATCGGTATCTACGGTCAGCTGCTGACCCCGAGACACGCTCTTTTCGGGTGGACTGATACTGCGTTCACGTAGCGTATCCAACTCACTTACCGGCCAGCGTCTTAGAGTGACATTCTTCCCTGTCCCGGAAAGGCTTAGCTCAACAGGTACCGACATCTGTTGATTGAATGGCATCTCTGGATACTGGCCGTTGGCCATCCACGATATCTGAATGCGACGGTTATCCGGCGCATCGCTCCAGGTCTGCGCCGCATAGCCATTTAGGCCCTGTTCACAGACCAGCGCTTCGGTCTCTGGTACGAACGCCTGCCCATCAAAGCTACCAACCAGATACAGGCCTTTTGCACCCCAGAAAATCCATCGTTCGGTGCCGGAATCATCTGTCAGGGGGAAAAAATCGGGGCACTCGGTGACACCGTGAAGCGTGAGATCCTGGAATCTGGTCCACGACTTCGCATCAGCGGAACGCAGCAAACAGTACTCATTTCCCGATAGATACAGCGCCATAACCCATTGACCGCTACCCTCGTGCCAGATGACCTTGGGATCGCGATTGCCTTCCGCGAAGCTCTCGACGATGGGATTACCTGAATACTTCTGCCAGCTCTTACCACTATCCGTGCTGTAAGCAAGGCACTGGGTATGCGGCTGTTTTGGGGTGACGTAGTGCCCAGCGGCGGTATAGAACACCAGTAGCGCACCTTTACCGAATCCCGCAGTCCCTGCTGAGTCAACCACAGCTGAGCCGGAAAACATGGTGCCAAGCGCATCGGGATAAAGCTTATGTTCAAGTTGTTTCCAGTGCAGCAGATCGTCACTCACCGCATGACCCCAGGTCATATTGCCCCAGATGGTTGATTCTGGATTGTGCTGGAAGAAAAGATGCCAGACACCGTCACTGTAGACCAGGCCATTGGGGTCGTTGATCCAGTTTTCTTTGGCCGTGAAATGAAACTGCGGACGGTGAAGCTCGTTGTAGTCACTCATGTGTTGCTTGTTCCTAAGTAAAATTGAGTTAGCGCAGCTACGTTACGCGCTGGGCAAATAGAGTCGTGTGGCGATGGGCGTTGCTTCAATTGTCATGGTGTGTCTTTTGACAAAATTCTCTCTGGCCTCGTTAGGCGGATTCCGCGAGGCTTCCCAGACTGACAGATCGCGATACCATGTTATCAGTAGCATCTTGCCTCGACCCGAGGTTCGATCTGATTCGGCAAACAGTGCAATCGGCTCGCAATCGAATTCTGATTCAAACGTTACCCAGGCCTGCCTGGATAAGTCAGCCATCTGTGCAACATTTTTGTTTTCGACATCAAACCAGCGAAACACACAGATTCCGGGTTTTGACAATGGTTCGTGAACTGTTGGTCTTGCAGTGGGCACCAACAGGAAATGTTCCTTGACGTCCAGGCCATATCCCGCGAGAACCTGATCGATTTCATCAGTGGCATCTTCACCAATGGTGACCAGGTAAAACTCATTTGAAGCCAGTCCAAATAAACCCACAAAAAATCCAAACTGAACGTAACCCTTTTCGTATATATCCCGCTGCAATGCTTCGTAGTGGCTTTGCGCCTGTTGCAATCCGTTGCTGACTGGATCTTTTAGCTGTCTGACAACATACTGTGGCATTCGCTATCTCTACAATAAAAGTGACAATATACACGTAAGGACCTACATGATTACAGAGACCAAACTCGGAAAGATTGCCGGCATCGACAGGGATGGTGTCATAGCATTCCGCGGTATTCGATATGCCCAGGCTCCTGTTGGTGAGCAGCGCTTCAAGCCACCCGTGCCGGTTGAACCCTGGCCTGATGTCTACGATGCGACTCGATTTGGTGACGCCGCGCCGCAACTCCAGGCGGATGAAGGTCCTCAGGAAACCATCAGCGAAGACTGCCTGGTACTTAACGTCTATACCCGGGGACTGGATGATGCCAGAAGACCAGTATTATTCTGGATACATGGCGGTGGTTACATCGGTGGTTCTGGTCGCTTCTACAATGGACGGTACTTTGTCGAGGAACACGATGTCGTTGTGGTCACCATTAACTACCGGATGGGGGCCCTCGGTTTTATGCATGTGGGCCATCTGGAAGCCGGTTTGGATGAGTCCGTGAATAATGGCATCCTCGATCAACTGTGCGCACTCGAATGGACCCGGGACAATATCCGTGCCTTCGGCGGTGACCCGGACAATGTCACTATTTTTGGTGAGTCTGCCGGGGGCACAACCACTGCGATGCTACTGGGGTGTCCACGGGCGGAAGGTCTGTTCCACAAGGCCGTGGTACAAAGCCCCAACGTAGACGTGATCCCGGTCGGAGACGGCCATGAGGCTTTTACCAACCAGTGTATCGAGCGCCTTGGTGGTGACCCCAATCACAACGGTATGCAGACGTTACGGGATGCCTCGATCGAAGACATCGTCAAACTCAATATGCCAAGTGCTGGTGAAAATACTACAGCCAGTCTGGCCATACGCCGACCGGACCGCGTTAAATTTTCTCCCGCCATTGATGGCTCACTTATTCCACGCCCCGTCGTAGATACCTTACGTCAACGCGGCGCAGCTAACGTTCCCCTGCTGGCCGGCGGCTGCCGTCACGAGGGCACGATGTTCACTTACCTAATTGGCGACAAAGACTACACAGAAGCCGAAGCGATCGAACTCTTTAACCAGGAGGGATTTGATGGAGAGCAGGCTATGCCCGTTTACGAGGCCTTCGCACCGGGATCGACACCCCGGGAGAAATTGGCCTATGCACTGACCGACACTATGTTCCGCAACTCAACCGTACGCATACTCGATGCCGTCGCGGACTCGGGAGGAACCTGCTGGTCATGGATGTGCACCTGGGAAAACGATCAAATGAATCTGCGCGCAACGCACGCCATAGAGCTGTCATTTCTTTGGAACTGGATCGCGAGTGTGCCCTTGATGGCGGGCAATAATCCACCCAGGGATCTCGGTCCAGCAATGCGTGCCTACTGGGCGAACTTCGCTCGCACCGGCAGCCCGTTTGCAGACGGCGAACCCGACTGGCCCACTTACAACATAAAGGATCGACCAGTACTATTATTAGATGCTAAGCGTCGCGTTGAGAACAACCTGGATGACGGTGTGCGAAAATTTTGGTTTCAGGAGGCCATATGATTGAACAACGAGTAGAAATAAAAATTGCCGACGGTGTTATGACCACGTTTGAGTTTCATCCAGAAGAAGGCGGACCCTACCCTGTCGTGCTCTATCTGATGGATGCGCCAAGTATCAGGCCTGCGTTGATGGATATGGCATCAAGACTGGCGTCTGCTGGTTACTATGTGCTGATGCCATTTCTTTACTATCGCAACAGTCCCTACCGGGAATTTGGCACTAGCGATGAGGATATGCATGAACGTCGAGAACTCATGCAATCGGTCACCGGCGATAATATTCTTCCTGATGCCGAGGCCCTGCTGGCCCACGCAAGTCAGAACAAGATGGCAGACACCGATGGCAAGATCGGCGCCGTGGGCTTTTGTATGAGTGGTCCTTTAGTGTTGGCACTCGCCCAGACGATGCCAGAGAAAGTTGCCGCGATCGCCTCCATTCATGGCGCCTGGCTGGTCAATGACAAACCGAATTCACCCCATAAGCAGCTCGATCGCATCAATGCCGAGGTTTACTTTGCCTGGGCGGACACCGATCCAACAGCAACCGCGGAAGAATTAGAGATCATGGATGCTGCCCTGCAGGAGGCAAGCATTAACTACCGAATTGACTTTATGACGGGCGCTGAGCACGGCTTTGCCCCGGCCGGTGAGCGCTACCATCGCGCCTGCTCAGAGCAACACTGGGAAAGGGTTCACGCACTTCTAAAGCGCAACATCGGCTGACCATGACTGCGCAAGACGATTCATGGTAGAAACGTCGGGCAAAAGGATCGACATCAGGTTGGTCAAAATTGAATTCGGAGAAGAGAATGTCAGACGGAATTGTTGAAATACGCGACTACACCATCGATCAAAACACGATTGAAGCCTACAAAGAATGGGCGGACAAACTAGCAGCACCGTGGCTGCGCGCCAATCTCAACGTCATAGATTTCTGGGTGAACTGCGGGATCGATGCCGAAGTAAGCGGTTCCAACCCCCAGGTATCAGAGAACGGACAACCCAACGTCTGCTGGATAATTCGGTGGGATTCCAAGGAAACCCGGGATGCGCAGTTCGGCAAGATCATGGGGGAACAGGGTTGGAAGGATATCTGGGCACAACACCCCGACCCTAGCGCCTATCTCCAAATGAATGTTCGCTTCTTTCGTCCCGCAGCGAGCTAATAGAAAAGATAAGGCGTTGTATTTACCAATAAGCTGATACGTCCACGTACTTCTTCAGCGCAACATCGGTTGAGCCAGACACCCGAAATTCTTAAACCGTTGGTGTGAATATGTTCTGTTCGTTAACTTGCTGAACGGTGCCTTTCGCGTTGACGTATTCCTTTTCTGTCATCGCCCTTAGCAGTGCCTCGTCGTCGGGCAGGTTCGCGATGAATCGCGTGGCTTCGGGATCATCTATCTCACCCAGGCGGCCAATAACGATACCGGACTCAGGTTCATTGCTGCGACCGAATACGATGGAATAGCTTTCGATCCGGGCCTCGCCCACAGGGGTTTTGGTAAAGGCTGGAGATTTCAGGTTATCTATCTGTGGCTGATAGGTCGCAGGGTCCTTTCGCACCCAATCATCCTCTACGGGCCGAGTGGAATAGATACCGGCGGAGTGTCGCCCTAGAAACCCACCATTGGCGGTGACTAAGCCATAGCTTGAAGGGGCTGCCCGTACTTTGTCTACCATCGCGGCAATCGAATTCATGACGTAGTTGTTACCGGCGCCCCCATGAAATGGCAGTCCACCGGTGACGGTCAGGGGACGCGGATCATCTGCGGCGATACCCAATTCAGCACACGCAATCTGTACGGCACTGGGAAAGCATGAGTAGAGATCGATATGTTCAATGTCATCCATACTGATACCGGCCATGGCCAGGGATTCTTTACCCAGTAGATTGATGGCCGGTGACGAGAAATAATTAACGCGCTGCGTCAATTCCCAGATTTCTGTGACGTCGGCACAGCCGTGTAAGTACACCCAGCGCGATTCATCCACACCGAGCTCCCGTGCATGGACAACAGATGTAAGAACGACCGATGCGGACTGATTGACCTGATTCATCGCGTTCATGTATTTGGTATAGGGCCAACCCACATAGCGGTTCCTGGCACTTGGATTAGCAATTTCTGCCGGACTCCGGAACGTCGGGAACCAGGCATGTGCTGACGTGGTGGCAACTTCTGAGAGACGACTGAAAATCTCACCCATAATATTCTGGTGTTCAGTCAGTCCCCGCCCCAAATGTTGTCGCAGGGCATTTTCAAATAACGGATAGACATGGGACGCCTGCCAAACACCGTGTTGCCGCTCGTGTTCATTCCACATCTCAGGTGAGTCGTAGAGAGTTTCCGGGTCAGTATCGGATGGCACATCCCAGGGAATTTTGGCACCGGACTTAACGATCTTGCGACCTGTCGCCATGGCTTCAGCGCCTGTCAGCAGCACCAGCTGATGTTCGCCGCGGGTTATTGCTTCACTGAAGCGGTTGACGAGGTACTGGGGCGCGTACCCCCCGTCTGGAACAAGCCACTGCTTCGACTGCGCCGCGTGCAATGCATTGGCCAACGCCTCGGGGGTGTTGCGCATCGGCTCACGAAAGCTCCTGACCACGACCAGTGCATCTATTTCATGAGTGAAAGCTGCATTTAAACCGGTATCCTCAAACGCCAGACGCGTCGCCTGCACCATCAGGTCAAGGGGGCTGGAAGCAACAGCGAGTTCTGGCTTTTTTTCGGTGACCTGGCCAACGCCGATCAGTATGGGTGTGTTATCTCTGGGCATTATTCATCTCATAGTTGTTCGTGGTGGTATCGCCAATGATTGCTAGCCGACGGTGTCTTCAGGTTCGAGGCCAATCAGTGCACGGCCAACCGTTCTAAAATGTGCAGGTCGTGCCTGAATCTGCTGGGTAATAGCATGAATATCCTGGAAGCACTTGTACAGCGGATGATCGTCGAAAATCGCACTACTGCCAGCAAGCTCATAGACCTTATCAACGACCTTACCCGAGGTGCGAATCGCATTCGTGGCCGCAAGACGCAGTCGTGTTCGAGCGGCGCCTAAGGGAGCACCTTCCTGCTGATGCAGATAGGCACACTCGTCGGCAATTTCCAGCAGGAACGCACGTGCCGAGCCCCACTCGGCTTCCGCTTGCGCCAGGCCAACCTGCACCATCTCGTCCTCCATCAGCTTACGGTTGCCAAATGCGGGAACCTTGCCCTGAGCCAGATCAATGAGGGAATCAATCGCACGACGGGCGATGCCGAGACCGACAGAGCCAAAAGAACTCGCGAACAACAGACCGTTGGATAAACCCGTGGCGGCACCGCAGTGTGTGCGAAATACTGCGATCGGAACTACCTGTGCCTTAGGAACCGCCAGCGCTTCGGCTCGATATTCACGACTACCCGTACCACGCAGCCCGGTGACGTTCCAGTCATCGCCGAGATCAACACTGTCCTTCGGCACGAGACACAGGCCCGGTACCTCAGTGCCATCCTCAAGAACCAGATCAGTCTGGGCAGCGAGCCAGTCAGCATGCATGCAGCCGCTCGCGAACCGCCAACGGCCAGTCAGTTGAAAAATGTCACCCTTTTCAGTCGCCTTACAATTCACTGGCGTACCTGTTGCAACCACCGCCTCCGGGTTGTCACCCCAGATAATATTGGTCAGTTCCGGCGGATAGCCGTCTGCGCCATTGGCAAAGACACAAGCCTGACCCACACACCAACCGACACTGCCGTCGGCCTCCCCTATCGCTTCGATACAACGAAGGTACTTCGGTAACGGCAACTGACTGCCACCCAAAGAGCTAGGCAGCAACAATCGGAAAAGTCCTACCTTTTTTAAATCGTTAGCAAGATCCTTGGGTAACTCGCGATGGCTGGAGATTTTGTTCTCACAACTGCGGATGCGATCACTGAAACTTCGCGCAAGTTCAAGCTCAGGGAAAGTGGCTCGGTGACTTTCTATTCTCAATGGATCGGTCCCAAAAACTCTGATTCTAACGTTGTTTTGGCGTCCCGAACACAAGGCCAATTTTGGGGAGACTTCGATTCACCCTCGCCTCAGCCCCTATGCTAAGGTTCGGTCGCTCAGAACTTTGCCACATCGCCCTAATAATAGAGATAAATCAATGAACACACTGCCTCTCGATACTAAAGAAAATGGTCTGGAAGTCGTCGGCGGCAAGGGAAGATCCCTGTCACGCCTATGCAACGCAGGATTCAATGTCCCCGCGGGATTTCAAGTACCGACCGCGGCGTATCGAGGGTTTGTCACCGACCATGAACTACAGGAAAAAATTCTTGAGTTAGCTATACCAGTGATCGTTGAGGGCGGCATTTCTTTTGAACAGGCCTCTACTAACATCAGACAGTTGTTTGCTGAACACGATCTCTCTACGGACGTGATCACTGACATCCGCGCGGCCTACGATGCCCTCCCCGGCACCCCTGCCGTTGCTGTCCGCTCATCTGCAAACGCAGAAGACCTGCCAGACCTGTCCTTCGCCGGCCAGCAGGATACCTATTTGAATGTGACCGGTGGTGACGCCGTGGCAGTCGCTGTAAAAAACTGTTGGGCATCATTGTGGACTGCCCAGGCCATTAACTACCGCCACGAAATGGGCATCGAACAGGATGTTGTCGCCATGGCCGTGGTGGTACAGATCATGATCCCATCGGATGTGTCCGGCATTCTCTTTACTGCCAATCCATCAACCGGCGAACGCGCTGAAATGATCGTCAACTGCAGCTTCGGATTGGGCGAAGCCGTGGTCAGTGGTCAGGTTACCCCTGATACCTACATCGTCGACCGAGAAACGCTAACAGCGAAAGAAACCATCATCGGTGCCAAGGAGCAGAAGATAGTCTCCGACGGTGAACAGGGTACCCGCATGGTGGATATTGCCGACAATGAAAAGGCACAGTCATCAATATCCGATGAATCCCTAAGAGAATTGGTAACGCTGGCCATTCAGGTCGAAGAAACATTCGACAATGTACCCCAGGATATTGAATGGGCAATCTTTGAAGATGGGCTATGGCTACTCCAGACGCGGCCCATCACCAATTTGCCGCAGGACTCGCCCAAGGATGTCACCTGGCCGGAGATACCCGGTGCAGTTCTGCTTAAACGCCAGGTTGCTGAGAATATGCCAGATCCGCTGTCACCTTTATTCGAAGAACTGTATTTGTTCGCAATCTACGATACCCAAACCTGGCCCGAAGGCTGGGAGTGGAATGGCTCGAAAACTAAAAACTACATGAAGAATTTTGTTGTCGCCACCGTCAATGGTTACGCCTACCAGGCCATCTATAACATCAATGGCGAGGATTGGCTCGACTACATGGAAAAGCACAAGCAGAAGCAGGCCAAACAGCCATGGTACGTCACGCTCAAACAATCGATCAGTCAAGGGCAATACATGATCGATAGCATGAAAGATGGGCCATTACATTTTGTCTTCGTGATCATGCGTGCCTTCCGTACTTTCAAGCGCTACCCCACTCTGGTGACATGGGAGAAAGAGTGGCTGCCGAATTACCTTGCTGTTATCGAACGCTGGGAGAATCTAGACCCTTCCCTTGCTACCGGAGAAGAATTACTGACCGGCATGAAATCCCTGACACGGGCGGAAGGTAAATACTGGCATGCGCTACGCGGGGTCATTGGCACAGCAAAAGGCACCGATGGCGCGTTTCAGACGTTCCTTGAAGAGAACGCCGCAGATGAAGGCCTTATCAGCGGGACGTTCCTATCCGGATTCCCGTCCAAAACCCTGGAGGCGGAAGTCGCAATGCGAGCCATCGCGCAACGCATCAATAACAACCGGTCTCTATACGAACTCACCGTCATAACCCCGGCGACGCGCTTCCTGGCGCAACTAGATCAACACCCTGACGGTCAGCCTGTTCGTGATGCGATAGACAAGTACCTGTATGACTTTGGCCGACAGGTGTTCAATCTCGACTTTGTTGAGCCCTCGTTAGCAGAACAACCGCTGCCCTTTGTCATGAGTTTAAAAGCGATGGTGAGAAATCCTGGCTATGACCTTGCCACGCGGCAACAGGAGGTAGCACGGACCAGACGCGAAAAATGGAAACAGGCACTGAGATTCTTCAAAGGTAGTCAACGCCTGGAGTTTCTGCGCCTGTACTGGACCGCCCGCGTTAACTATCCCACCCGTGAAGAGGCATTATTTTACATGGGTCTTGCGTGGTCCACATTCAGGCCCTGGGCTCAGGAACTCGGTGAGCGCCTGGTTAGTATCGGTACGTTGAGCACACCGGACGATCTATACTATCTGTCGAGTGAGGATCTGGAATTCGCAATTCATGCACGGGCAGACAATCGCGCAATGCCTGAACTCATTGAAAAAGCGCAACAACAACGGCAACTTCGTGATCAACGTTTTCGGATGAATCAACCGCCGTCTATCCCCCTGTCAAAGACAGATGCGACATTTAAGGTCAGCAGCGACAATGAGAATCTGTTGCGGGGTTTTGCGGTTAGCCCCGGTAGTGTCACAGGCATCGCGAGCGTCATCATGACACCCAATGATTTCGACAAGATGACACCAGATTCAATTCTGGTGTGTCCGCTGACCACGCCAGCCTGGACGCAGCTATTTCCTCATGCGCGAGGACTCGTCACCGATATCGGCAGCATTCTGGCACACGGTTCAATTGTCGCCAGGGAATACGGTATCCCCGGCGTACTCGGCGTCGGCGATGCCACACAACGGATTAAAAATGGACAAACCATTGCAGTGGATGGCGATCGCGGTACAGTAACGATCTTGGATTAAACAGGCAGCATACCGTGCACATAGAATTAGACTACAGTCGCGAGGGACTCGTTCTCGACCTACCCGATGACCTCGACATTCAGGTTATTCGCAAGCCAGCCATGCCGCTCATCAGCAATACGCGCCAGGCTGTTCTGGACGCCCTGACCCAACCTACTTCGAGCCCGGCGGTGGCCAAACTCGCCCAGGGTAAAGGCAGTGCCTGTATTCTCATCTGTGATGTCACACGCCCGGTACCCAACCAACTATTTCTACAGCCACTGATTCGTGAGTTGGTGAGTGGTGGGATTTCCCTCGAGGCCATCACTATTCTCGTCGCGACGGGCCTGCACAGACCCAATGAAGGCGAGGAACTTGCGAGTGTGGTCGGCGATCCCTGGGTGATGGAGAACGTCACAGTAGCAAACCATTTCGCCCGCGACGATGCCATGCATATTGATCTTGGGTTCACCAGCACAAGACATACGCCAGTTAAAATTGATCGGCGTTTTGTAGAAGCAGATCTACGAATTGCGACCGGCCTGGTTGAACCCCATTTTATGGCAGGATACTCCGGCGGCCGCAAAGTTATTGCACCCGGCGTCGCCCACGAAGATACCATTCGCACTTTCCATAGCGCCCGTTTTATTGAAGATCAGCTCGCCATCCAATGCAATCTCGACGGCAACCCATTACATGAAGAACAACTGGAAATCGTCAAAATGTTGGGCGACGTCTATGCTATCAACACCGTTATCGATGACCAGAGACAACTCGCCTTTGTAAATTTCGGCGAGATTATCACCAGCCATCTTGCCGCCGTCGAATTTGCCCACAAAGTCAGCACGGTCGATGTGCAGCGACGCTATCGCACCCTTGTCACCTCGGCAGCAGGTTACCCGCTGGATAAAACCTACTACCAGGCGGTTAAAGGTATGGTGACACCGCTCGATATTCTCGATCAGGGCGCCAATCTGATTCTCGCTGCCGATTGCTCAGAGGGTATTGGCTCAGCGGATTATCGCGCGTCGCAGAAACGTCTGCTGGATGAAGGTAGTGACGCATTTCTCAAAGGTATCTTGAAAAAAAAATTCGCCGACATTGACGAGTGGCAGACTGAAATGCTATTGCGGCCCACCCGCGTGGCGAACGTACACCTGTTCAGTCGGGGCCTGGATCCTGAAGACTATCATCTGACCGGCGTTCAAATGACGGCCTCAATCGAAGCAACCATCGCCAAGAGTGTGTCTG
>Ga0302127_10001622_pt1 | contig 13376 bp, 9 predicted proteins | sample CB4_SCM_MG_FD_204452 | JGI IMG/M metagenome (GOLD analysis project Ga0302127, IMG submission 204452) | Marine microbial communities from Western Arctic Ocean, Canada - CB4_SCM | ecosystem: Environmental > Aquatic > Marine > Oceanic | place: Canada: Western Arctic Ocean | collected 2017-09-24
GGAACAGGTGCTCTTTACGAAGTGATTACTAACCTATCTGTTTCAGGAACTTATGCCACTACTTTCATTCTTGACAGAGCATTCGTTCAAAATATACCTGCAGGAGCGATTGAACTAAGAGTCAGATTCTACCCTAATAATCTCGACTCTACCGATGATGCTGATCTCAGTGCGGTTGACCATTGGATGGTTGGAAGGATGAACATTTCATTCGATGCAGGGACTCATGCCAGAGGCACTCAGGCATCATACACTATGACAATTGTAGACCACCGTGGACAAACTCCAGATAATGTGAATGGAACATATATCAATAGTTTTGATGGAAGTGTGGAAAATACCACCACTAACCCTCAAACTTCGCAATTCTCGGTTTTATTCAGTAGTAGTTCCACCTTGACTGCCGGTGATTATACTTGGGAGACTGCCTTTGGTGGCTCAGATTGGTTTGAAACGGACACATTCACCACCTCGGTTAGAGTACAAGGAGAAGCAGGCTTCAATCCAACAAATCCTAATTTAGTAGATGATTGGACCAATTTGGGAGCCCAGAATTGGGTGACTGGAGATTTGTATGATCCTGGGCAAAGCACTGTTATAACAGGAAATAATTCCACTATAACTGCTGGATTCATCCATCCAAATACAGGTTATACTCCTGTTGGTATAGGCTATGTGAATACAACTACAGGTGCAATCAACATAACAATCACCGCACCTAGGGATGTTGGATCTAGCGTAATAGATTTAATTTTCCAATTCAATTTCGCTCAGGTTAATGGGACTCATGATAACGAAGCCTACTTCCTGTATACCGATGACTTCCCAACAGACCCTCCTCCTACTCCTTTAGCAATCCCATGGGGGATTGAGTCTGAAGCGCGTTTACTTTTCGATAATTCTTCTTATATTACTGAAGTTAATCGATCAATAGACCTCATTGTCTTAGTTGACGATATAGCTGATGGCGCCAATATTTCTTCAGCAAGTATTGAATATATATTTGATTGGAATGGTGCCAATGTATCACTTGGAACAGTTCTTTCAAATGCAACAGGGGCCGCAACATTCGCATTCACTCCAGATGGAATTGCCCCCGGGAAATATAAACTCCGTGCAGTAATGGCTGATGACCTTTCAGATACTTTGGCAACAACCGATGCCGGTAGATGGCTAGGAAACGCTACTGAATCCGAGATAACAATCCAAGTTGGAACATCCATTGACACCATTTTCCCAACTGTAATAACCGCTGGATTAAGATTTAATTTAACCGGAACAGTTCTCGACGTCGATAATTCAACACGACCATTATCATCTCCGGTACAACTGAATGTATTTTGGGCTGACAACCCCGATGAGATTCTAATCAATGGGGCAGCAACCATGCAAAATGGTAGTTTCGCCCTCAGTGTGCCAACCGATACTGCAAGCAATGGAACAGAAAGAGGAGATCACATATTGGTGATACAAGTAGTCAATGAATCCAACCCATTCTACCTCTTTGGTGCTGCTCAATCGAGCCTCTTAGTCATGGGCGTAACTATTATTGAAGATGCGGAACCAAGAAATGCAGCAGTAGTTCTACGTGGCTCAGATGTTAACTTGAGTGCTACATTGAAGGAGTCCTCGAATGAGCACCAAGCATTAGCCGGTGAAACAGTGGCAATTCTATTCGATGATACTTGGCTTGCTGAGCAGATAACAGATGGAGCAGGCGCATTTGCAATGACTCACACAATTCCTAATGACCAACCATTAGGTTTGATTTCGATAACCTTTGTTTTCAATCAGACTGTTGACCTATTGACTTCTGGAAAGGTTCTCAACACAATCACAATTAGTACAACAACAGTTTCAACTCTGGATATAATCACAGTTAATCCAGTTGCTGGTGAGTCCTTCAACATCAGCGGTAGTGTAGTTTCTGACAATGGTTCAGGTATTATCAACCGAGATGGTTCTGTTTTAACTCATCAAATCCAATTTAGAGTGGATGGGGATATCATCGGCTTCACTGCTTCTGGAGGACTATTACAAGTAGATGGAAGTTGGAACGCCACAGTATCTCTTAATTCAGACTTCAAGAGAGGCCTACACAACTTAACAGCGATACTCATTCCTACAGTCAATTATTACGTGTCCTCTGAAGCTACCGAGGACTTCACCTCGAAGGGATTCTCGACCCTTGTGTTCGTCAACCCAACCATGACTAATGGCAACCCCACTTTAGCCAGTGCAACGATAAGAAATCAGACTTTGGAAGTTCAATTAAGTCTAATTGAGAATACAAATGAACCAGTATCGGGCCAAAGCATAACCGTTAATCTAACTGGAACTTCAATAACCATTTTTGCTACCACAGACTCAAACGGAATTGCATGGGCAAATTTCACCTTGCCAGAAGACTTGACCCCTGGATTGAATATACTAACTGCACAATATGCTGGAATTTCTCAACCTGATGGGTTGTTAGGCTCCAACGCCAATGCTAGTTTCATCGCTCTCGCAAATACCATCATCACAATTGATGACCACACAGCATCATTGATTGTCAATCAGGATTTCTACCTCAATGGTACCTTGTTAGATGATATTGGGCTACCTCTAATGATGGATGGAGAGAATTTCAGTGGCGTTGTTTACTTAGTCATTGATGGAAATACTACATTGAGTGTACAGAGCAATAACAGCACAGGTGTCTTTGCCTTCATTTGGCAAGTTCCACAATCCTTTGGGTCAGGAAATCATACAGTCGAAGTTCGCTTTACAGGCGACCCTTCTTGGTCAAACCCTGGTTCTTCCCAAGCAAATGTTGCAAACCCTCCTTATTACATGCCAAGCAGTGCCAATGATACATTCGGCGTTTTAGTGCCAACAAGTATTACTCTTACAAGTGCTGGAGGAAGTGTTGACCGTGGGGATACAATTTGGCTCAATGGTACCCTTGCTGATATCATTAGCATTGGATTAGGAAACCGAGATTTGGTAGTCAACCTCAATTCTAACTTTTACACAACCGCAACTACTGACATCAATGGAGTTTTCACAATTCCAATAATTATTCCAAAGGAAACACCACTTGGTCCAGCAGATATTCAAGTAGTATTCGCCGGCGAGGAATTCTACCTCACTTCTGATGCTAATGGTACTTGGACCCTATTCAGTCCGATTACAATAACAATAACAACTGATCAAAGTGTAGCCCTCAATGAAAACCTCAGTATTAGCGGAACGATTGTTGACAATAACCTCGATGCAGTACCATTCCACAATGTTTTGATAGAGATTGATGGAATGGTGATTGCACAATCTGTTAGCACTGATGAGAATGGAAGTTTCAACTTGACCTGGTTGGCTCAAGGACTTGGAATCGGCGAGCATACTTTGACAGTTCATGCAAATGAACAGGGATATTATCGCGAAGGCAGCAGTAATACTACTTTCTACGTAGCCCACGGAACTGCTTTCAGTGCTAGCTTTTCCTCAGCATCAGCAAATATCCGTGGACAGAAGTGGGCCTTAGAAGGCCGTTTATTCGATAATGACAGCATTTCTCGAGATGGCATTGCAAACACCCTGATCGAAATTAGCCTAGATGGCATGGTGGTTGATACCACCTGGACAGGGGATGATGGATACTGGGCAATTAATGTTGGTATATCCGGTGATGCTACAAGAGGAATGCATAATTTGACAATTTCTTACTCTGGAAATCAGACTTTAATGCCAAGTAATACTACGTTGATTGGAACCGCCTTAGCGCAAGTCGTTATTGATGTAGTTGTCATCTCTCAAGAAGTCATTCGCGGTGATTCACTCTATCCAGTCACCTTTGAAGGTCGTTTGATTGAAGTGGGTGGGAACCAAAGCATAATCTCGAATGCAGATTTATCTATCGATACTATCTGTGGAGTATCTGGGTTGGAGGCCTGCGAAATTCAATGGAAAACAGACGGCTCATTTGTAATGAGTGGCGTGGTTGGATTCGAACACCAGCCTGGAACAATCTATCTGATGGTTTCCTACCTTGGTAATTCTAGTCAGTACTTCCAGTCTGCAGATGTCAACCGTTCACTGGAATTACAAGTTGACTTGGAGTTTGAAGTGGAATTCAAGAACCTCGTTCCAGGAAGCCAAGACAGCGTCGAAGGGACAGTCACAATATTCGATAAGAATGCACGTGCACAAGGAATTGACATGCGTGTAGAGGGTATCCCAATCACTGCAGTCCTTACTTCTGATAATGTTAACAATAGTGCTTATAGTGTCCAAACTCAAGTGAGTGATTCTTCAGGAACAGCTTCCTTTGAATTCAAGGCTGACCCTGCTTACAGCGATAGTGGGTACTGGGGTCTAGTTTCACTTGAATTACAAATCGAGGATAATAGAGTTTCAGAAGACTCCCTATCTCAATTCAGAACTGCACATGCAAACCAAGGGCAAATCCCAGTTGAAGAACCCCCAGTCGAGGAAGATGTGCCAATTTGGATGTATGCTGCGGGTGGAGTCCTTGTAGCAGTTGGAATTGGCGCCTATGTATTCTTGAAAAATCGCGAGGATGCAATCAAGGAATTATCTGAAATCTTCTCTTACACGGCAGAATTACTTGCTGCTGGTGATGAGATGCGTGAAGCCATTTACATGTGCTATGAGAATCTTTGTCAAACCTTAATGAAGCACGGATATCTTCGCCGTGATTTCGAGACAGTTCGTGAATTCGAGATGGGAATCCGCAAGGCTTTGCCAATCAAGGAGACCTCTTTGATGAATCTAGATCAAGTCTTCGAGGAGGCTCGTTATTCTGCTCACGAAATGACTGATGGACACAAGCAATTCGCTCAGGAATCACTACTCGGTGTGTTGAATGATATCGACAATATGGAACAAGCTTCAGTTCCAGCTTGAAACTATTATTTCTAAATCAGGCTGAATCGGAAAGGTACTTTATTTCCAAGTTGCCATGATTCCACTCAGTGGAAACGTTGCCTACTCCTACAGGGAGAGGGACTACCCTCTCGATGTGGTCCCCGAGGCTTAATTTCAAAGAAGAAATTCCATTATCAGTTGATACAGAGACATCGACATCATCAGGTCCCAACCCCATCAAAGGTAAACGAATCCCATTTGCATCTGCAACTCCATTTAATTCAGTAGCCAACCATTCAATAATTCGACTTGGGGCGATTTGAGAAAGATGAGTTTCAGCAACGAGCCCAGTGTTCCGCATTACCTTGGCGTGAATAGTTCTGACTTCCTCTATGTGAGTAGCAGAAGCGGTGAATGCTGCATGAGATTCCTCAGGCGTTGAGGGGTTGGTTGATTCTTTGTTTTCAGACCTCATTGAAACCAAGCCCAATGCCGCCGCTATTATGGGTTGCGTTTGAAAAAGCGCTTTGCATAAGAGGAAGTCATCTGGGAATCAGCACAGATAAGTGGTGAAATATTACTGGGTAAGCACTTTTTGTAAGTCCAAGTAGTCAATCTTTGGTCTAATAATAAGATAAAGGCGCGGTCGCCCATCGCTCTAATTGGGCGCCCCATCGCTTGCAATACGGAGTTCACCGCTGGCTGAGTAGTAGCATAACGCCAGGACAAATCTTTTCCAAATCTACTTGCGTAATAATCCTTCAAGGCATCTGAAACTACACTCGGTGGGGCCATTGGAATACCAATACATGCAACTGCAGTGAGTAAGTTTTGATGATAGTCGATACCTTCTGATAAGCGACCGCCAAACACTCCTGCTAACAGCACTTTACGGCCGGATTCCCTTTCTTGTTCTAAATCTTGCAGCAATTTATCGGCTCTTGATTTTGACCATGAGGAGTCTTCATGTATGACTCTTGAAACTCTCCATCGGTGTTCACCTACGTACTCTTGCAACTGGGCATATGATGGAGCGAAAACGGCCACATGTCCAGGGCTTGCTTCGATTAATGCTTCTATGTGATATTGAATTTTCCTGGTGTTTTCAGAACTTCTACCTGCCCATTTTGTTGTTACATCATTAGCGATTGCCACCGGTCTTTTTTCGCTGAGGAATGGAGATTCGTAAGTTTCCATAGTTGTTTTGTTGGCAGGAAGGGAAAGCAGGTCGGCGAACATTTGGGGTGGGCAAAGAGTGCCTGACATCAGAACTGAACCCTTGGTTCTCTTGAAGATGGGCCCCGATACCACCCCTGCATCGAGCAGGTGTGTCGAGATAGTGCCAGAATTACCAGATGAATCGAATCGCAACACTAGGGCGGAGGATTCACCATGGCGGTGGAATACATCCAATAAAGCAACTAATCGGTGGCACGCCAATTCACGCTCTGATTCTTCATTAGAATCATCAACCTCAACCTCAACGGCCATTAGGCTAGCACAAAAGTCGACAAAGCCACGTTTGGAAGAAGAAGAAGAAGGCTCTTTTGATTCACCTAATTTCATTTGAACGCCGCGTCCATCAACTGCAAGCATCGAGTTATTAAGAACTTGAATTAATTCGCTGGATTCTATCTTTATTTCAGTGGCCTTCTTTTGTTTTGGTTGTACTTCTAGAGCATCTAAGCGTGAATGCATGTTCCGAAACCAAGGTGTCATTTCCTTTCGCAAGGTCTTCAATACCTCAGTAGCCCAGATAAAATGGCTGATATCGGCATCCTCAGCCTCAGATAATATGCCGCTATATTCTTCCATTTCGAATTGGGCATTGCGTACCATTTCAGGGCTCAATTTACGTTCTAGGCCTCTGCGAATCCGAGCCGGTAAATTATGCGCTTCATCAACTACGAGAATTACTTCCTCGAGCGAAATACCCATCGCCTTGAGAGTTGCATCTCTGACATCATCATTGAAAATGTGATTATAGTCACAAACTATGATATCCGCATATTTAGCGGTTTCACGGGCTGCTTTCCATGGGCAGACCTGGCATTTACGTCCTGCTTCAGAATGGTTGCGCGCTAACTCTACTAATTCTTCAACATGTAGAGGATTTGCTAGGATCTTTTCAGAAATAGATGGCGCCGTTGCCATCCATGGTTTACAAGAGCGATCCGCTCTCATTCCTGCACATAATCGTGAGAATAATGCTTGACTTTCCTTGGCAATCGGTTGGATACACATTCCTGCCTGCCCGATTAAATCTACTAAGCCAACCTTTGCCTTCCCCGCAGGAATCCGTTCATTGATGGAACGAACAGTTTCCACGACTATTCTATGTTGAGATTGGCGCCCAGTCAAGAACATGATTGGAGCAGAGTCCACTTCGACATCACGAGTATGGTGGAGACAACCCGCTAAGGAGGCCGCAGTTTTTCCAATACCAGTCGGCGCTGCAGCTAAGTGGTGCCCTTCGGCCTTCAATGCAGCGATAATGTGCTGCATCATCTCAGCTTGACCAGGTCTAGCCTGCTCGTGAGCCAGCCACTTGGGCCCTACTATCTCGGCTGCCATCAGTGTCCTTGTTTCTGCGACCCTCTATGAGGGTTAATGATTGAACATTTGATTATGTTAGTTTTCAAGCAATATATTTAAGTCAACTTTATTTCAATTTAAAGAGCAAATAGTCTGATTACCTTTCGCAGATGCTGTTTTACGATATGTTAACTATCTGTTGTCAGCAGATAATCAAGTTTCTTTAAGGAAAAACAGGATTTAATATTGATGTAACCAAAAAAGGCCCCTCGGTGTGGGGCCGAGGGGCGTGTGGGCATCAAGTGTTCAGCAGGCTGAATCACTGGAATCGGAACCTCCTCGGTGTGGGCCCGAGGGGGTGTGTGGGTCGAATTTGAAATCGCGGGAGGCCTTTGCTGCTCTAGCTCGCAAAGCAATCCAACCGCTGGCGACTGTAGGCGTGTTCGGGGTGCCACCAGGCAAGCCCTTGTTAGGTGTCTTACCTGGTGGCGTCTGCATCCCATCCCCTCTCATGGCTCTCACCATATCATTCACTGCTCAAACTCCTTGGAGCGTGTAACACGCACCCGGAGATCATTAGCAGTGGATTCGAAACGCTCATTCAGAGCCACCAAGTCTTCAACGACCTGGGAAAGATAGGAGTTCAAGGCTTCATTAATTGCCATTTCTGGAGTTTGGCCCTTCATCTCCAATAGGTGAGCCAACTGGAATTGCTGTGCAGTTCCTAATTCGATAGTAATACTCTTCATCGTAGGGAGAGTTGGTTGAGCCTCAAACAAGGCCCTTAGTCCACGCCTAATGACGTCGGAACGGCTACGCATTCCATTGACTCCAACATGCTGGTCAAGCAGAGCTAGTTCATCATCCGGGATTCGAACTCCTACCATGTTGCTTGGGCCGCTCATGCTTCTTCACTCCTCTCCGGTAAATCTCTCAGAGAGGGTAGGGCATATGAATGTTGTGCATTTGTTAAACAATCCGTTTTCACCTGTAAAACAAAGCAGTCATGCTTTTCTCTTATATCTTTCCATTTATATCGCCGATTTCGCCGAAACTAGCCGAGGCAGTATTCGCTCTGCCGTTCTAAGTGGTCTCCCCATAGCAGTGTGGTAAGTCGTACTGCGTGAACATCTTGAAAAGGAGGCGGCGCATCGGCGCATCAATCCACTTGGTGGATAGAAGGTATACAGATGAGCCTCATCGATGATGTCTATGCAAGTGTAATTGCCAGAGACCCAGACCAGCCCGAATTTCACCAAGCAGTAAAGGAAGTCTTAGATAGCCTTGGGCCAGTGATGGAACGCCACCCTGAATATGCAGATGCCAACATCCTAGCAAGAATCGTCGAGCCAGAGAGAGTCATGCAATTCCGTGTTCCATGGGTAGACGACGAAGGAAATGTTCAGGTTAATCGTGGTTTCAGAATCCAGATGAACAGCGCAATCGGCCCATACAAGGGCGGACTTCGTTTCCATCCAAGCGTCAACCTATCAATTCTCAAGTTCTTAGCTTTTGAGCAAGTTTTCAAGAATAGCCTTACCACTCTACCAATGGGTGGAGGAAAGGGCGGTTCTGATTTCGATCCAAAGGGTAAGTCAGATGGAGAAGTCATGCGTTTTTGTCAGGCCTTTATGGGGGAATTATGGAGACATATCGGTGGCAACACCGACGTACCAGCAGGAGATATCGGCGTTGGTGGCAGAGAGATTGGCTACCTTTACGGAATGTACCGAAAGAATAGCAATGAATTCACAGGAGTTCTAACCGGCAAAGGACGTTCATGGGGAGGTTCACTAATCCGTCCAGAAGCAACTGGATACGGGCAAGTTTACTTTGCTCGTGAAATGCTAAAGACACGGGGAGATAGCCTTGAGGGCAAAATCTGCATAGTTAGTGGTAGCGGAAACGTTGCCCAGTATGCTACCGAAAAAGCCACACAACTAGGAGGAAAGGTAGTCACTATGTCCGATAGCAGTGGATTCATCCACGACCCAGAAGGTATCGACGCAGAGAGGTTAGCATGGGTAATGGACCTCAAGAACAACCGCCGTGGAAGAATCAGTGAATACGCAGAGCACTTCTCATCCGCTACTTACACAGCATCCGACAGAAGCCTTGACCACAATCCAATCTGGAATGTTAACGCAGATGTAGCCCTACCTGCAGCAACCCAGAATGAAATCAACGAAAACGATGCGGCTAACCTTTTGGCAAACAATGTATTTGTGGTTTGCGAAGGTAGTAACATGCCAAGCACTCCTGCTGCTATCGAGAAGTTCATCGAAGCGGGTATCCTATATGCTCCTGGAAAGGCAAGCAATGCAGGTGGAGTAGCAACCAGTGGCTTAGAGATGAGCCAGAACAGTATGAGGCTATCATGGACTCGAGAAGAAGTCGATGCCAAGTTAGATGGAATCATGGTTGCAATTCACGAGTCCTGTGCATCTACTGCTGCAGCATATGGTGAGCCAGGGAATTACATGCTTGGAGCAAATATCGCCGGTTTCCTAAAGGTTGCAGATGCGATGTTGGCTCAAGGCGTCATTTGATTAGTTCGTGCTTCAATAACCATTGTTTGGTCATAAGACCACCAAATCCGGAATAATCCCCCAAGTCTCCTCCAGATTTGAGAACTCTATGGCAGGGCACGATAACAGTTACAGGATTAGCAGCCATCGCCGATCCTACTGCTCTTGAAGCTCCTTCATGGCCCGCCTTTTTCGCTAAGTCGCCATAAGAAATTGTTTCTCCAACCTTTGTAGAATACAATGCCAACCAAACATCCTTTTGGAAACTCGTACCTTGAAGGTCTAGTTTGATATCTGGTAACTCCTTCTTCTCAATAAATTGCAAAAGCCATTTCTCAGCACTTGAAAGAATTCCCTTTTGTAAGAGGGTTGGTCTACTGAATACCAACAACCTCTTCCATTTAGCCTGCTCTTCAGGGGATAGGAAAATCAGACGCTTCAGGCCCTTTTCACTGGCTGTTGCTAACATTATTCCACATGGTAATTCGAATAGAGAGTTGGCATCATTTACCATTTTCTCCACCCTCAACCGGTGCTTCTTCCATCCCGATGATTTCATAATTTGAAGGGAATAAGGCGATTATAATACCTGCGACAAGGCAGAACAATCCCCATCCGAATGCTTGCTGGACGATGAATAGTTCCAAGGCTATGGCGCATAGGATTAGCCCTCCAACATTGGAGATCCAAACCATGGATTTGAAGGTAGAAAGACCAACTCCTTTGGTGCCTTCTCCCCGATAGGGGCCAAACTCCCCTCCAAACCGGAGTGCATCTTCCTTTTTCTCTGACATTTCATTCACCTGTCAAGCATGACGATTGCATCTGTTGGACATGCAAGTACACAGAGTCTACACCCTGTACAAGGGTCGCGGAGGATTATTGCTTTCTTGTTGACATCTGTTTTCATCAATGGGCTTGCCATTTCTTTATCGTACATTTCGATAGCATCATCATCGCAGACCAGAGTGCATTGGTCGCAACCGATGCATAATTTTTCATGGACAAAGGCAACAACTTCATCGCCGCCCTTTAGAGATTCCTTTCTTTCTTCATTGCCGGAATCCAGTGCCTTTCGGATGCGCTTCGCTTCGCCATCTCGGCGTCTTTGAAGTTCATCGATGGAGGTCATCAGGGTTGGCGAAGGGCTGTTCGGTTTCAAGCCTTCTCGCTCTGCAATTGCATCTCTTTGCCCATCGCCAACATCGATAGTTCTGCAACCAATGCATGCCAGCCATCAGCATGACGAGTAAGGTACTCAGGCATTTCATCACGGCGATGGAAGCGAGAAGAAGGCGAGTTTAGATTCTCCATGTCGGATTTCTTTGAATTAACGCGGTAAAACCAAGATGCTGCTTCCCCATCGACCAGATAAACTACTGGCTCAAGTACCCCATCTTCACTAAATTGGGTTGGTACTCCTTCTTGAATCAGGAAATTTTCGGTATCCGCTCCACCTTTACTATAGGAAAGTTTCTTCATTTTCCGATTGGATAATTGCAGCAATTGTTCACCAGAGGTTATTGTCAGGATACCCAGGCCATATGTTCCTCTGTCATTTTTAACAAAGACAACGGGTTCTCTATCGATTCCGTGTTTTTTATATCGTTGCTTTATTTGCTGAATAAAAGTGTTAACGTCTGCTGCTAATTTGATTCGGCAATTTTCTTTATCCAAGCATTTGTCTTCGCTGACAATCCATGATGTAGTTAGGTGCCAAGGGTCAATGCCGAGCATTCCGCATACTTCATTGACATATTCATCGAGTGCTGCATAGTGTTCGGACTTCCGTCGCCGATGCCACCCCATCTCTACGGGTGGGTACACAGGCTGGTTACCAAGTCCAGGGACTATTCCTCCCGTTAGGTCATTATTGAGTAAAATAAGACAAGGTCTCTCTCCGTTGATGAGCAAGGAATCTCCATCGACTTCTACCTCAACCAATTGTAATGGCCCCGAAATTCCGTCGAGGGCTCCGTGTCCTTTCAGTTCAGGTGAGCCGACAGTTGTCCTGAACCCTGCTTGTTTCAACAAGCGGGCAATCACAGACACATTCTCGACATAGGCAGGATTGCGAGTATGTGATTCAGGATAGAGATGGATCCATTTGCAACCAGGGTGGCGTCGCTGCAGATGGTTATGGAGCAGTTGGGATAGAAGCGGTTCATCTTCAGGTGCAACATTATTGAAGCCAGCCGGAAAGTGATTTGCATCCACTACGCAGGCTTTCCAGCCGGAGTCTCGGATATCGACACTGCCATAGATTGGAATTGGTACTTCAGTGCGTTTTTTTGCGAACCATTCAGTAAGTTCTGTGCGCTTTGCTTCAAGCAGATGTTGATTATCATCGAGGTAGGTCATATTTTCACATCACAATATTTCATCTAATAGGTCGACAACTGTCATCCTGTTTCTATACAAGCCACCTTCCAAGATATGCATTGATTCAAACAGCCCCATTCCTAAGGCGATTTCAGGTTGGTCTTTCATACCTCCAGATAGGCTTGGATAACGTTGCATCAATTGCTTGGCCCGTGGCATCATCTCGTCTAGGAATTCGTCAAGCATTCGGGGGGCTGTTGCCCTACCCGCAGGTAATTTAGGTCGCTTCACAATACTTGTTGGTAGAGGGCTTAATGCTGCTGCACTTCGCAGTGCCTTCTTTTCCTCTCCCCATCTCTTAGAATTTGGTAAGCGTTCTTGCATGGGCAGGCTCATCGCTTCTTCCATATGTGAATCCCCGAGGAATGGGACACGAACTTCCAATCCATGTGCCATACTGTGGCGGTCAACTAAGCGTAGTTGGAAGTTGGTTAATTGCCCACGTTCTAATTCGAATTGAAGAGTATCTTGTAGAGAATTGAACATTGAAAGGTCCTGTGTGGTTTGCATTCTATTCAGACGGCCCTGAATCAATTGACGATGTTGTTCAAGGTCTCGATATCGGGGATAACCAGCATGTAATTCATCTGCTCCTTGGCCACAAAGTCCAACCGTGACATCTTTTGACATGATTTGGAATAATGGTTGGAAGAACATCACGGTGACATCTAGGTCCTCACCATGCCAACACATGTCAGGAACCGCACTTCCAAAAGCATCAGGTTCAAGAATTGTTTGATGATGAAGCAGATCCAATTCGCTGGCTACTAATTCTGCGGCCTGCCAATCGGGGTTATCTTCATCTTCGGCAACAGTCCAACATTCAGGAACTGGTTGGCCTGCAATTTGAGCAGCTTGGCGGGATAAGGCAGCAACTAAAGCCGAATCAAGCCCACCCGATAGCACGATTCCCACTGGCACATCGGACATCAGACGGTCAGCAATAGAATTAGTCATGGAATTGAGCAAAGCCTTGGCTGAATAGTCCTCCTTTGGGGTGATTTTGTATTGCTTGTATTTTTTACTCCGAAGTAAAACTGCTTTGCCATCTTGAAGCCCCCA
>Ga0302127_10001623_pt1 | contig 13375 bp, 12 predicted proteins | sample CB4_SCM_MG_FD_204452 | JGI IMG/M metagenome (GOLD analysis project Ga0302127, IMG submission 204452) | Marine microbial communities from Western Arctic Ocean, Canada - CB4_SCM | ecosystem: Environmental > Aquatic > Marine > Oceanic | place: Canada: Western Arctic Ocean | collected 2017-09-24
CTACAACTAGCAGTGATATTGCAGTATTTTTTGCTTTTACTGAACAAGAAATCCTTGAACTACTTCCACAAATATTAGAATTGCAATCCTCCAATATTCCAGTCGTGCTTTGTTGTGATGAGATGGGTTCAATCAATGAGTTACTTGAAGATTTAGATTGCACCTCTCTCGCTTGCGATCCAGAACCTTCTATTCTTGCAGGAATTCTATTCGGCATTCTTCAAAGAAGTGACCAAGTGGCGCAACTTAGAGGACAAGTTGGCTTTGTTCGAAAACTGCATGAAACACTTCAAGGTGATTTAGATTTATTACAAAAGGAATTAGAAACAGCGGCTACTATACAACGCGAATTTATGTCTAACGAGGTTCAAGAAGTACATGGCATTTCATTTTCTACTTTATGGCGACCTGCAAGTGTTGTCAGCGGTGACATGTACGACATCACGCAACTTGATGAGGACCATGTAGCTTTCTTTATTGCGGACGCAATTGGGCACGGCATTTCTGCTGCGATGCTAGCAATGATGCTTACTAGGACGCTCTCGGCGCATCGGCACAACGACGACGGAAAATTTGCAGAGCCAAAAGAAATATTACAACACCTAAATTCGGCTCTCTTAGAACGCTCAGGAAATCACACGCGTTTTGCTACTGCCGCATATGGTATTCTAAACTGCAAAACAAATATACTTACATTTGCAGGGGCAGGACATCCGCCTGCTTTACTAAGTCGTTTTGGTGTAGCACCAAAGTTACTCGATTCAGACGGTCCCCTACTTGGCGTTTTCGAAACAGATGAGTTTCCGCAACAAACAATACAACTTACAGCAGGTGACACCCTACTACTTTACTCTGATGGTTTCGAACATGCACTTGGCAATGAGGAATGTCCAAAGGACGAACTTCCTACATTTTTAAAATCAATGCATGATTTCTGTGCGAATACAAATGGAGACGTGCTAGACAACATCAATGCTTACTTAAACAATTCACTCGTTAAGACTGCTGAAGATGATCTAACAATGATTTGCTTGCGTGCAAAAACAACGATGCATTCACTTGGCCTTGCTGCTTAGAAGAACGAGTTATTTATTTTGCATCTTTCGAATAGTGTGCACCACTGTGCGTGCAAGAATATCTGTTTCTATATTGACCTTGTCGCCAATTTTCAATATTCCGAGTGTTGTTTCTTTTAGCGTTGTTGGCACGAGCGCAACGTCAAACCAATCATCGCCTACAGCGGCAATAGTCAACGAAATTCCATCAATGGTAATTGACCCTTTGTGCACGATTGTGTCGCTGTCAACATTGAGAAGACTGAACCTGATACGGCATGCGCCCTCTCCTTCTTCTGTCACAGCTAGTACGGTTTCAGCACCGTCAATATGGCCTTGTACAAAATGTCCGCCAAGCAATGAATCCGGCCGTAGCGATCGTTCAAGATTTACGGACGATCCGACATTCCAAGAACCAATGGTTGTGCAATCGAGTGTTTCTCGCACGACATCAAAAGAGATCTGTTTTTTAGCATTTTCTTCAGAAATACCTGCAACCGTCAAACAGCATCCAGATGTACATATGGACTCGCCCATTTCAAGTGGTGAATCCCATCCAGCACAGGAAATTACTAGACGAACACCACATTCATCGCTTGAAATCGAAACGACTTTTGCCATCTGTTGAATGAGACCTGTAAACATACTCGTATACCTTCTTCGGGTTGGGCTTGACTTGGAGAGGCGACTCTTCGATACTGTCCATTTCCCACAGCATGTAGTTGTGGGTTATGGAGAATATACAATGTTCAAACGACTACACACCACTATTGTACCTTTACTTTTACTTATTGCTGGCTCAGTTAACCCACTACAAGCGGCAAGCGAGCCAAAAGAAGTGACTATTGCTGGTTCGACTATATCGAGTTTGCAAAGTGCTGGATACAGAGTGGACTGGATCAATCAAGTTCCAACGAATGAACTTAGGTTGCCTACTATTTTGCAAGATTCCTTTTATACATTAAACGACGATGACTACCTCTCAAGATACGACTCGGTTACAGGCAAATGGCTTTGGTCAACGCCAATCGGAAACAATGTTTTTGACATGCTAAGCATTTCTTCCTTTCCTAGATTAGATAAAGTGTATGTGCTGAGCGATGGCTTGCTGTACAGCACAAATAATTTAACGGGCACTGCAACTTCTAATGGAATTGAAAAACCGCATGTGCATTTACGTTGGGTTCCGAACACACCCGCAATAGTGAGTGACAATTTACTTGTGTATGGATCAACTAAAGGCGATCTCGTTTGGCTCAATCCGTCAACCGGAGCCGTAAGTGCAAGGTATCAAATCGGAGATTCTATTAGTTCGGTTCCAGTTTCGATTTCTGCTCTTCGACATCCAGATGGAAGAATGCTCGAGTTAATTATTGGCGCTTCAAAAAACGGCACGCTTGTTGCTATCGACAAAGGTAGCCGAACACAAGCGTGGCGTATGCAACTTACCGCACCCGTCGTTGCACCAATTTCATCTGCAACAAACACAGAGCTTATTGGAGAAGAAACAATTCCAAGAAGTTCCGTTTTTATTGCTGGCCAAGATCAATATCTACGAGCAGTTGACACACACACGGGAAAACCACGCTGGCGTGTTCTTACTACAGCCCCACTCGAAGATGCACCAGCTGTATACGGCGATGTTCTTTACCAACAGATCCCTGGCGAAGGTCTCGCATGCTTTACCACTTTCCCACAGGATTTTTCTGGCAATAGGAAATGGACTGCAGCATTAGTAAACGGCGCCGTCTTCACAACGAATGCAAAAGGCCGCTTAGTAACATGGGATGCTCCCGCCAAAGTATTGCAAATACTTGATCCATTTAACGGTACAGTCATAAGAACTATTGCCTTGCCTGAAGCAAAAAACGTCCTTACTGATTCAGTTCAAAATGGGTCTATCTTTATCCTTACAGAAAACGACGAAATTATTCGTCTTGCTCCAAGGTAATACATCCACCATGTCCTACGATGCACCCATCACTCGTGCGCTTATTTCAGTAAGTAACAAAACAGGTATTGTCGAATTCGCTCGTTCGCTTGCAGATCGCAATATCGAGATTATTTCAACAGGTGGAACAGCTAAGGCAATTTCAGCAGCTGGAATTGACGTCACAAGTGTCGACGCACTTACAGGGTTTCCTGAAATGCTTGATGGGCGAGTTAAAACTTTACATCCGGTTATACACGGCGGACTACTTGGAGTCCGAGATGAGCCATCGCATGTTTCTGCAATGGAAGAACATAACATTCAACCGATTGACCTTATCTGCATTGACCTTTACCCTTTTGAAGAAACTATCGCTCGCGAGGGCGTGACGAGAGCCGAAGTCATCGAACAAATTGATATTGGTGGGCCTGCGATGATCCGTTCTGCAGCAAAAAATCATAAATTTGTTACCGTCGTCACAAATCCTCATCAATACGAACTTGTTCTTGCAGACCTTGATGCAAATAACGGCGGAACAACATTCGAACTTCGCGAAGAATTTGCCAAATATGCTTTTTTAAGAACAGCGGACTACGACACAACGATAAGCCAGTGGATGGAAACTGAAACGGATGAAATGCATTCGAGATTAAAAGTTCATGGGATATTGAATCAAAAACTGCGATACGGAGAAAATCCTGATCAAAAAGCCGCGGTCTATAAAAATGCGCATCATGCAGGGCCAAGCGTAGTGAATGCTGATGTTGTAGCTGGAAAACCACTGAGTTACAATAATCTCATGGATGCCGCTTCCGCACTAGAACTGGTGCAAGATTTACACAGCGCAACGCAACTTCCATCAGCGGCCATCATAAAACACGCTAATCCTTGCGGGGCAGCAATAGCAAAAACACTGAATGAAGCAGTTGATGCCGCATGGAAATGCGACCCTCTTGCTGCATTCGGTGGCATCGTTGCCCTCTCAGGGGAAGTGTCACTTGAAACTGCTCGAATCATTTCACAGGGCGAAAAGTTTTTAGAAGTGATTGTTGCACCATCATTTACTAAAGAAGCGACTGAAGCACTCAGCGAACGTTGGAAAAATATTCGATTACTTGCCGTTGGCACTGAACCAAGGCAACAATCTTGGCTTCAAATAAAATCTGTCGAAGGTGGTATTCTTGTACAAGAAAATACTCCTATGACGGCACGACCAGATGAATGGGAACATGTTGCGGGACCAGCACCAAGTGACCAGCAAAAGCGCGATGCAATCATTGCGTGGATTACATGTGGGCACTTAAAATCTAATTCCATTTCAATCATCGATAATAGTGCTCTCATTGGAGGTGGCATGGGGCAAGTCGACCGTGTATCTGCAGCTCGCCTTGCAATTTTGCGCGCTGGAAACACACTTGCAAAAGCCTCCGCCGCCGTTGCTGGATCGGATGCTTTCTTCCCATTCGCCGATGGGCCGGCACTACTTATTGACGCGGGTGTCACATGCATAGTGCAGCCCGGCGGAAGTCGCCGTGACCAAGAGACTATTGACCTATGTGATCAACGCGGTGTTACGTTACTTCATACCGGCAATCGCTGTTTTCGACATTAACACTCTTCAAGTTCGATTGACCAATACGCGTTATTCAAAAATGCTTTCCATGTGTGGTATTGATTAGAACCAATGCGCAACTTCCGTGCAACACAATGGGAAGGTTTAACTGGTTTCTGAATTAAACACATGTTTGCCTGCCTAGGTGTCCGACCGCCTTTTTTAGTGTTGCATTTCATACAGGCACAAACGAGGTTCACCCATGAATTTTCGCCGCCCTGCACGCGAGGAACGACATGATCGAGGGTCAAATCGCTTGCGCCAAATCGCTTGCCGCAATATTGGCATTTATTTTTATCTCTTGAAAATAAATTACGCCGCGTCAATCGTATTTGAGGTTTTAAAAACTTATCGTACGTAAGAAGTCGAATGATTTTGGGTACTGCAATTTCCAGTGTTGGAAGTCGTAACCAACGATGATTTTCTGGTTCAAATTCTTTTTGCAATGTTGCAACATCCATCCAATCGCGGAGACCGTAGGTAAGATACTTGCCGTCTTCGATGGATAGAATTTCTGCCGCTTCTCTACAAAGAAGTGTAAATGCTTCTCTTGCATGGCAAATACGAACAGCGGTATAGCCACGATTAAGCACAAGAACTTTTTCATCTAGGGACAAAGCTGCAGACATCAAATACCTCCGATGTACTTTGTATCAGATTGTGAAAAGAAATGTAGTGTTATGTAGCGCTGATTGTGACATCGACTTTTGGAGTCGGCACCACAAGATCAAGGCGAAGCGGTTTTCGTTTTCCATCCCCATCGTAGGGAATGTTGTCTTGATCGATGATCTGCTGAATCGCCATGACTGCATCGATGAGCATTTCTGGCCTTGGCGGACATCCAGGCACATACACATCTACCGGTATAAATTGGTCTATACCTTGCACGACTGCGTACGTATCGAATAATCCGCCGGTGGAAGCGCAAGCGCCCATTGAAATGACCCATTTTGGCTCGGTCATTTGTAGATAAATACGCTGGAGCACCGGCATCATCTTTGTCGTTACTCGTCCTGCGACAATCAAAAGGTCGGCTTGCCGTGGACTGAAGCGAAACACTTCTGCACCAAAACGGGCTAAGTCGTAGCGACTTGATGCTGTTGCCATCAATTCGATACCGCAACATGCTGTTGCAAATGGCATAGGCCAAACGCTTGAACGCCTGGCCCAGTTGATAACTCGACTGACTTGGGTCGTCATGTATCCGTCGACTGGAATGGCTTGTTCAATACCCATACGGTGTACATAATACAAACTGTCGCATCAACTGGGTGAATTGATGCGACAGAGTTGCACATTGATTTGTATTCATTTATTTGAACTTAGGCAGCTGAACCAAAATTGGCATCTGCTGGCACTATTTCGAATAATCGGTCGAGGCGCATTAACTCAAAGAGTTCCTTCAGATGGTTGGTAAGTCCAACTATTGAGGTGTCAGCGTTGCAGTGCTCTGCAGTATTTCGGACATCGATACACATGCCAAGCCCAAGACTTGAGATGAATTGAATTTCACTAAAGTCAATAACTAGATGATTTACCTTGCTTCCTAACTCTTTTAGTTTTCCATTCACGGCGTTTGCCACTATTGAGGCCTCCTTTTCACCAATTCGAGGCCCGACTATGCAGGCCTTCATGGTGCCGTTGGAAAATGAAATATCGACGAAGAGAGATCGACGATTGTTAGTGCTGTTATTTGTATTGAATCCGTTCATATTTGTGCTTTCGGTCATTTTTGTGCTCCACTGTTGCGTACTCCAAGAAAACCACCCTTTTCTTCATTCCTTTCACTCCTTACAAATTTAATTGACTTAGAGCCAATTTAATTAACTAGCTCTGAGTCAATTAAATGATTTTGTGCGAAATTAGATTGATTTAGTGACTTGATGGACAGTAGAAGCGATTTGGAGTCCCAAAAGGATAATAAGCCACATCAAATACAACCAAAACATAAAAATAGGCACTAGGCCCAAAGAACCATACATTTGACGTAATGAAATTGCGTGGTTGAAATACAATCCAAGAGATTCTTTGCCAAAAAGGAGCAAAACAGCAGCAACCAACGCCCCAATCATTATTCCACGCATTTGCATTCGAATAGTAGGCACCACTCGATAAATTAACATTAAAAGTACCCAACCGAGTAAAAAGTCCCACACTTTATCGACCGACCACCGTAGCCATTCCCAAGGCATCGTGGACGAAAAAATGGAACTCGCAATGGAATCAATCCATAAAGTCCCCGCAAGAAGTGCCGGACCAAATGAAAACAAGAGTAAATACATGGGAACACGTTTTGCCCAGGCTCTGCCTTTGTTACTTCCACAAATACTTGTAAAAGAGGTTTCAATATCTACAATCAACGTGATAGCTGAATAAGCAAGCACGCCAAACCCGATCCAAGTCAACGTTGCGATATCAACGTTCATACCACTGGATACTATGTCAGAAAGCCAGCTCCCAAGCGTCACAATAGCACCGCTATCTCCTGTACCAAGTTGAAATTGATTCATTCCAGACGCTGCAATGCCCTCATGCAAATATTCTGCAAATTCCTCTTTACCGAGTAGCCATTTCGCTACAGCTGTGCCCACAACAATCATCGGCAACATGCCAAACAGCGTTCGATAGGTAAGCGACGCCGCCATCATGCTTGCACGATCTTCTGAAAGTTGCTTTACTCCCTGCCGAACTAATTTCCATGTATACAAAACAAACCGCTCCCAGCGGCTTAATTCTTCAATTGGATTCTTAATTGCTTCTTCTAGTCGTTTAATTATCGTATGGAAACGCATGGAACGTGGTAGACTAGCCAAAATGGGCTGGAATACCAACACCGAATCATCAGAACATGACCCAACTTTGCCTTTTAGAGATGCAAACCGTGGCCAACGCCTGCAACGCGTGATGGCCTCCGGCGGCATTGCCTCTCGCCGTAAATGCGAAGAAATGATCGAATCTGGTGAAGTCAAGGTAAATGGCGTGTTAGTGGACTTCCTCCCAGCTTGGATTGACCCAGCGACTGATCGAGTTACCATTGCTGATCGTAAACTCAATCTGCATGCTGAAAGCGTCTATGTGATGTACTACAAACCACGCGGGATTGTCTGCACTATGGCAGATCCTGAAGGACGCCCTTGTATTGGTGACATTGTCGTCCATCCTTCTGGCGTCCGCATTTTCCCCATAGGACGGCTTGATATGGACAGTCAGGGACTTCTCCTGCTCACCAACGACAACGTGCTTGCCAACGAACTTACGCACCCCAAACACCATGTAAGTAAAACTTACGAAGTCGCTGTTCGAGGCCGGATAAGCGAAGAAACACTTGGAAAGTTGCAAAAAGGTATTTATCTTGCCGATGCCCATACAAAACACGATGTAAAGCGAAAAGGGCAACGAGCAACAATTAAAAATATTGAACTCGTTAAGCACGACCGAGACCGCACCTTGTTAAAAATTACGCTTGCTGAAGGTCGTAACCGTCAAATCCGCCGAATGCTTGCAATAGTTGGGCATCCTGTTAAACGACTTCGAAGAACGCATATTGGACCAGTTGCCCTCAAAGGACTTCGCCCAGGTCAATGGCGCGATTTAACGTTGCAAGAATTTAATTCGCTTCAGAACTCGGTTCGTCGCGAGAAGAATTAAGATCAAAATCCAAAGCAGATGCGTCATTGAGCAAGGCAATAATAATTTCACCACTCGTGTCTTCACTTTGCGTAATGGTCACTTTACGGATACGGACTAATTCAAGGGTCGCTAAAAACATACCGACTCGCTCAGGGGCGGATAAACCAGCAAAAGTTGCTGATAGAGGCAATTGGCTTGTTGCGCTTGTTTCTAATCTTTCGAGTAGTTCTTCTTGGCATACTTCAATTGGCACATCATCAAAAGCAATATGGTGCCCATCAAGACGAGAAAAATCAATAGAACTCGCAATATGCTCATAGGCGTCTGACAGATCCAAAATATGCACATCATCAAGTTCAAGCGCTGGCTCTTCGTCAACCTTTGGCAAACTTGTTGTTCCGATGCTGACCTCATACCGCAGTCCGAAAGAAATTCTGCGTTCGTCTAACAATTCCGAAGCAGTTCTAAACCTTTGATACGAAAGTAATTGCCTAATTAGATCTCCGCGAGGATCCTCATTGGCTTCATCGCCAAGCTCTTGATCATCTTCTGCCGCTTGCTCTGGCGGCACAAGGGAGCGAGATTTAATCTCAATTAGTGTAGCTGCCATGACAAGAAATTCACCCGCCATTTCAACATCAACACCCCCACCGCTTTTGAGGACATCTAGGTACTCATCTGTAATTTTAGCAATCGGAATATCGTGGATATCCACTTCCGCACGACGAACAAGGTACAAGAGAAGGTCCAAAGGACCATCAAAAGCATCAATTGCTATTCTGAATTGTTCTTGCGGCATCGACATTGGCGTAATCGTACCCGTGGGGTACAATGTACATCATAGTTTCATGAACGCACCACGAACACAATCAAATACAAGTTTATCTTCGGAACATGCATTTATTTGCGATGTTCTCCAAGCAGAGTCAAATGCCATCAATGCAGTCATTGATCGTATTCATACCAATAAGAATCACATCGCAACATGGACTCTTGCTATCGATATTCTTGCAACTTGCGAAGGGCATGTCGTTTTCAGTGGTATGGGAAAATCTGGACTTATTGGCGCGAAGCTATCGGCGACGTTTTCCTCGATCGGACAACCGTCGCACGTTGTACACCCTGCTGAAGCTGTGCACGGTGACCTTGGCTCTATTCGAAGGCACGACGTCGTGGTGCTTATGAGTTATTCAGGGACAACGGAAGAAGTTGTAAACCTTGCAGCAATTTTACGCACCGATGGCATTCCATGCATTGGTATTTCGAAATCAGACGATTCACCGCTAGCTAAACTCTGCGCAGTGCATATTTCTATTGGCTCATTATCTGAGGCCTGCCCACTTAATCTTGCGCCCACAGCATCAACAACGGCAACGCTTGCCATTGGCGATGCATTAGGGCTTGCAGTTTCAAGAAGAAGAAACTTTACCGCGGACGAATTCCACAAGCACCACCCTGGCGGCATGCTTGGTATCGGGCTTCGAACAATTACTGAAATCATCAGATTAAAAGTCGGCGAAAATCTTCCCGTTATTCAAGACAACACTTCCGTTGGTGATGCGCTAGAACAAGCAAGACCAGAAGAAGGCGTTCGTCGGGCTGGAGCAATTTTGCTTGTAGATGAAGAAGGAAAACTTACCGGCATTTTCACTGATGGAGACTTGCGTCGTCTTGTCATTGCAGACAATGCACCCATGGAACGAATTATTGGTGAGGTAGCAACAACGAATCCAAGACGATTACTTGCAAGCGCACTTGTTCGCGATGCAAAACAACTTGTTACTGAATACCGTGTGGACGAAATTCCAGTGGTAGACGACAACAACCATCCTATAGGTTTAATCGACGTGCAAGATCTCATCGCAATGAAAGTAGTTTCGGAGTAACAATGTCCGTCATAGTTGCCATCAAAAAAAATAACCGAATCGTCATGGCTGCAGATACGCTGACCACGTTCGGTGATTCTGAAGTTATGCCCCAAGAAAATGCACGCACGCCAAAAGTTGGCAGAATTGGCGACTCTCTCATTGGCGGTGCTGGCTGGGCGGTATACGACGATATTCTCAACGATTATTTATCAACGCGACCGACTCCAGATTTAACAAGCGCAAAAAAAATATTTTCATTCTTTCTAGAATTCTGGAAAGCACTGCACGAGCAATACACATTTGTTAATGACCAGGCAGCGCAAGCGATGTCGCCCTTTGGTGATTTAGATTCCACATTTCTAATCGCCAATGCAGGAGGCATTTTTACCGTTGCTTCAGACCTTGGCGTTACACCACTTAGTCGGTACTACGCCATTGGCTCAGGCGGCGAGTATGCAATTGGCGTCTTATACACATTATATGACCGAACGGATGACATTAAAGAAATTGCGACAGATGCCGTTAAAGCAGCAATCGCATTGAATCTACAATGCGGCGGCGCAGTGGATGCGCTTGAACTTACGATATGAAAACAACTGCAGAAAATATCACTGTACTTGCTCTTGATGTTGATGGCGTCTTAACCGATGGCACTATCACACTTGACCCGAAAACAAAAGAAGAAGCTAAAACCTTTCACGTTCATGATGGGCAAGGCATATCACTTTGGCAAAATGCTGGCAACCATGTCATTCTTATTAGTGGAAGGAATGCTTTGTGCGTACAACATCGCGCAAAAGAATTACTTATTCCCCACGTTTTCCAAGGCAGCAAGGATAAAATATCTGACCTTGCAACAGCCCTCGAAGTAATTGGTGCAACTCCAGAACAAACATGTTTTGTCGGCGATGACCTTGGCGACATATCCATAATGAAACATGTCGGCTACAGCGTTGCTGTTGGCAACGCAACGCATGAAGTATGCGCGCTCGCTGATTTTACAACAACTACCCTCGGTGGTCATGGAGCAGTTCGTGAAGCAATTGAACACTTAATGCATGCAGCGGGAACTTGGACCGCAGCTGTTGATTCCTGTAATGCAGATCACGTGCAACAATGAATCAATATTCGCCCCATAAACATGCCTCAAAACGAATAGCCCTTCTTGTTGTTGGAGTCACTTCGTTATTCTCTATACTCGTCATCGCGCTCCTCTTTGCAATTGGTGACAAAGAACAAGTACAACAAGAGAGAGCACAAAGCGATGACATCATTGACTTGCTCGAGTCCACAGCAGAGAGGCCCGACGTTGCGGGAACAGATGACCAGGCGGGGCTTGGTCTTGAATTACCGCAAGGTGGCTGGGTACAGCAAACTGATGCATTGGGCAACTTGTCCCAGCAATACCGTTGCGAAGCATTAGATCCAAACCCACCAGACCTGCCGATTGGCTGGATAGAAATGCAAAAGCCAGAAATTGAGCTTTTCCTTTCTGACAATAAGTTAATTGTGATTACGGGCGATAAAGGAATCGCAAATGCGCCAAAACGAATACTCGAGTCGGGCGAAATCGCAGGGCATGTCCGCGTCGAAATGTACGAGCTTGACGTATATGGGAAACGAATTACACAAGAGCCAAGTATGGTGCTGACAACACCGCAAGCAAGTTTCGACAATTTTTTAGGTGAAATCACATGCGACAGTGAAGTTAGAATTGTTTCTGCATCTCAAAAACTTTCTGGCAGACGTCTAACCGTGCGTTTCAATGACAAAGTTGGCAGAATAGAATATTTACGGCTTGAAGAACTTGATTACTTAGATTTCTTTCCTGATGCAATGGTTACCACTGCTTCGCAACCAACGCCTATTGCGCGTACCCACCAAATTGAACTTCAAAGAATTAAGAATACGCAACAATCCACAGAATCGCCAGCCCACGATCCCCCTGCACTTCTTGCACTTTCTACGCCTATTACTTCATCGCATCGAATTCACGCAGCTGCTGTAGAACAAAGCAACGAGTATTACATTTTGACATTCCTTGATAATGTCACAATTTTACAAGGCGAACAACATACTGGACGTGTTGCTTTTGCTGACAAACTAACGGTGGCATTTTCAGATGAAAGCGATTCGTCTTCCATGAAGAGTAAAAATAGAAAACCTAGGACCAGCCCTATGATGTATGCAGGAATCCCAACAACTATCGTTGCCCTCGCCCTTTCAGCACCACCACCTCAAGACCAAGCAATGCAAAAACCCATTCGACTAACATGCGATGATGGTTTAATGATGGTCCCATTGTTCGATGAGAAACGTATGCCGTCTTCCTTGCAGGACACAAGGGTTGAGCTTTTTGCCTCAAGCAGTTCTCCAGTAAAACTTATTGACAACATTGACCATCTAACAGCAACCGGCGACTTGCTTCGATACGAAATAATCGATGACCGTGTTGACTTGTTTGGGACACCTGGCTTGCTCGTCATGAACGACATGGAAACACAATCTGATCATCTATGGGTTGCACGAAATCAGGGCGAAGGCGGCGCAATTGGCAAAGGCCAAATGACGCCTGTGAGTACAAATGCACAAGCGACATCGCTTATATGGAACGACGGCGTTGACTTTTTCTTCGACAGCAACGACGATGCGCTTGAAAAAGTTATATGCAACGGCGAAGTAATACTTTCAGATGATGGTTCAACAGTTGATTGCGAAATACTCACAGTGCATTTTGCACCCGATGCTGCAGGCGGCTCTTCTCCAACAATGGCTATTGCAACTGGGCAAGTGAAAGCCGTCAGTGACACCCAAACCATGTGGTCTGACGAAGCTCGTGTCACATTCAAATCCTCTGACGGTGAGCCAACTGAAGATGGATCCATGTTCAAGGGCACGAAGGCAGACAAAATGTTTGCCAGTGGCGATGTCCAAGTCATGATGGATGATGGCGGCAGAGCATTTTGCAATTCCCTCGAAGGCAATATTTCACAAGACATTGCAATCCTCGAAGGCAATGTTGTCATTGCTTACAAGCGGATGCTCATGAACCGTGGAGATTTTGCGACACTTACTTTAAACCGAAATTCAGGTAAGGGGCGATGGAATGGAGCAGGCCAAGCACTCTTTCTTGATTTACCTATTGATGTATCTCCAGATCACCGAATTGATCGCCCAAATATAGATTCCGAAATTAACACTCCCGAATCAAGCATCAATATTTCTATGCGGGCTAATTGGAAGAAATCCATGCATCTTGACCGCACGTTTAATGACCATG
>Ga0302127_10001625_pt1 | contig 13364 bp, 12 predicted proteins | sample CB4_SCM_MG_FD_204452 | JGI IMG/M metagenome (GOLD analysis project Ga0302127, IMG submission 204452) | Marine microbial communities from Western Arctic Ocean, Canada - CB4_SCM | ecosystem: Environmental > Aquatic > Marine > Oceanic | place: Canada: Western Arctic Ocean | collected 2017-09-24
CAATAAAAATGTAAGTGCGAATTTAATTGACTCAGAGTCAGTTAAATTTAGGTGCGGGAGCGCCATGCCCAGCGCGCCCAAGCACGAACGTCTTTTCGTTGCTGTCGTGGGGTCAAAGAAGAAAATTCACCGGTCTTGCCAAAAGCAGTCTCTTTACGCCACGCGAGATAACTTCCCTTGCTAGTCTTGCCCTTACAACGAATAAAGAGGGCTAAAAGAACCCATGCCCCACCAAGTTGCGTAAAGAATGTTCGCATTTAACCGCTTCGGCCACTTCCAGAAGCGCCGGGAGTGCTGGTGGGGGCGCTAAATCGGCTACCAAGCAATTTTACGCGCTTGTTCATATCGCTTTTTGGCAATAGAGGGCGCGCAATAACCATGATGCAAAGCGCGAGCACGGACCCAGTCCAGAGGTACGGGGCCCATCCAAGGTACATATATAGAGACACAATGAGCACGAGCAGAAGCGATGCAGGAATCATCCCTTCCCAAGCAAGCCGCATAAGTTGGTCAAATCGGAATCGAGGCAATGTCCACCGAATCATCATCGCCAAGAACACAAGTAAGAAAACCTTGCCCAAAACAATACCAAACTGCAGGGCAATCAAGAGGAATCCGCCCGTTGCGGGGAGATCCCAACCCGTAATTGGATTTAATGACCAACCGCCAAGGAAGAGCGTTGTAAAGAATGCGGCGCCAACAAACAAGTGAATGTATTCACCCATGAAGAAAAGCGCCCATCGCATAGATGAATATTCCGTGTGCCAACCACCGACGAGCTCTTGCTCTGCTTCTGACAAATCAAAAGGAGCGCGATTCGCTTCAGCGAGCATACAAACATAAAACAAGATTGCGACTAAAGGCTGTTGCACGACATTCCACTGACCAGAAAGTTGTTGCGAAACAATTGTTTCTGGCATCAATGTTCCAGAAGCAATCACGACACAAAGCAAAGCAAGCCCCATCGGAATTTCATAACTAATAATTTGTGCACTTGCGCGAAGCCCACCCAAGAAAGAGAACTTGTTGTTCGATGCCCAACCGCCAAGCGCAACACCGTATACACCAAGCGATCCTGTGGCGACAAGGTAAATAACACCAATATTAATATTGGCGCCCATAATCGAAACGGTTTCACCGTTCGAAAGTTCAAGCCCGCCTGCCCAAGGAATCACGAGAAAACCAATCATCGCCGGTATGACCGTTAATGCTGGAGCTATTGTAAACATACCCTTGTCAACACCTGCGGGCATAAAGTCTTCTTTAACAAACAACTTCAAACCATCCGCAATCGGTTGCAACAATCCAAACTTGCCCACGCGGTCTGGGCCGATTCTATCTTGCGCCCACGCAGAGACTTTACGTTCAAGCAAAATAAAGTATGCCGCTGCACCAAGTGAAAGGTGCAAAATGACCAACAGCACGACAACAGAGGTCAAAAGTTGTGGAGTAATAAATGTAGGAACCCATTCAGGCATAGCGTGCGAATTATACCCTAAGGGTTCGCTATTGGGACACCCAAGAGATTATCGCAGAACGATAAATTCTACTGGACGGTATCGTGCTTTAGATGTTCAGAATCTTCAGCGTTCGTAAAATAATCCTGCAACGCGGACACTTGCCACGTACCCCCGCGAAGCGCTTCAATTGCCTGCACTGCAGCACGGGCGCCGGTGATCGTAGTAATCATAGGAATTCTCGCGCCAACTGCCATCGCTCGAATCTGGCCTTCATCAGTCTGCGCACCAGTGTGCGTTGGAGTGTTGATAATTAAATCTATCTCACGGCTGGCGATTTTATCAAGGATATTCGGACGAGCACCCTCTGAAATTTTTCTAATCAAATCGGTGTCGACACTATGCGCGGCAAGAAGTTCACGCGTACCACGCGTCGTGAAAACCGTGAAACCCATCGAAACTAAAGAGCGCGCCACTTCAACGGCATGCACCTTGTCGCTTTCACGGATTGAAAGGAACACTTGCCCCGACGTTGGTAACGCCCTACTGACCGCTATTTTTGCTTTCGCAAGAGCAATCGGCAACGAGCGATCCATACCCATCACTTCACCGGTCGAACGCATTTCAGGGCCAAGAACAACATCCACGCCTGGGAATTTTTCAAAGGGGAACGCGGGTTCCTTCACAGCGTAAAAACCAGTTTCGGGAATTTCTTTCGTTCCAAGTTCAGACAACGACATTCCCATCATAACTTTCGCAGCAACGCGCGACCAAGGGTACCCCTTTGCCTTTGCCACAAACGGTACCGTTCGAGATGCGCGAGGGTTTACTTCAATGACATAGACTTCTTCGTCCTTCACCGCAAATTGCACGTTCATTAAACCGCGCACTTGCAATCGTTTTGCCATTGCGCAAGATTGTCTTCGCAATTCATTGACTATAGATTTTGGTAATGAATAAGGTGGCAAGACACAAGTGCTGTCGCCGCTATGAATGCCCGCTTGTTCAATGTGTTCCATGACACCGCAAATAATAGCTTGCGGCGCATCGCTTGATAACGTGACTAGTTGCGACGCCGTCGCTTTGTGTGGCTCAAAATCTGCCACAACATCAACATCCACTTCGATTGCTTCCGAAAGAAAACTATCAATCAAAACTGGTGAGTTGTCTAATTCTGAGACATCAACCGCTGTCTGCATGTAATACTGTAAGGCAGATTCATCGCTGCAAATTTCCATGCCGCGACCACCCAGAACATAACTTGGACGCACGAGTACTGGATATCCGATTCTGCTGGCAGTGGTCACCGCATCATCCAATGAATACGCAATACCGTTTTCAGGTTGACGAAGTTTTAACTCATCCAACATCACAGTAAACCTGTCGCGGTCTTCCGCTAAATCTATGGCCTCGAGCCCCGTGCCAATAATCGGTACGCCTGCAGCGGCAAGACCATGCGCTAAATTCAATGGAGTTTGTCCACCAAACTGCACAATAACACCGGCAACATTTCCGGACCTGCCTTCTATATCCAAACCGCCACCATTTAATCGCTCAAGAATGTTTAACGTATCTTCAAGTGTGAGTGGCTCGAAAAAGAGCAGGTCGCTTGTGTCAAAATCTGTACTCACCGTCTCAGGATTTGAATTTACCATCACCGATTCAAATCCCATTTCATTAGCTGCAAACGCAGCTTGGCAACAACAGTAATCAAACTCAATCCCTTGGCCAATTCTATTTGGACCGCCTCCAAGAATAACTATTTTTGGCTTTGAAGAAATCCGTATTTCATCGTCAACCACTTCGCCAACGCCAAGCCGTGTGAACGGGCGTTCGTACGTTGAATAATAATACGGGGTAATCGCTTCAAATTCAGCGGCACAAGTGTCAACAAGTTTATACACCGGCTCAACACCAAGTTGCTTACGATAATTTCGCACCTTCAAAATGGACTCTGTCGACACAACGTTTTCGTACAAATAGGCAAGTTGTGGATCTGAATACCCCAACTCTTTTGCGCGTCGCATAAGTTCTACATCCATCTCTTCCAAGGAAGAAACTTTTTGCAGTTCGTCTTCAAACTCGACAAGTTGCAATAACTGATCAAGGAACCACGGGTCGATTTTAGTCAAGCCGTAAATTTTTTCTAAACTCCATCCAAGTTTCATCGCATACCGGATGTAATACATTCGGCCTTGACTTGGCACAGCAAGCTTTCGAACTAATGTGTCCTCTTCAATTGGCCACTGCGCTTCTTCATCGCCACGACTTGCACGCAACCATTCGTCGTTTTTATCAAGACCAAATCCAAAGCGTTTTACCTCCATAGAGCGAATGGCTTTTTGGAAACTTTCTTTAAACGTTCGACCAATCGACATAGCTTCGCCTACCGACTTCATCTGAGTCGTCAACGTTTCATTTGCTTCAGGGAATTTCTCGAATGTCCAACGTGGCATTTTTGTTACTACGTAATCTATGGATGGTTCAAAACACGCCGATGTTGTTTGCGTAATGTCGTTTCGCAATTCATCAAGCGTGTATCCAACCGCCAGCTTAGCGGCGATGCGCGCAATCGGGAATCCTGTTGCCTTTGATGCAAGTGCGGAACTTCGCGACACACGTGGGTTCATTTCAATCACAATTAAGCGGCCATCTTCAGGGTTCACTGCAAACTGCACATTTGAACCGCCGGTGTCCACACCAACTTCACGAATAATCGCAAGCGCCGCATCACGCATGCGTTGGTATTCTTTGTCCGTTAATGTCATGATTGGCGCAACGGTAATTGAATCGCCTGTATGGATACCCATTGGGTCGATGTTTTCAATACCGCATACAACAACACAATTATCATTTTTGTCGCGGACAACTTCAAGTTCATACTCTTTCCAGCCAAGCATAGACTCATCAATGAGCACTTGGTCGATACGCGATGCATCGATACCTCTTCGAACAATGGCTTCGAACTCTTCGTGATTGTACGCAATGCCGCCGCCAGTTCCACCAAGCGTAAATGCAGGGCGGATAATAGCTGGCAGGCCAATTTCTTCTAAAAATGCAAACGCTTCATCGATTGTTGAAACAGTTGCGCTTTTTGCTTGTTCGAGCCCCGTGTTTTTTACGACTTGCCTGAACTCTTCGCGGTCTTCAGCACGGAAAATTATTTCACGCGTAGCGCCAATCATTTCAACACCAAATTCTTCTAACGTTCCAAGTTCATCCAATTCACATGCGCAGTTCAGTGCTGTCTGCCCACCAATTGTTGGCAGCAGCGCGTCGATCGGAAATCCCGCATCGCGTTCTTTTTGCAGAACCCTGCGAACTGCCTCTGGCGTAATCGGTTCTATATAGGTTCTGTCCGAAAACTCGGGGTCAGTCATAATAGTTGCAGGATTAGAGTTCACCAATACAACACGAAAGCCCTCTTCTTGGAGGGCTTTACAAGCTTGGGTACCGGAATAATCAAATTCACACCCTTGACCAATGACAATTGGTCCAGAGCCGAGGATCAATATTGAATGAATGTCATCTCTTCTTGGCATATATTTTTACCAGAATGCGTTTGCAAACTTGTGGCAGGATACCCATGATTGGCTCTCTCGGCTAGCATACAAAGACTAAAATGTTCGTCTTTGTCCTTTCTATCTCAATTACCTGCCTTGCGATTGCTTTGGTGCAGAAAGTTATTGCACCATTGCTCGGACGAGCCGTCATGGGCGATGGACCATCAGCATTTCTTTGGCTCCTTAATGCGTGCTATGTTCGACTTGTGCATCGTATTGCGCCCCTTGGCACGGAAATTATTCCCAAAGGTCTGTTCCCCGGAAAAATGATTGTGGTTTGCAAACATCAAAGCCCAATCGACCCCCTTTTAGTGCAGTCGCAATGCCGATTCAAGATAAGGTGGCTCATGGCGCAAGAGTTCATGATTCCTTCGCTTGATTTTGTTTGGAAGCACGCTGAAATAATTCCCGTCGCGCGGGACGGAAAAGACACACACAGTCTTCGGCTTGCTCTTCGCCATCTCAAAAACGACGGCGTGATCGGAATTTTCCCCGAAGGCGGGATCAAACAACCACGAAACGCCATTCACCCATTCGCGGAAGGCGTTGGCGCGATGATTGCCCGTGCCAAAGTTCCCGTTTTGCTTGCTACGGTCGACGGCACCCCAATAGATGACGACATGGACGGCGCAATGATTGAGCTGTCCCATTCAAAAGTTCGCTTCATTGAGCTTATACATTTTCCAGAAGATGCCACAAAAAGCGAAATTACTAATGAACTTCGACAACGACTTGCGCAAGCAACTGGCTGGCCGTTGGTAGAATGAAATTGTGATTACACGAATACGAGGCGAACTTGTTGAACTCACTGACCGGTCTGCACTGCTGCATGTCGAAGCATTTACCTATGAATTGTTTGTGCCTGCAGGAAACGTGCCAGACTTACTAAGCAAAATCGGACAGCCCGTTGAGTTTTTCACGTTACATTATTTAGAAGGACAGTCGCAGGGAAGTTCTTTTCTGCCACGACTCATTGGCTTTTCTTCTGAACGCGACCGCGCATTCTTTGAATTGTTTACAACCGTCAAAGGTATCGGTAATCGAAAAGCGCTCCGTGCACTGGTTCGACCGTTTGCAGAAACGGCAGCGGCAATCGCAAATCGTGACGCTAAAGCATTAACGGCGATGCCAGAAATTGGCAAGCGATCCGCAGAAACCATCATTGCTGAATTGCACGGCAAAGTAGATCTATTTGTCGGTGACATTGCTTCGACTATCGAAGTCGTGCTCCCTTCTTTTTGCGAAGACGCTATCACTATGCTTGTGCAACTTGGCGAATCAAACCGCGATGCTAAACGACTCGTCAAACTTGCGTTTAATGCACACCCAGATATTTCTTCCGCTGACCAACTTGTCCAAACTTCATTTCAACTCAAGGAAACAACATGAGACACGCAATGATAATGGCTGGAGGAAGCGGGACTCGGCTTTGGCCAATGAGTCGCGGAACCACGCCAAAACAATTAATCGGTTTGTTTGACGGTAAGTCGCTGCTTGAAATTGCGGCGCAACGACTTGATGGCATTGTTGCAACACCGCAACAGTGGATTTGTACAAATCAAAAACACCAAGAAATCATATGCGAAAAACTCGGCTTGCCAAAAGAACAATTACTTGGCGAACCAGAACCAAGGGACACGCTCAACGCTGTTGCCTTTACTGCATGTGTTTTGCATAAACAAGATCCCGATGCGATTTTCGCAGTGCTGACTGCGGATCACATCATTCGACCGCAGGAAACATTTGCTTCGTGCCTTGCTATCGGATTCGCTCTTGTCGAAGAAGATGCGTCGCGTTTTGTTACGTTTGGCATTACACCAACATTCCCTGCAACGGGATATGGGTATGTCGAACTTGGGGATCCCATCAACGAGGGCGCACGCATCTGCAAGCGCTTTGTTGAAAAACCAGATAAAGCTACTGCCGAAGAATATATTGCAACGGGCAATTTCGCTTGGAACAGCGGCATGTTTATTTTTCACGCCGGCACATTTCTTGATGCACTTAAACGGTTACAGCCAGTGTCGTATGCAGGCATTAAAAAAATAGCGGACGCATGGGGAACTGAAGAGCAACAAGATGTCCTATCGCGCGAATACCCAGCACTTCCAAAAATCAGTGTTGACTACGGCATGATGGAGCCAGCATCTTCAGATGATGCGCTTTCCATCTGCACGGTGCCTATGGATGTTGCATGGCTTGATGTTGGTTCGTGGCCAAGTTACGGCGACACGCTCAAGGCGGACAGCCACGGAAATCGAAGCGACACAAAATCGCTTCACCTAGATTCCAGCAATGTCCTTTGTGTTTCATACGACAAATCGCACACCATCACAACAATTGGATGCGAGGACTTAGTCATAGTGCACACCGACGACGCAACGTTGGTTTTTCCTGCGAGTGAAGCGCAGCGTGTGAAAGAAATGCACGGCCTTGTTGATGCCGATTTACGATGAGATATTTGGCGGTCGACCTTGGTGACAAACGAACAGGAATAGCTGTCGGCGACGACGAATTGCGCATGGCCCAACCAGTCTGCGTTTTGCAAGTTCCCATCGGGCATTTACTCATTGATGCCATCGTGAAAACAATCAATGAGCAAGGCGTAGATGAACTTGTCATGGGCCTTCCGCTAAACATGGATGGTTCACCAGGACAACGCGTTGCTATTACCAAAAAATTCGCCGACACATTGCAAGAGACCACCAAGATGGTCCTTCATTATCAAGATGAACGGCTCACCAGTTCATCCGCAGAAGAAAAACTTGCCCGATCAGGCAAGACCCATAAACAAAAAAAGAAAATGCGAGACGCCCTCGCTGCCGCCGAAATCCTCAACGACTTCTTGAATTAACTACCCCTCGGGTAATTAATTAGCAGAACCAATGGGTGACGGAGCTGGAAGAGCAGGCCGTCGCGGTGTCTGATGAGGCAATAACAAGGAACGCAGTGCACTCATCGCGCAATACATCGTGCATGCCTTCGATATCGCCGCAAGACAAAAGGCAACAATCAACGGCGCCAATAGACCCGTCATGTATATGTTCTTCTGGGATGCCCGAGTGCTCTGCGATTGCTACTTGAATAGAATCGTCCTGAGTTGTGTCACCAAAGAACCACACATGCATTTTGTCCCATGGCATAGCGCGCATTTCTGGGTCACACATAAGCCGTGCATAAAAATCATCAAGCAAATTTGATTCGCTTAACGCTAAATGAAATTCGCCCTTAGCGTTCACACACTGCATCGCCTGCCGCATGAGCTCTTTTGCAACGGCATCGAGGCGCGTGTCCTTGCATTCTGATTGAATAATGCGGGACGTCATCGTTTGGGCTTGGATGCTTTTTCTTGAATGTTAAGCAACCCTAATTTTTGCGCGATGTATTCGTCCATCTCGCGTATCACCATCGCGCGAAATACCGACCCGTGATCCCCGCCTTCCATAACACGAACTATAGCATCAAACTCTTTTGCTTCAAAGAATTCGTTCATGGCAATGACGGCGTCTTCAAGATAAAACGTGTCCATCCCGCCAGCGATAATGTTTATTTTTCCAGAGAGTTTTGGCGCGAGTGTTTCCCAATTTTCTTCAAGGAATATGCGAATGTCGTATTGTTTCCAATAGTCCGCTACCTCAGGAATGACCGCGCCTGTTGCACGATCAAACATGTGCATAGGTCGCCCGTCTGTTCCTTTGGGACTAAAGACTGCTTCAAACGAACTGATTTGTCCGCCGTCTTTCAACACATCATCCATTGCAACAAAATCTTTTGCAAACAATACTGGTTTTGCTCCCATTCGAGCGATTGGCCTGTCTGTACCCGCAGCATCGACATACATATTTGCGTTTTCTTCATACAAATCACATGTCTGGAAGTAATGAAAGTCAATTGGGTCTGGCGCTAGCGCCCAAGCGCCACCAAAAAAATCTGGGTATTTAACTTGCAACCAAAGCGCCGTCCAACCGCCTGAAGAGTGCCCGGCAAGAAACCGCTTATCGCCACTTCCGCCAAGATTATACGTTTCTTCTAAGTATGGAATCCACTCTTCAAGAAGCGCAGTCATTCTTGGTCCATTGTTTGCCGAGTCTGTAAAAACATGATGTCCTGTGTATGCTTGCGCATTCAAAATAACACGACAAATTTGATCGTCGTAATCAGAGCCAGTAAACATCATCTTCATGAAACGTCCACCGTAATGATCGCTTCCAAAACCGCCAATCCAGTACATCACTGGGTACGGTTCCGCGCGAGTGGGGTCGTAGTTATCCGGCACAATCACGCACGCGCCATGCTGCACATCGTGCCCCAAAAAATCACTCAACAAAGAACTTCTTTTTTCGTCGAGTCGAAGATTTTTATGCAGTGCCCAATCTCGTTCAGGGACTGGCTTGTTTATTGCCAGCGCAATCGTACCTACGCTTTCACCACTTCCATTAAAGACTACGGGATCGCTATACAATCCGCCCGGCACTGTGAGTTTTGACCGGTCATTTTGTTTTCGAAAAACAGCGACTGCTTTCCATTCGTCGTTTTGCAACGACGTCATTGGCTCCATTGAATCTGCCTTTTCGCCAAGCACTAACGGAGTGCCTGCCTCCCACTGCACAACATCAAGCGCATAAAATGGCTCGGCATTAAACCAATTTGGGCCACCAATAAGTGGCAACTTACCCTTGGTAAGCATGATGTACACACGACCATCAATCGATTCGCCTGCAGAACCATCGTGGGTCACTGAAAACTGAAGTGGTTGCACCAAGGGTACTTGTTCCAGTGATTTTGGTGGTTCCTGTGCGTATACACAAAGCGCTAAAAATAATTCCATCATGTCAAAACCCTCATTCGTCTACACCAAGCATATGTTACAACACTTGCGCCAAGAAGTAACGCGCCGTTTGCTTGATGCAACGTCGTCACAATAACTTCGTATAACGGGACCGTTTCGCCTTTATTAATGATAATAGCAATAAGAGCACCAGCGCCAAGTAAAATCTGGACCAAAACCAGCGTGTGAAGTGACATGCCGAGTTTCTTCAAAAGCGGATCCCCGCTTCGCATAGCACGAATGCCTGTAACAATTGCAAAAAGTAGCACAAGAAATGCAACCACAATATGCGTATACAAAATGTGCGTCGCTTTTGGTGCGAGCGCTTCATCGCCAAGCATGTGCCGGTACGCCGCACCAAGAATAAGCTGTAGCACCATCGCGCAACACAAGAGTGCCGCCCATCGAACATCGTATTTTTCCGTCACCTTGTCTGGTCTTTTCCACTTTGGTGACATCATTGCACTTAGCACAACAAAGCCAGCGAAAATCATTTGCCCAACAACACCATGCGCTACACCAATCCATACATTCGGAGCAAGCATTTCTCGATCTTGGGCAAGTGTTAAGAATCCAGTAACTCGCAATCCGCCAAGGACTCCCTGCACACAAACAAACACAAATATCAGCAATGCAAGTGCTCGGGCGCATTTGCTTGCCGACCACTTCCATACGCAGACAGCCATCACAAGGGAAGTCAATCCGATCAACATGCCTGTTAATCGATGCGCGTGTTCAAAGAATACGCCTTCATTTTCAGACGAGACCATTTCGGTAAGCGGGTACAACAACATATTGTGCCCGTAGCTGTTGGGCCAATCTGGGACAGCAAGTCCGGCCTCCATACCTGTGACGAGCCCGCCCGTGACAAGCATCAAAAAGACAAGCGCGGTTGCAACACAAAGAAAACCAAAATGCCAATCGACATTACAGGTGCAATCTTTTAATCGACCGTGCAATGAGGCACCGATGATGCCGAGCACTATCGAGATCACGAATAAACCAATGACCCAATACAACCCCGTCATTATCATTTCACTTGGCGCCCTGCCGCCGACAATGGATCCGATGAGCAGCAAATTCAACGTTGCTGATACAAAACCAATCCATGCACCTTCTTTTAGATTCTTCCCGTGACGAGAAGCAATGGGCAAGCAAAGTGCGCCGAGGACAAAGAGAATTTCTCCGCCCGTCTTGCCTGAAAACAGGAGGGCAATGTACGAAAATAACCACATCGCAGTTGTTGCGCCCAAAGACAGCGTAAGTATTCTTGAAACAGCTTGTTTAGGTTTATCTTGCATGAGAAAGGTATACTACATCGCTTCGATGCCAAACACGAACGCAACAAAAGAAGACGTGCAAAATGCGCCACAGAAGCCAAGTTTACGAAAACTGTACGGCGAATTAGCAAAAATCCGACTCAGCTTGCTGGTTGTTGTCACAACAGGCGCTGGCTTTATTATGGCAAGCCCACTTGGCATCGATTGGCTCATGTTGCTTTGGACAGTCCTCGGCACTACGGCGTGCGCTGGTTCAGCGGCGGCGCTCAATCAACTTGCGGAACGAAACCGTGACCTGAAAATGAACCGGACAAAAAAACGCCCACTTCCTGCGGGGCACCTTTCACGGGCGCATGCCTTTATCTTCGGCATTGTGCTGGCGTATATCGGCGTTGCTATCTTAAGTTTCGGCGCCAATGTTGCCTCTGCAGGCATTGCCTTGGTGACCATACTTTTGTACATCCTCGTTTATACGCCACTGAAACCCTTAACTACATTTAACACCATTGTTGGTGCTGTTGTCGGCGCGCTTCCACCACTCATCGGGTGGGTTGCTGCAAGCGGCGGCATTTCAGAAGGTGGTTGGATTCTTGCTGGCATTTTATTCATCTGGCAAATTCCACACTTTCTCGCGCTTGCTTGGATGTACCGCGAAGATTATGAACGCGGTGGTTTCAAAATGTTGCCCGCCATTGATTCTACAGGTGAACTTACTGCCCGAGTCAGCGTGATGACGAGCTTGTGCCTTATCCCACTTGCACTTTTTATGACAGTCACTGGTTCCACTGGTGTACTCTTTGCCATCGCAGGATCTATTCTTGGCGCTTTCATGACTATGAAATCGATTGTTTTTTGGAAAAAACGTGACGATGCTTCTGCGCGCCGACTCTTTTTCGCGAGCATCATATATTTGCCGCTTATCATCGTTTTCATGCTCCTTGACCGTGAAACAATTCAATGGATAGAATTAGGTACATCTAATGTCTGAACAAAACGTACGGCTTACCTTCCGAGGCGGCGGCTGGGTGATTGCATTGCTTGCATTTGTCATCATCGCAATCATTACATGGGCTGTTGCGCCTGCAGTTTTACGACTTGGCAATCTAGGTCCAGGCGATGGCGCAACCGTTGCCTCGTACAAATTTGACCTTTCAAATCTGCAACTTGAAGAAGACACGCTCGTTGCCGTTATGCAACATCGCGACATGTCCCCTGTTCTTACAAATCCTACTATTCTTTCTGTGGAAAAACTTGCAGAACATAACTACGGAAATCGGAATCAATTCCTTGTAAGCAGCGACCTCGTTGTAGGCATCGAACTTGGTGGCGAAACGCGTACATATCCGATGCACATGCTCAACGTGCATGAAATTATCAATGACACACTTGGTGGATTTCCTATCGTTGTCTATTGGAACTGGCCCAGCGGTTTCATTGGCGTGTACAAACGGATACTTCATGAAACTGAAGTTGACTTTGGCATGAGCGGTCTATCTGGCAACGGCGTAATGTTGATATACCCAACACAAGACACCGTTGGTGGTGAACAATTAATTTCACCCATGCTCGGACAAAGTGTGACCGGCAAGCACGCGAGACTCCAACCAATCACGCACGAAGTGACAAGCTGGAAAGATTGGTTTGCTCGACATCCCGAAACAACCTCACTCTCACCTGATGGACAGTACAAAAAGCGCTATCGTAAAGGCGATCCTCGCCAATACTTTTTAAATGAGACGATTTACTTTCCTGTAAGCGAAATGCCTATGGATGATGTCAATCCAAAAACGCATGTCATTGTTCTAAACACTGGCAGTGGCGACACGGTGTATGCCCTAGAAGATCTTATTGATAGTGCTGGCGAAAACGGCGAGCTCGCGCTTGATGTTTCGGGTGTTCCTGTGACTTTCACCGTTGGCACTGCGCCGCTTTTTGCTGTTGCCCGTGATGCTTCTGGAAACGCGATTCCAACGCAGCGCTCCCTTTGGTTCACTTGGTATGCAAATCACCCTGGCGCTGTAATCACTTCGCCTCATGCAGAGTAACTATCTCCTTGGCGTAGTTTTTAAAAAACCCCGCGGTAATCGGCCGCAAAGTTTATTTTTGGTAATCGACCGCGAGGAACATTGAAAATTCAGCGCTGTTTATCTACCGCGGGTAGATTAATTAGTGGGCAAGCTTGTCCATTGCTTCGGTGACTTTTGGTGTGTCGCCTTTGATTATGGAGGGCTGATAC
>Ga0302127_10001626_pt1 | contig 13354 bp, 16 predicted proteins | sample CB4_SCM_MG_FD_204452 | JGI IMG/M metagenome (GOLD analysis project Ga0302127, IMG submission 204452) | Marine microbial communities from Western Arctic Ocean, Canada - CB4_SCM | ecosystem: Environmental > Aquatic > Marine > Oceanic | place: Canada: Western Arctic Ocean | collected 2017-09-24
CGACTGAGAAAAATAGAACTGCTTGTTGCGGCTGATCCGACTGCAAGAAAAAATAGGGGTGTAGATAAAAGGCGAGGGAAAAAACGCAAGTGAAACAAGCATAAAAACAGAAGGCACTGTGTGATTACTCAGAGTAATATAAACCGGCCGGCATCATATCAGGGCAGTGAAGGCAACTTTCTCTCGTCCTTCACACCTAATCGCATAAAATGCATTCAATTGGCCGGTGCGGGCTGAATAATCTCCAATAGTGCGGGTGGCCAATACAGGCTGAGTAGAAAATCCGCGCACATCTTTAAATCCATTCAAACGACAGAACCTGGTTGCGGTCATCGTAGGATTTGCAGGGTTTTCAACGGTAAAATGCACATCGACCCGCCGCCCCTCAATGCGCGGCGTGATGAAAGATCTGGCCGACACAGCATCAGGAGGTGTATCAGCGCGCACGATCTGCTGTCCGGTAAATCCGGTTACCAAAACAATAAGTGCGAGTGAGAAGAGGGAGCTTGCTTTTATCATCTTAAATCATCACCTGTTCGAGTGCGGCATTTGGATCGTGTTCTTGACGCTAGAATCTCGCCATACGCTCGATTGTGTTGTGCTCCACATCACAAAATGGCGTGTTGTAGGATTTTCTTTTTAGTTTGAAAGCGGTGATGGATTTTTTAGTTCATAAAATTGGTTGTTTTGGCCAGTTTTGGCGATATTCTGGTCCAGAACATTTACTAAGGTCGCAAGAGATGGATGCAAGAAAAATAGCGTTGGTTACCGGTGCGGGTCGGAGGATAGGGCGTGCTATTGCGTATAATCTGGCGCTAAATGGCTGGAATATTTTGGTGCATTATTACAAATCTTTTGAAGAGGCAGAGGAAGTTGTTCGTGAGATCAGAGCCTTTGGATGCGAAGCTAGCGCGATCAAAGCTGACCTTAGCGATGCACACGAGTGCGATGGATTAATTGATAAAGCAGTCGACATGCTTGGACAGCTTTCGCTCTTAGTCAATTGTGCATCGGTATTCACTCCCGATAACGCCCAAACCATGACGGCAGAAAACTTCGATCTTCAGATGAGCGTCAATGCACGCGCGCCACTGCAACTTTCCAGAGATTTTGCCACACAAATCGATGCTGATAGCCAAGGTAATATTATCAACATCATAGATCAGCGAGTATGGCGTCTTACGCCCTATTATATGAGTTACACCGCCAGCAAATTTGCACTGTGGGGTACCACCAAAACACTGGCACAGGCACTGGCTCCAAAGGTAAGAGTCAATGCAATCGGCCCCGGCCCAACACTCGCAAACGAGCGTCAAACCAATGACGAGTTCGCCGCAGAAGTTGACGCAACTCTGCTCGGCAACGGACCGCAATTATCTGAATTTGGACACGCCATCCGTTTTATCGTCGATACCCCATCCATGACCGGACAAATGATTGCTCTCGATGGCGGGCAACATCTGTCCTAGCGCACTCCTGATAACATCGCCGGTGATGAGCGCTCAGGCGCAATAAAACCCTGGTTGAACTTGAGTGGAGGGCACGTAGCGACCAAATGAAACAATTCGTGATAGAGTCTAAAACTGCATGCCAGAAAAGCTAGAAATAGAAGAGAAAAACGGTATTACGCAGCTGCACGGCGTTAATGTTATTAAGACAGCCGTCACTAACCTGCCGTTGGGATCTGGCGTCTATCGTATGATTGGAGATCGTGACGAGATTCTCTACGTCGGAAAGGCGCGCAATCTCAAAAAGCGTGTTCAAAGCTACACCCGAACCAATGGCCACTCCAATCGTATTGCACGGATGATCCATGAAACCCGGTCAATGGAATTTGTTATTACCGGGTCAGAAACCGAGGCGTTGCTTCTAGAAGCTAATCTTATCAAACGATTGAAACCACGATACAATGTGGTGTTGCGCGATGACAAAACCTTCCCACATATTTTGATCAATCGTGAGCATGAAGCGACCCGGATAGTAAAACATCGTGGTGCACGTTCACAAAGGGGTGACTATTTTGGGCCATTCGCTTCGGCCGGAGCGGTGAACAGAACGATCAATGCCCTGCAGCGTGCCTTTTTGATCAGATCATGCTCGGATTCAGTCTATGTCAGCCGTACCCGTCCGTGTTTGTTATTCCAGATCAAGCGCTGTTCAGCACCATGTACCGGCGAGATATCAATCTCAGATCATGAGAAGCTTGTGAATGAGGCACGCGAATTTCTTACTGGTAAAAGCAAGTTCGTGAAAAATGACCTTTATCATCATATGCAGACGGCTTCCGAAGCTCTCGATTTTGAACGTGCTGCACGCTACCGAGACCGTCTTGCAGCATTATCTCAGATTCAATCGCATCAGGGAATCAACACGAAAACCATCACTAATGCCGATGTTTTCGCTGCGCACCAAACGGGTGGGCTATTCTGCATCCAGGTATTTTTTTTTCGTGCTGGGCAAAACTGGGGCAACCGAGCATATTATCCCCGCGCGGACAAATCGCTTGAGATAGAAGAAGTTCTTGATGCTTTCATTGCTCAGTTTTATGATGCGCGCCAGGCTCCGGAGATGATTCTTATATCTCATAATTTTCCATCACGAGTACTTCTAAGTGATGCACTCAGCGTACGTGAAGAGCGTCGCATTCAAATTCTGGTACCGAAACGCGGTGAGAAGCGTGAAGTGGTGGTGCATGCTCTTGCTAATGCAAGCGAGGCCTTGGCACGCCATCTGGCCGATTCGGCCTCTCAGCAAAAACTGCTTGCCGGCCTTGCCAACACCTTCGATCTTGACGCTCCGCCAACACGTATTGAAGTCTATGACAATAGCCATCTAGGCGGAACCCTTGCCCTTGGTGCCATGATCGTCGCGGGACCTGACGGATTTGAAAAAGCACATTACCGCAAGTTCAACATTAAATCGGAAAACCTTGCGGCGGGCGATGATTATCAAATGATGCGTGAGGTACTAACCCGCAGATTTAAAAGGCTTATCACCGATGATAGCTATGCCATCTGGCCAGATCTGATCATCGTTGACGGCGGCGCCGGACAACTCTCGGTAGCGCAAGGCGTAATGGCTGAGCTTGGGATCGATGCCCTGAAAATCATCGCGGTGGCCAAAGGCCCAGACCGTGATGCAGGCCGTGAAAGATTTTTTATGCCAGGACGCGAGGCATTTCGTCTGGAACCACGTGATCCAGTCCTTTACTACGTGCAAAGGCTGCGCGATGAAGCCCATCGTTATGTCATTGGAGCCCAACGCGGACGGCGTAAAAAGGCAATAGGAGGATCACTTTTGGATGATATCTCTAGTGTAGGCGCCAAACGGAAAAGTGCTTTGTTAAAATATTTTGGAACTAGCCGCGCAATTAGTCGAGCGGCACAATCGGATCTAGCCGCAGTTCCCGGCGTTAGTACCAAATTGGCGAAAAAGATCTATGACCACTTTAATGAACAAAATGACTAACCCCATCATAAAGCGAGGGCAAGCGCGCATTCTCCAGCTTCCAAATATTTTGACCATCGGACGTATAACCGTGGTACCGCTAATTGTCGCCTGCCTACTCATTGATGGGACTGCTGCACGCTGGACCGCGCTAGCACTTTTTATCTGCGCTGCTCTCACAGACTATGGCGACGGCTATCTGGCGCGGCGTCTGTCCCTGCACTCCGCCTTCGGCACGATGCTTGATCCAATCGCGGATAAGCTACTAGTTTCAGCTTTGCTAATCATGCTAGTTGGCGATGGAACTATTTCAGGTGTTCACATGGTGGCGGCAGTGATCATTCTAGCTCGTGAAATTCTTATTTCTGGACTGCGTGAATATCTAGCCGGCGTTAAGTTTGAAATGCCTGTGAGCTGGATGGCTAAATGGAAAACCGCCACTCAGCTGATTGCACTAGCATTTTTGTTGTTCACATTACCTGGCAATACCGAGACCAATCCGCTGGCAGTCGTTGGGACCGGATTGTTATGGGTTGCAGCTCTTCTTACGCTCACCACCGGTTATAACTATATGAAATTGGGTATGGCTCGCGTCATTGCGGAGGACGATCAATGAAACTGAGGTATTTCGCCTGGGTGCGCGAGAAAACCGGCGTTTCAGAAGAAGAGATTGATCTTCCCGCCAACGTTGCAACCGTTAGTGATGTAATTGCTTGGCTTAAAACTCGAGGGCCAGAGTTTGAGCATGCGTTTAAGAACTCAGAGGCCGTCCGGGCAGCTATTGATATGAGCCATGTTGAACAGACCCACAGCGTGAGTGACGCTCATGAGATTGCGTTTTTTCCTCCGGTAACTGGCGGATAGCAGAATGATCCGGGTTCAAGAGCAAGATTTTGACATCAAAACAGAGATCAATGCGGCAACAGGTATGAGTAAGGATGTCGGAGCAGTAGTTAGCTTCACCGGCATTGTGCGCAGCGATGACGGCCTAACAGCGATGACACTTGAGCATTATCCAGGTATGACCGAGCGAGAGCTCAACCGGATTGCCCTGCTCGCCAAGACCAAATGGCCGCTACAATCTGTCCGGATTATCCACCGGATTGGACGATTAACACCAGGTGAAAATATTGTGCTAGTGGTGACGGCATCACGGCACCGTCAGGCGGCCTTCAATGCTGCTAATTTTCTAATGGATTACCTGAAAACTGACGCACCCTTTTGGAAATATGAGGAACGCGGTAGGGATGCTCTGTGGATTGAACGACGCACCAGCGATGAAAATGCTCGCGCGCGGTGGGAGCAGATAGAAGATTAGTTTGCAAAAAACTACTCAGCAGCGGCGGTTGCGTCACTCTCCGGCTGAACTTCGGTCAGATACTTATCCATCAAGGTTTCAGTAATGCAACCTGGCGTGAAGCTATACTCACCAATTTGCGAAACCGGTGTTACCTCAACAGCTGTACCCGTCAAAAAACATTCTGAAAAATTGGCCATTTCTTCAGGCATAATCGCCCTCTCGACGACCTCAAACCCGCATCTTCCGGCAAGATAGATCACGGTACGACGGGTGATTCCATCGAGGAAACAATCTGGGGTTGGCGTATGGATAACACCATCACGAATGAAGAAAACATTCGCACCGGTTGCCTCAGAAACCTGTCCACGATAATCGAGCATCAGTGAATCGGCGTATCCAGTCCGCTCAGCTTCGTGTTTCGAAAGAGTGCAAATCATATAAAGTCCAGCAGATTTGGTATCACACGGGATGGTATCAGGAGCCGGCCGGCGCCAAGGCGACATCATCAGCCTGATTCCCTTCAACCGCTCGGCCGGATCGAAATAAGATGGCCACTCCCAAGTCGCGATGGCAAGGTGAATGAAGGCATCCTGTGCCGAAACTCCCATCATTTCCGATCCGCGCCAAGCAATCGGGCGTACGTAACCATCGACGATATTGTTGGCCTGAACAGTTTCCTCGCAAGCGCTATCAATATCTTCGACAGAATATGGAATTTTCATATCCAACGTCTTGGCGGAATGGAACAACCGTCTGGTATGCTCAGTTAGTTTAAAAATTCGGCCGCCATAGACCCGCTCACCTTCAAAAACAGCGCTCGCGTAGTGAAGTGCATGACTGAGAACATGAAGCGTAACGCCAGACCATTCGACGAGGTTACCATCATACCAAATACGGCCATCTCGTTGATCGAATGGTTCCCCGGGCATATGGTTCTCCCTTACTCACCCTTAAGTTCCGCGCCACTCGCTCAGCAATAAAGTAGTCTTCCTTTACCTCACACTGCATCACGGCTTATATCAATACAAATGGCCATTGGAGTATGGCTTATTGAGAATTTATTTGGCCACGACTTTCGGCTACTCCGCACTCCAGAAGGTAAGGCGTACAGAGTATTTAATATGCGTATCAAGCCATAAAAAATGTGTCAACATGACTGACATAATTCCACCGCAGCTTAAAGGCGGAACCTCGAAAACTCACAACGCCGTTCAGCGTACAACGCACGGCGAGAACGAGGATAATACGCACTTTGAACTGATGGAACTATTATTCTTCGCCTATCGAGATTTTATCTCTGACCCCGATCAAATTCTTCAAAACTATGGATTTGGGCGGGCACATCATCGAGTGCTGCATTTTGTGCTGCGGCATCCTGGAATCCGTATAGCCGAGCTCCTCGATATTTTAAAAATCACTAAGCAAAGTCTCGCGGGAGTTCTTAAACAGCTCATCAATGAGGGGTTTGTGTATCAACGAGAAGGCGACAATGATCGGCGTCAGCGCTTGTTATATGTGACCAACAAAGGGCAAAAACTCACCATTTCCTTGGCTGAGCCGCAATTGCGACGCATCAATCTAGCGCTAGAAAAATCTGGGAAAGAAAGCAAAGATCATCTGCGCGTTCTGCTGCATAATCTAATCAACGCCTCAGAGCAGGAGCAGGTCAAACGTTGGATCGGGCGGGAATAGATGACATGTCCGATGCACGGCTCAATGACGGGAATATATCTTGCGTGATGATGCAAATCATGTGGTCGTGGTTGAAATACCTTAACCATTTTGAACATGCTTGAGCATTCGGAAGGGACAAATGACCGGCTTAAAATTGATCTTCAGCTTGATCACTTCCGAAAATGACTGTGAGTCAATTATCATTCCACATCTGATATCGACTTTGGCAAAATCATAAAAGGCTATGGATAGGGAAAAACCATTTCTTACGATGACGCAAGACCGTGTTAAGTCGATGCCTGTTTACCATTCCGGCACGCGGCATCACATCGACGAGTAAGGGACGCAAGAAATCCGCATGCATGACACGCCATATCAAATGATGTGTCCAAACGCTCAAGGCCCCATTCACCGCGCTGCAAGGATCGATCAAGACGCGCCATGGTCCGAGGAACGCCAACATCGTCCTCGTTAAGCCAAACCGAAAAGGCATCAAGATAGATCGCTGTCAGCCCGCATATCTTGATAGCACCGCGAAGACCTGGAGTGTGTGCTCCGACAGCATCAATCAGCCAGCGCTGAAGCCTAGCCACTCTGGCAACACCCCTAATAGCAACTTCCGGTCTTGTGCTCATATCGCGTGTTATACTGCGCAGCGCTGCTTTATAGCTGGCCATCGCCTCGAATCTCATCATCACTAGATCAAAAAACCGGTCGCGCAATTCTATCTCACTATCCACATCCTCCGCAGCGGCAAGCGTCTCCTGGTCAATACGATCGAGAAAAGCATCAACAATCGATTGCCGACCTGAGAATTCCACAAACATCTCACCGAGAGAGATTCTACTTTTTTGTGATATCTGCGATAGAGATATGTCATTCCAACGGTGCTCTGCAGCCAACTCAAATGCCGAGTCGATGATGCGCTCACGCTTTGTTCGCCGTACCACCATAATGACTATTCCCGATTTACTCACCCAACCTTGTGATCCAATATCTCAATTTCAAGACGTTAGGATATTGTGCCCATCAGATTATTATCCAGCAAGTTCGCGACCACGCTGTTTTGCCGCCAGCACCGCACGGATCATCAGTTCCTCTAAACCAGCCGAAGACATCAAGACCTTAAGAGCGGCTTCGGTTGTACCTCCCGGTGAGGTGACATTCTTGCGCAAACGCTCTGGTGTCTCCGCTGATTGGGTAATAAGCGCCCCAGATCCAGCCACGGTTTCTGCCGCCAACCGCGCGGATAGACCCGCATCGAGCCCGGCAGCGATTCCAGCTTTAATTAGACATTCAGTGAGATGGAAGACATAGGCCGGCCCACTTCCAGAGAGTGCGGTAACCGCATCCATTAGGGTTTCGTCTTCTATCCATTCGACGGTACCAACCGCGCTCATCAGCTGACTCGCGACGAAGCGTTGATCTTGGCTTAACATAGAATTCGCTACCAGAACCGACACCCCGCGGCTGATGGCAGCTGGCGTATTCGGCATGGCTCGCACTACCGCTCCTACATGCCCAAGACCATTTTCTAAATCAGCAATGGTCTTGCCCGCCGCAATTGATAATGCAAGCGTTTGCGCGCCCACAAGGTCACATAAATTGGTAAGTACATCTGAAAATATTTGCGGTTTAACGGCAATCACCACAATCGCCGCTTGGCTGACTTTGAAACTATCCGGCGTGAGAAAAAAGCCATGTAATTTAGACCGCTCTACTACCTGCGGTGCTGGCGCTGGATCAATAACTGTCAGCTTGTCTGGCGGAAGACCATTTTCAAGCCAACCGTCAAGCAGTGCACCGCCCATACGTCCCGCCCCAACTAGCACTAGACCATCGAGGCTTTCCAGTGTCATGCTTCGCCCACAGTTTCAAACATCGCACATTCAATGGCCTGGTCTGAGGTTTTTCCTGCCCACATAACATATTGGAAACTTGGGAAATAACGCTCGCAGGCATCCAGTGCAAGCCGCAACATTGCCTCGCACTGAGGCGCCGTGGGTTCGGTTCCACCGGCCAGTAAGAGACCGTAGCGAAATAGCAGCACACCCTCGTCAGCCCAAACATCAAAATGGCCAAGCCAAAGATGTTCGTTCACTCTGGCAGCAAGTTTGCAGACTTCACTCAGCCGAAGAGAGGGTATCTTGACATCGAAAGTACAGGCTAGATGGAGACCTTCCAGGTCATCACGCCAATTGAAGGACACTTGATAGTCCGCCCACTTGCCAGTAACCGATAAGTTTATCTCATCGTCAGCGCTGCGATGAAATGGCCAATCCTGGGTTGCTGCGATCGACTCAATAATATCCAAGGGATGAGCTAAACGTCCGATAGTTTGTTCACTCAATGCCATGGGAGATCCTCTCTCGTATGGCTACGCTAGTCTTGCCGGTTATGAACTCGGAGATCGAATCACGTGACTTATCAAAAGGTATAGCTACCCTTCCCACCAAATCTACAGACACACGCAATGCCTAGCAGTGAATCCCCAACAAAAGCATAAAAAAACGGAGTTTTTATTGATGACGTGAAAAAGATTAAGTTTTGTTAACTAAATGCATCGTGTGTGGACATCTTTTTGCCATATCGGAAAAACACTCAGCCAACAGCCGGCAATCAACTTATCTGTTGTGACAAAAAATATGCACTACTTAACAAAATGGTGAGTTATGTTTGGCAGTCAAAAATTCTTAAACTAAGTGGTGTAATCTGTTGGAGACTTATTTGAACTTAGACGATTTTCCCGCGCCATCATCAACTGATGCCGTGTTACCTCTTCCCGGCGCCCGCTTTTTTAAAAGGTTTAGTGTTTTAAGCCTAGCTTCCAACTCCTCGATGCGACTTTCAAGGCGCTCGTTCTCCTCGCGTGCCTTAGCCGCCATTTCCTTTACAGCCTCAAATTCTTCACGCTGGACGATTTCTAATTCACGTAACAGCCGCTCCGCCTGAGCACGCATCACAATCTCTGTCTCAGCGCGCAAACCTTCCGCAACGCCAGCAGCATTAGTGATCATTTTTGCCAATTCGTCGAACACTCGTCCGGTCGTTTGTGTCATGATATATCTCTCAATTATCAGCGAATCGAACCAACACCCCAAACATGATACCGCATGGGACCAAGTTCAAGATTCCTTGTCATTAGTAAAAAAACGCGAAAGGTCAAGCCATAGTGAGCCCTGTAATTGTTCTGCCCTTTCCCGCCATAGACCCGGTTGCACTCGATATCAGCGGATTTCAAATCCGCTGGTATGCGCTTGCCTATATCGCTGGAATTATTCTTAGCTGGATTTACATTGTAAGATTGTTAAAAGCCGAGAGTCTTTGGGGGGCTAATGTTCCGGTTTCGCGCACTCATATAGATGACCTCGTCGTATGGGTAACTGTCGGAATTATACTCGGCGGCCGGCTCGGCTATGTGGTTTTCTACAATTCGTCATACTTTCTGGCACATCCGATGGAGATTTTGGCGCTTTGGCAGGGAGGAATGACCTTTCATGGCGGACTTATAGGGGTCATAATAGCTGTCATTCTCTTCGCTCGGATCAAGTCAGTACGGCTACTAACCCTCGGAGATCTTATTGCCACCGCTGCTCCGATTGGACTGTTTTTTGGTCGTATCGCAAATTTTATCAATGGCGAACTCTATGGCCGTATCACCGATGTACCGTGGGCGATGGTATTCCCGCATGGCGGACCAAATTCACGCCATCCAAGTCAGATTTATGAGTCCATAGGCGAGGGTATTATCCTGTTTGTATTCATGCATATCATGATTTACCGCTTCGGCGCCCTGCAACGTCCCGGCATGATCACCGGGTTATTTATGATAGGATATGGCATTGCTCGATCGAGTATCGAGTTTTTCCGCATGCCTGATGCGCATATTGGTTATCTGAGTGGAGGGCTTACCATGGGGATTGTACTGTCGGTGCCAATGATACCAATTGGGCTCGCATTTATCTGGCTGAGCCTTAAAAATCAACGGATTACCATTTGACACAAGAAACACCCCTTTCACAGCGCATAAAGAAGCATATTCACGTCTCTGGTCCGCTACCTCTTGATCAATACATGGCCATGTGTCTCAGCGATCCCTCCGATGGCTATTATATGACCCAAAATCCTTTCGGAACGGTCGGAGATTTTATCACCGCGCCAGAGATCAGCCAAATGTTTGGCGAGATCATTGGTCTTTGGGCAATCGATATGTGGATGAAAATGGGTTGTCCCTCCCCCACCACATTGATCGAAATTGGCCCCGGACGGGGCACACTGATGGCCGATATACTACGTGCTTCCCGCATCGCCCCTGAATTTATGGAGAGCGTGCAAATCCATCTCGTTGAAACCAGCCCGTATTTACGAGAAATCCAAATGCGAACTCTCGCTACGTCAGACCGAGTAATTGAGCATCACAGAAGCATCGCCAATGTTCCTGATGGTCCTTCTATACTGATCGCCAATGAATTCTTCGATGCTCTGCCAGTCTGCCAATTTGAATGGGTGGAAAACAGATGGAAAGAGCGATGCGTTGATCTGGACGATGCCAAGTTCACCATCGTGCTCCAGGAGCCAGAGCATCTTCCCGGCGACATGCCCAAAACCCGACCCCAACCTGGCGATATTCTCGAATGGTCTCAAGCGCGCCAAAGCGAGTGTGCGCGCATCGCTCAGCGCTGTGCGCAGCCCGGAGGTGCGGCGTTAATCATCGACTATGGGCATAAAGAGTCCATGTTTGGAGATACGTTGCAGGCCGTCAGCAACCATGCGCCAGCCAGTATATTCGACCAGCCGGGACGATGCGATCTAACGTCGCATGTCGATTTTCAAGCTCTTGGCGAGATTGCTCGTACACATGGTGCACTCCCGTATGGCCCACTTGAAATGGGCACATTTTTGCTTGAACTCGGGATTGGTGTGCGCGCACAAGCACTAAAAAAAAACCTTGATAAAGAGGTTGCACTGCATATCGACACTGCCTTGCACCGCTTGACTGATCCGAGTGAAATGGGCGACTTATTCAAGGTCCTCGCACTGACCGGACCTCATCTCGGCACTCCAGCACCCTTTCCCCATGACAAGTGGCCCGCATGATCGAATTTCCGTCTTTGAGGTCCCATCGAAAACTGCGCCATGGTTTTTTCACCCGCCGGGGTGGGCTATCCCATGGCATCTATGCGAGTTTAAATTGCGGTTTTGGATCGAGAGACACTACGGATCTTATCTCTCTCAACAGGGCGCATGTAGCCGGAATGCTCGGCATGTCGCCCGAGGCATTGGTAACTGGCTATCAGACCCATTCAACCGAAGTCGCTATCCTGGAAACCGTCCCCAACGAGCCGCCAAAAGCCGATGCTCTGGTTACTAATTCAACGGGGATTGTGCTTGGCGTCCTAACCGCCGATTGTGCTCCTGTACTATTAGCTGATCCTGAAGCCAAGGTGATTGGCGCTGCACATGCCGGCTGGAGGGGTGCGTATTTAGGTGTTCTGGAAGCAACCTGTCGAACAATGATTGGGATTGGCGCCAGATTGGATCACATTCGCGCTGTCATTGGCCCTACCATCCAGCAATCATCCTATGAGGTAGGTCCTGAATTTCAGCAACGCCTGGTTGAGGCGGATGGGGCAAATAGCACCTTTTTTAAATTGGCCTCACGCCAAGGTTATTTCATGTTTGATCTGCCTTCATACTGTGCCGCACGGTTACGACAGATGGGGATAGAGAACATCTCGACTAGCGAAGCGTGTACATATCACAACCAGGATGATTATTTCTCCTACCGCCGATCCGTTCACCGCCAAGAGCTGGACTACGGGCGGCAAATCTCGGCGATCACTCTTGGGCAGCCGGAGTTATGATATCCAATATTTCTGATCTTAGTTACCACGACACACCCACAATTGTTATCAATTGTGGGTGTGTCGTGCATTTTGTGTTTTTAATTAATGAGCCTAAAAAGTGGCATATCATTGATAGGTAATATAGGTATTCTATCGATGACAGTCTCCAGACTCCTTTTTGCCTTGCTTTTTACGTGCATCCTCTCCGCTTGCAGTACGCTAGGTATCAAAACCGTGCCAAACGTCGCACCCAACACGGGTGGACTTGCGCAAATTGCAGTTCAGGCACCAATTGGTTTGCCCCAGAAACAAAATATCCGGCTGGGAGATCAGTTAATCACGGCTCTGCAACAACGCAGTGTTACGATGGCAGCAACTCCGCAAGCACCAGCTCGGTTCAAACTTCAGGGTTTTTGCTCCGCATCGGCCAATGAAAATAAAACTTCCATCGTGTGTGTGTGGGATGCCAATGCGGCCGACGGCACGCGAGCTCATCGCATTGTTATTAAAGAAACTGTCGGCGGTAGCAAGCCTTCAGCACCATGGTCAGCGGTTAGCAATTCAACACTTGATCGCATCGCCGTATCAGTTGGTGATAAAATTGCAGCTTGGCTGGACTCATCACAAATTATCCATTCGGAAGGCCAACATGGCTCTGGTTTCTCCCTGCCCACCCTTTCAAGCTTGGGGCTGAACAGCGACGAGCACCAGCCAATCTCAGTGCACGGTGTCCAGGGCGCACCAGGTGATGGCAACTCAGCTCTTGCAAATTCCATGATAAGCTCACTCAGATCTCTAAATATTCCGATCTCTAACCGTGATCGAAAGGCGTTTCAGCTATTCGGTACAGTAAAGATAACCGACGGTAAATCAGGCAAGCAAAATGTTACCATAGAGTGGTCGCTCAAAGACGAGAAAGGGATCGCGCTCGGCACCGTTACTCAGAACAACCAGGTTCCCCAAGGTGCACTAGATGGTACGTGGGGTGGGACCGCCAAGGCATCTGCAAATGCGGCGGCAAAGCGTATTGCTGATCTTCTACCCTGAAGCGGTTAAGCGCTCGTTCTATTCAGAACGCATGATGCAA
>Ga0302127_10001637_pt1 | contig 13294 bp, 8 predicted proteins | sample CB4_SCM_MG_FD_204452 | JGI IMG/M metagenome (GOLD analysis project Ga0302127, IMG submission 204452) | Marine microbial communities from Western Arctic Ocean, Canada - CB4_SCM | ecosystem: Environmental > Aquatic > Marine > Oceanic | place: Canada: Western Arctic Ocean | collected 2017-09-24
TACCATTACATCGATGATCCTTTCTGTCAGTTTTAAGCTTTGCCTCTCGTCGGCAAGGGAGATAAATTGCTCACTGGCCCTGGTCAACATAGGCCCTAGCTTTGAGTAATGCATATAAGATTGCAGTCCTACGAGTAAGGCAACTACGGAAAGAATAATTAAACTCCGTCGAGGCAGATGTGAGCGGAACTTGAGACGTTTAATAATGTGTTGCGGGCTATTCATGCGACGCTCTCTTTAGGCTTTGGATGGTAGATAGTTAAAATGAGTAGTACCCATAACAGGATCAGCCATTGCACCAGCTTTAACAGCATCTCGGAGAGATCCATTTGGGTCTTTTGTGTTTCCGGGTAGGAATAACTTTCCAGACGGTCGATCTGTTCAAAGGCGGCGTCCAGGGTTTCATTGGTGAGATCCGTGAGGGCGACAATATTGCCCCCCATACCCGATACATAATCCAGGAAGGCCGTGGCATCGGCATCCAGTCCCTCTTCTTCACCCAGCCATAATAGGTGTAGTGAGATATTTAATTCCTTGAGTCGATCCAGTTCCGGTTCGATGCGACTGAAGTTGGATATCTCCGCATCGGAGATGAGGATCATGGCCTGCTTTAATCCGGAGGGCGAGCTCTCCAGCACACTGGTTGCCATATCCAGACCGCGATAGAGTAAGGTCCCCAGGGCGACATAATCGTCCAGCCATTTTAGTTCTTCTTTAATGGCGGCAACGTTCTGGGTGACGATACTGACCACAAAGGGGGTGTTATTGAAATACACCAGACCTACGCGATCACCGAAGCGACGTTCTTCGAGGAAGCGTCTAATGCTTTCACGGGCGACTTCATAGCGGGCGAGAAAGGGGACTGTTTCGGTGTTAACCCCTGCGCCCCGTTCGCCACGTTGACCGGTGACGGGGATCAAACCTAATTGTAGTGGGCGTTCATAGTTTAGTTCTGCTCCTGCGCGTTGGACCCTTGTGTCCCCTTGCATGGAGCCGGAGGAGTCCAATAAGACCATGAATTCACGTGCAGTGCGTTCTACGGTGCGGGTGACCTCGATGGAGGGAGATGTTAGGACGATTAATAGTAGAACGATTATGAGTGTGCCAAGGACGATGCTGAGGTGATCGACGATGGAGCTGATTCGGGAACGGGTTATTGTAACAAGGTTGATGTCCGGGAAGAGCTTGCCGTGGTGGCTACGCCATTGCCAGATGAAAAATATCAATGTCGCCAGGCCGAGAAGCATGGGCCAGGTGTTGGTTATGGATAGTGTGGACCATTGGATGTTCATGGGGTTAGGTTAATGACCGCCTGAAAGGCGGACTTTATTCTATTGGATACTGGCGTTCGCCAGTATGACGTAATGGGCATTACATTTTTCCCTAACATAACTAACTCTGTTTAAAACTCTCTGTGAGTTGGTTGACTATCTCTTTACGTTGCTCGCTGGATTGTTCAGTCCCCTGTGTGGCCTGTATATATAATGTCTTTAGATGTTCAAGGTCTCCGTCGGTTTTGTCGTTGGCTTCTGACCAGTGTACCGGGTTGATCTTGAATTCATCGTAGCAATACCAGATGATGGCTACTCTAATGCCTTCCCAGAATTCGTCATTTTCTAGTTTGTCATCCTGCAGGTGATCCAGGACGTGTTCCCAGCGGTTACCGAGGATGCCAATCTGAGCGGTGACACGGTGACGTAACCACGATCTTGCGGTGGGGGCGACTACCATGATGCTTACCAGTATCAGGCCAATAATGAACAGGAGTAATGAAGGATTGGGATTAACGCTAGCCGGTATGGGTAAGCCGAAGGCACGGCCGGGGAAATAGAGGTTGAAGGATTCCAGTTTGCCATTGTTTAACATCAGCGCCGAGGGGAGTCCTACAAAACCTGGGGACGGTCGGAAATTCACGTCCGTGGTACTCACCACCCTGCCGTTGTCATCAATCAAATCAACTCCCAGGGTGATGTCATTCATGGCATAGGCCTTGCCGCCGGGACATTGCACGCCAACAGAAGGACAGTCGATAATCTGGAATGCATAAAAGGCCTGTAGTTGGGTAAGTCCGTTTTTTAATTCACTACGCGTCACTTGCGGTGACCCATGGTGAGCAACCCAGGGACTTTCACTCCAGGATTCTGTAAGCAGTGTCTCATCGAGATTACTGATCCGTACCCTGTCGGCATCGAATTCTAGTGAAATCCCAAGATGGAGCAGGTCTCCCAGGTGAAAGGATTCTTCTTCAGAAAATAATACTGAGGAACGGATATTAATATAATTATCTGAATATACTACCGGGAGAGAATATGATTTTGCGTATGCAGAACATGACGCAAAACAAATTACAAACAGGGTCGCGCTAAGAATCTTATTCATTTCATACTTCAACATCATAGTCTCCTGTGTTCTCGGGTCCGCGCCAGGTTCACGAGTTGTGGATATATCTGGCGTTGTTCGGCAATAGCTATACTGTCCACAGAGGTATCACGCATAGCACGGCAAACTTGATCTACGCGGGTTTGCTCTGCCTGGTTTATTTGTGATCGACGTTTGCGGGATAGCATGATGATCCTTTCGCGGTTTCTTTCCGGATCCCAGACCTTACCTACTCCCTGGGATTCCTCGCCAAGGTTGAAGGTTACCACTACGGAAACCAGATCACCTTGCATGTGTCTTAATAGCGTTACGGGCAAAAAACTTTCTTTGGCTGTTCCGGAATCAATAAAATCAGAGACCAATATTATGAGACTGATTTTTCCTTTGTTATATTGTGCCAGATAAGGTTCCAACACCTTTTCGATATTGGTGTGTGGTCGTAACGGCAGATTGGAAACCGCGTGATTGTATTCATCCATTTCTGTACGAAGATTGGCCTTGTGGATCTCTTCGATGACATCGTCGGCAAACAACGCCACCCGTACCCTGTCCCCAGCGCGCCATAGTGAATAGATCAATTGTTGAACTACCGCATCGCGTATTTTGGTCTTTGCCGGATAGGCCATGGAGGCAGAGACATCCGCAAGGATCAATACCTCTGCTTGGGTTTCGTGTTCAAATTCATTTACTGTCAGCGCGTGTTTCGGACTGAATTTGTCGATGTGGCGGGGATTATCTTCCAATGGTTCATAAGGACGACTACGCAGGAAGCGCATCCCGTCCCCGGCACGTCCCAGTTGATGACGTCCGGGCAGAAAGCTGATGGCCAACTTCTTGATGGGAAGGATGACGCCCTTCTCTTCTATGTGACGTCGATCAAGTCCAGGCATAGACCTGTCCCCTTTCCCTAAGAATGGTTCCGATCAGGCGTTCCATGTTCACCGGATAGTTGGTTTCAATGCGGTGGTTGAGCATGGGCACCGCGGTGGCAAAGACATCTGCCGACGTCACCTTATTTCGACCATGGTACAGGGCATGAGATCGTAATAGCGACGGCCAATAGGTACTTACCCGTGATGCCACGCCACCCATATCACTAATGACATCACCCCCCAGACCATCTGCTTCCAAGGCATCCGTGGGATAGCTGGGATCAGTACGTCGAGTAGCAACGGTGATGGAATTTAATAAATGGATTATATAGCTTGGGAGTTCTATGCTCTCTTGAACGACAGACTGTATATCACTGAGCTCTTCCCTGGTCAATACCGGTTCGATCTTTTTCAGGTTGTCCTGCAATACTGCGGAGGCCTCTTCTACGATCTGGTATTCGATTTCTTTGCTTGGGAATCCCCAATGGATCTTTACCATGAAACGATGCTTGGCGGCCGCGTCCAGTTCCCATGTGCCTTCATGCGATAAAGGATTCTGTGTGGCGATGACATGGAACGGTGTGGGCAGGTTGTGACTTTGCTCACCGATGGTGACGCGTAGTTCCTGCATGGCTTCTAGTAATGCAGATTGTGTACGGGGATCGGTTCGGTTCAGCTCGTCGAACAATACAATATTATTAAACAGGGGACCTTTTACTAATCTGAACTTGCCACCATGTTCCTCTGGTATCTCCGCACCGGTTAAGTCATTGGGTTTTAGAGTGGGTTGACCTGAGATCCTGCCGATGCTGACATCTGAGATCGATGCCGCCAAAGCACTTGCCGCCAAGGTCTTACCTTCACCTGGGACTGACTCCAATAAAATATGTCCCCGGGCCATGATGGTCATCACGATTAAATCTAGAACAGATTCCTGACCCTTGATGACTTCACCAATGTTTTTCCTTAACGCATGACTCAGTTTCTGCGCTGCTTCGAACTCCATACTGTTAACTCCCCCGTCGTACTTATTTATTATTCGTTGTTATCTAAATATTACATTTGTTCGCCCTAAGGGCGAATCATCTTGTACTGGATACTGGCCTTTACCCAAGGGCACAAGCGCCAGTATGACGAGGACTTAAACCTCGTCATTCCGGGGCTACACAGTAGAGCCCAGAATCCAGTCAAATTTAATGACCGCCTGTAAGGCGGACTTTTCTACTGGATACTGGCTTCCGCCAGTATGACGAATATATAGCTAGTATTACGTCACTTCACTCTTATCAACTTACAATTTACCCCTCACCCCTCACCACTCAATCAATACATTTCCACTTCCCATTGTATAATCTTCTCCCGTAGCGTCGCTAACTGTTCCTCTGTTCCTCTACCGGCAACTGCTTCTACTCTCCACTCATCCGCCAGAGACTGATTCAAGTATATCGTTTTGTTACCCACCCGCGTCAGCAATGGTCTGATGGTTTTGATCTTCCTGTCTGGCACTGCATTCCTATCGAAAAAGGGCTTGTCCAGGATAAGGTAATCGGCCCACTTCCCGGGTTCCAATGATCCCAACTGGTCTTCCCGAAGTACGTACTCTGCTGCCCAGAGGGTCGCCATTTTTAAGGCCTGTACGCGGTCTATACGCTCTTCTGGATTGTAAACATGGCCATCATCAGAGACTCGGTTTACCAGTAAATCAAACCAATAGAATGTACCGGCTTCAGGATGGTTACGATCATCAATTTCAAGTACTACTTTGGCACCACCTTTTATAAGTCCACCAACAGGTACAACCCATTTTGTAAACGCTGCACCATAATCTGCTGCGACACCGATCACCATGGTCTCCAGGTACGTCGCTTTGCAACTCATGATGACACCCAGTTGCGCAATTCGAGGTATCTGATCAGGTCGAGGATTCATGGCACAGTGGTCAAAGCCATGGCGTTGAGCTCGAATTTCTTCCATGGACATGCCCAGCTTTGCGCTTTCCGCCTCTATCGCATCCAGTCCCGTTTCCAGTACATAATCCCCTGCGGTATGAGAATTGGCATACCGATGGCCTTCAGAAAGAATCTCCTTTACCCATGCGTTTGTCGGTTTTTCCCATTCACGATCTTTAATCTCCTGAGGAATTTGAGGTGGCTCAAGAGTCGTGGAAAAAGAAGGATATGCACCGTCAACACCGCGCAGACTCATTCCGTTAAACCATACATAGTCTGTTCCGTAACCCATAAATTCAGGATCAGATCGTTCAAAGGTGGTTTGTGCCAATGTTCCCAGACTAGGTGAAAATGCGAGGCGAGTCCCAATGGTCCCTCTTTGATCCAGTAATTTGTAAATTTCAATGGTACGGCGACCACGAATAGTGGAGGACCAGGTAGTAACCCCTGTGGCAGCCCATAACCAGTTTTGTCGTTCGAGTATCTCGGCCAACTCGTTGGTGTTCGACAGGTAATCCGTGCGTAACACCCGGCTTAACGTATTACTGGCACGGCCCGTGTTGTCATTAAAGGCATCCATTAATCCAGGCTCCATGGGGTCTCCCCATTCTGAGCGATAGAATATTTCTGCATTGGTATTGAGTACCGGACGTTGCACACAAATCACATGGACACGATTATTTGGCGCAAGCTCATCCAGCTGCATGTTCTGTTTTGTATAACGCTTTTCTAGATAACCCACCTGGCAATTCGGCGCCGGGATGCCCATTACGATTACTATCCATTTGCCATCTTCAGTTTTCGATACGGCTTCCGTCAGGACTTCCCGAGTCTTGGATACCATGTATTCCCAGCCTTCTTCCCAGTTCGTACCATACCTAAAGTCAAAGGAAGGGGGTTCAATACGCCATTCATAATCATTTCCGCCTTTAAGTACATCTTTCGCAAACCTGCTCACACCATAGCTATCAAGATGTGAATGGGTGTCTATTATTCCGGGTATCACCGTTCTGCCACCGGCATCAAGTATCTCTGTTTGTGGGCCAGCCAATGAGCGTATTTCTTCGTTACTTCCCAGACCCAGTACCTTGCCGTCCTTTATTGCCATGGCGTCGGCAACCGTTCCGGGACTGGTATTGGAACTCACATTATCCATGGAATAGACCTTGGCGTTTACAACAATCGTGTCAGCGACGGGTATATACTTTGCTAGTAAATCTGATTGTGCATGCACATTGACTGTACCGATCAGTAGTGCACCACTTAGCATCAGTAATTCAAAATTTGCACTCCATCCTTTTGCTGTAGAAAATATTTTTTGCATTGTAAGTCGGCGCATGATATTGCTCCTGTGTTATGTGACCTTAGGGTCACGAATTAATTAACTACGTTTTGCTAAAATTCTTCTTCCTCATACCATACTTGCATCATCCCCTGAGATTTTTCGGGGTGTAGTGAACAGTGAAAAGGATATATCCCGTCCTTCATAATATCTATTGCCCAGCGTTCTCCGGCATTAATCACTGGTGACTTCATATCAAAACTGAGGTTATTACCCATGTGTTGCATGAAGACGATTCTGTGTACGTCCTCGTCTTTGTTTTCAATGATTAATGTCCCATGGACTCCCCGGTGTGCCAGGATAACGTCCAGGTTAGTGGGCGCAATTCCGTCATCTCCAATATCAATCGTGTAGACATAATTTGAACGAAATACTTTCTGATAATGAAAAAAATTTAATATCCCACGTTCAGATAAAGTAGCAAAATCTTCATCGACGGCCCTGACATTTAAACTGAATGCGATGAGAACGACCAGGATGCACATCGGTAAATAAAAAATTTGTACTGACACTTAGTGATCTCCAAACATAAATATATTTTCCCTTATTGATCCTATCCTTATTGGATTCCCGCCTGCGCAGGAATGACGGACTCTTAAACCCCGTCATTCCGGGGCTGCGGAGCAGAGCCCGGAATCCAATCAAATCTATTGTTCGCCCATAGGGCGATACTATTAATATTGGATACTGGCTGAAGTTTATACCCTTTAGGGTGCCAGTATGACGAGGACTTTAAACTTCGTCATTCCGGAAATCACGAAGGGATTGTCCGGAATCCAGTCAAACCTATTGTTCGCCCGAAGGGCGATACTTTAATTATTGGATACTGGCGTCTACCCGAGGGCACAAGTATCCGAGGGCACTAGCGCCAGTATGACGACTGCTAATTTTTCCTCACTCCTCACACCTAACCTATTAATTCCCCTCCGCCGCCGCCTCTGCTTCCCAGATGGCAATGTGTTCCAGTGACATCGGTTGTAATCCAACGGCTTCCGTTCCAATCTCCGAAGCGAAACTCGGATCCAGATAAACGGTATTGCCCCCGACTACAGTCATCAATGGTCGCACAGTTCTGATCATGCGCGTGGGAACAGAAAAATAATCCTTATTTAATATTAGATAATCCGCCAACTTACCGGGTTCCAGTGATCCGAGATCACTCTTACGGCCTACATATTCCGTGGCCCAGATGGTTGCAGTTTTGTAGGCTTCGACTCTATCAATCCTCTCTTCTGGTACCCAGACATTACCGTTAATGTCCTGACGGTTCACCATCAAATCCATATACCAAAACAGTCCCCTCGTAACAGGCTCATCGATCTCAAACACCGCCCGCACACCGCCGTCGATGAGGCTGCGCATGGGTACACTCCACTTTAAATATTGCTCGCCATACTCCAGGGTCACTTCATCGGATATATTGGTGATGTATTTGGGTGCACAACTGGCGATCATGTTGAAGTGCCGTAACTGTTCAATCTGATCCGGGCGGGGGTTCATGGCACAGTGATCAATCGCGTGGCGTTTTGACCGGATATCCTCCAGGCTTAATCCACCACGGGTAGATGCCTCTTCCAGTGACTTGAATACCATATCCAGGGCACCGTCCCCCGCGATGTGTGTACTGGTGAAGCGGTTGCCTTTCTCTACATAGTAATCAACAATTTCCAACATATCGTTGACATTTTCTGTAGAGAATTCCCGGTCTTTTACATCCTGAGTAATTTCCGGTGGTTCCATGGAGGTGGTCATATGGGGATATGCCGAATCGATGGCCTTGGCACCGGTACCGACATACCACATGTATTTACTGCCAAACCGCACGTCCTGGGGATTAAACTGTGCACCCATCGCCGCAAGTACTGAAGGTAAAACCTGAGGGGCCGTTCCTGAGCTCGGACCAAAACCAAAGCGAATTCCGATCTCGCCTATGGCCTCAAGATAGCGATAGGCCGCTACCTGGGTGAGAGAACGGACATTACTTGAAAACGTGGTCATACCCATGGCGGCCACATACTGATTTTCCTGCTTGTACCATTTAACTTGATTCATAAACGGTTCGAATACCTCTCCCGTCATGATCCTGTTAAAGGAATTAGAGGTAAGCCCAGTCTGTTCTGTTTCAACGACACCAGGATCCATCACCGGCCCGTAGTTCAGATTCTTAATAAATTCAATCATATTTGTGTTGCCAATGCCGTCGTTGCGGAAGCGGACATGGACAAAATGATTAGGAGCAATCTCGTCCATTTTATAAACTGATAAGGGCTTGGCACGCAATTGTGCATCGGTCAGGACTACATCTTTACCCAAACTCAAGCCCAGTGTGTAACGTACAAAGGGATCCGAAGTAACATGCTTGCCTTCCCATTCATAACCTTCATCGGGAATTCGGAAGAAGATACGCGTACCAGGCGGTTGAGCTGCTGCTCGTTTTTTTACCTCAGCCAGAATGGCGGGGATAATCTGGTTCCATGTCTCATATTCTCCCGCCATCCTGTCCCATCCTGGTAAAGACGGTTCCATATCAGCAGGTTTAGTGCGACCCGCACCCCGAGAGGCATATTCGAACAGGTGTGAGTGGGTATCGATCATACCTGGTACGACTGTGCGACCTTTTAGATCGATACGTGCGGTATCAGGTCCAGCCATAGCTTGTATCTCGGCATTGGTCCCTAGTGCAAGTACCATATCATTCCGCACTGCCATGGCCTGGGCGGTAGTACCGACATTGGTATTCGTGCCATCATCATCCATGCTGACGATCTTGCCATTAAATAAAACGGTATCGGCATAGGAAATTATCTGAGAGGGGAGATTATTTTGGGCGTATAGAACCGATGTGGTTAATACAAAAACAATCGCAAGGAACGTTTCAATTGAAAACTTGAAACTAATATTTTTAATCATATTCATTAACAAACTCCCACTTTATAGTTAATACACTTACGTCTTGCTGGTACCCTAAAGGGCACAAACGCCAGTATGACGCTTTCTCTATCCCCTCATTCCGGGGCTGCGAAGCAGAACCCAGAATCTAATCAATTTTAAGGACCACCCTAACGGTGGACTTTATTCCATTGGGTACTGGCCTTCACCCAAGGGCACAAGCGCCAGTATGACGCTTTCTCCACCCTGTCATTCTGGGGCTGCGAAGCAGAACCCAAAATCTAATCAATTTATAAGAACCACCCAAAGGGTGGACTTTATTCCATTGGATACTGGCCTTCACCCAAGGGCACAAGCGCCAGTATGACGAGGGAATTACGCCTCACTCCTCACCCCTCACCCTTAACACATTAATTCCCTGCCGCTGCCGCCTCTGCTTCCCATATAGCAATATGCTCCAAGGCAAAGGTTGGTTGCATACCCACAGGTTGCCTACCGAGTTCTGTAGCGTAATCCGGATCAATGTAAACCACATCACCATTTAAAACGGTCATCAGTGGTCGGACGGTACGGATCATATTATCCGGGACACTAAAATAATCTTTATTCAATACCAGGTAGTCCGCAAGCTTCCCGATTTCTAGAGAACCCAAATCATTTTCGCGACCGATGTATTCTGTAGCCCAGATGGTGGATGCCTTAATGGCCTCGTTTCGATGAATAGCTTCTTCCGGAGCCCACACCTTGTCGTTAAGATCCCGGCGGGTGACCATCATGTCCAAATACCAGAACAAGCCTCGTGTGATTGCCTCGTCGATCTCCAATACTGACGTGACACCTGCATCCAATAGACTACGCATGGGGACGATCCAGTTTACGTATTGTTCGCCATAGTCTTCAACAATGCGATTTACATTGGCGATATATTTCGGCGCACAACTGGCGATCATGTTGAAGTGACGAAGTTGTTCGATCTGATCTGGACGCGGATTCATGGTGCAATGATCGATTACGTGACGTTTCGCGCGGATCTGCTCCAATGTCAGGCCACCTTCGGCTGAAGATTTTTCTATTGTCTCCAACACCATGTCCAGCGCGGCGTCACCGGCGATATGGGTATTGGTAAAACGATTACCACGGGCAACGTAATAATCTATATTGCCCATCATCGCTTCGACCATGTGCACCATTGACTCCCGGTCTTTAATTTTTTGTGGGATCTGCGGGGGTTCCAGAGAACTTAAAATGCCAGGATAGGAGCTGTCTGCAGCACGGGAGCCGGTACCCACATACCACATCATCTCTGTGCCAAATCTGAGCTCCGTAGGATTAAAACCCGCACCCATTTCGGCTAACACCGCTGGCAAAACCTGAGGGGCCGTGCCTGCACTGGGGCCATAACCAAAACGGTTACCCAATTCACCTTTTGCCTCCAGATAACGATACACACCTACCTGCATCATGGAACGAATGTTACTGGAGAAGGTGGTGATGCCCATGGCTGCAGTGAGTTGACCCTCCTGTTTATACCACTTCACCTGATTCATGAAGGGATCAAACACCTCACCGGTCATAATGCGATTAAAGGAATTAAAGGTAAGGCCAGTTTGTTCAGTGCCGATAATTCCGGGATCCATAAAGGGGCCATAGGTCAGGCTTTTCGCCAGATCCATCACCTTGGTGTTACCCACCCCATTAAATCCAAGATTAATATGCACCAGGTGATCAGGGGCAAGCTCGTCTAGTGTTGCCAGCGATAATGGAATGGCACGTAACTCTGCATCAGTAAGAACCGTACCCTCTTCCACACTTAGTCCTATCACCCGTTGTACAAAAGGACTTAAATAATGTCGCTCGCCTTCCCAAAGATAACCCTTGTTCTCACTTCGTGGAACTCGCAAGTAAATCCGTGAACCTTTAGGTTGGGCGGCAGCACGTTTAGTAACCTCACTGTTTATTGTGTCAATGATTTCATTCCATGTTTCAAAAGGTCCACCGAGCATGTCCCAACCACCCAGGGTAGGCGTCAGATTGGCCGGACGTGGTCTGGAACGGTGATCGGAGTATTCAAACATGTGGGAATGGGTATCGATAAACCCGGGTACGACAGTACGACCTTTAAGATCAATGCGATCAGTATTGGGACCGGCCATTACACTAATCTCAGCGGTAGTACCTAATGCCAATATCTTTCCGTCGCGAATGGCCATAGCCTCAACTGTGGTGCCGAGATTTTCGTTAAGTCGAACATCGTCCATACTGACGATCTTGCCATTTGTTAAAATAGTATCTGCCCAGGAGATTATTTGATTAGGGATGTTTGTTCCCTGTGCGTATATTGGCCCACTTATTAGCAGCACACACGACAATAGAAAAGATATATAAGACAGTTTTGTGAAGTTACTGAAATTTATTGCCATTGGCATAGCCTCCCCCGAGAGTATTAGGTTACAACTGATATTTTCCTTTACTCATTATATATAGGGCAATATCCATAATGAGTTTAATTATGTAATTAATGTACGACTTAGAACCCGTGCAATCAATTTATTACCCTGAAATTAACCATTTTTCCTTATTTCGGCAGAATTAATATCGCTAGATTCCCGCCCGCACCCAAGGGCACAAGCATGGGAATGACGGTGCATTATTCCTCTCCTCTCACACCTAACCCCTCACCCCTCACTCTTTATTTGCCCATCGCAGCCGCCTCTGCCTCCCAAATCGCTATATGTTCCAGAGCAAATGTTGGTTGCAGACCAACAGCCTGTACCCCTAGTTCTGTAGCATAATCCGGATCCAGATAAACGGTATTTCCGCCTACTACCGTCATTAACGGACGTACCGTTTTAATCATCCGATCCGGTACAGAGAAATAGTCCTTATTTAATATTATAAAATCGGCGAGCTTGCCCAATTCCAACGAACCCAGGTCTGACTTACGACCAATATACTCTGTGGCCCAGATTGTCGCTGTCTTCAGCGCCTCGACACGATCAATTCTTTCTTCAGGTGCCCAAACATTTCCATTCAGGTCCTGACGATTTACCATCAAGTCCATATACCAAAATAATCCTCGAGTGATGGCCTCGTCTATCTCCAACACCGCAGTTACGCCGCCGTCTATGAGGCTACGCATAGGTACTACCCATCCGGTATATTGCTCACCATAATCCTCGGCAACTTTAGCAATACTGTTACCCAGATATTTTGGTGCACAACTGGCGATCATATTGAAATGCCGCAATAGTTCGATCTGATCAGGACGCGGATTCATCATACAATGATCAATCACATGACGTTTGGAGCGGATTCTTTCAAGGTCAATGCCACCTCGTATAGATGCCTGTTCCATGGTATCCAGCACCATGTCCAGGGCACCGTCACCGGCAACATGGGTATTGGTAAAGCGATTGCCACGTGAGATGTAGTATTCAAGATTGCCCATCATCGCCTCGACGATGTAGCCCTGGGTTTCCCTGTCCTTAATATCTTGTCGTATTGCGGGGGGCTCCAGTGATGAGGTATGGTTTGGGTAGGCGCTGTCCGGTGCCTTGGAACCCGTTCCCACGTACCACATATATTCCGTGCCAAACCTCAATTCTGTGGGATTGAAACCCGCCCCCATTTCTGCCAAAACCGCGGGCAATACCTGAGGGGCCGTGCCTGCACTTGGGCCATAACCAAAGCGATTTCCCAACTCACCTCTCGCTTCCAGGTAACGGTACGTGGCCACCTGGGTCATGGACCGGATATTACTGGACCAGGTGGTCATACCCATAGCAGCGGTAAATTGGTTCTCTTGCTTATACCATTTTACCTGATTCATAAACGGGTCAAACACTTCACCTACCATTATGCGA
>Ga0302127_10001638_pt1 | contig 13291 bp, 10 predicted proteins | sample CB4_SCM_MG_FD_204452 | JGI IMG/M metagenome (GOLD analysis project Ga0302127, IMG submission 204452) | Marine microbial communities from Western Arctic Ocean, Canada - CB4_SCM | ecosystem: Environmental > Aquatic > Marine > Oceanic | place: Canada: Western Arctic Ocean | collected 2017-09-24
CCAGCGGGTGTAATTGAATTGTTGAATCGAGAGAATATAAAATTAGCAGGTAAGCATGCTGTTATTGTTGGCAGGAGTAATATTGTAGGTAAGCCTATAGCTATCTCATGGATGCACAAAGGATTTGATCAATATCCCACTGTAACTATATGTCATACTTTTGATCCTGAAATTTCAATTTATACCAGGCAAGCAGATATATTGGTAATTGCTATTGGGTCGCCGGAAATTATTACTTCAGATATGGTTAAAAAGGGTGCTGTTGTCATTGATATTGGTATAAACCGTGTTCAAGATCCCAAGAACCCTAACCTCTATAAACTTGTTGGCGATGTAAATTTTGGTGAAGTAAAAAATATAGCTAGTGCAATAACTCCAGTCCCAGGCGGGGTTGGCCCGATGACTGTTGCAATGTTATTGAGCAATACAGTCCGAGCCGCAAAAAATATGAGGTGACTGAGCACAATTCTGAAAGGGAGGAATTATGGCACAAGAATATAAAACACACTGAAATATTTGTTAAATAGGTCAACTAACAATTGATTTTTCAAGGATTTTCATTTAGAAATATCATGATAAGAACCATTGGCAAAATAGAAGTACTAAATTATCTCCACCATATTGAAGAATTACCAACTGGGAAATAGAAAGTGAAACTAATCAAGAGAGTGTGTTCAAAGTGTGGGTGAAGAGGACCTCTAGTTAAAAATTTATCATTGACACTGAATTTCCTCAAGATTATACTTGTCCAGGTTTTTATATATTCGATGTATTTATATTTAGTAGGAGGGCTTTATTTTGGGTTTCAAGAAATTAGCTAAATTTTCGATTTTTATGGGGTTCATATTAATGCTTGCCTTATCTGCTTGCGGCGGATCGGAAACTTCTGTGCAGGCCGATGTATCTACTATTTCTATAACATCTGGGCTGGACGGAGGCGAATTTGCTTTTGCCCCATCAGTTATTGAAACTAAGGCTGGTGAAACTACAAGGATTGTTTTTGATAATCAAGGTACTATAGCTCATGACTTTGAAATTCCAGATCTAGAGATTGTTATTGAGACTACTAACGCTGGTAACAAAGGTGAAATTACATTTGTTGCACCATCGATGGCTGGGAGTTACGATTTTATATGTAGTATACCTGGCCATAAAGAGGCTGGAATGGTTGGACAGTTAATCGTTAATTAAAGGGCTAATATAAGTGGAGTTCAGCCTAATGATGGATATCTTAAATTTTGACTATGAGCTTCCAGAAAATTCTATTGCACAAACACCTGTTGAACCTCGTGATCATTCAAGATTACTAGTTGCTAATCGGGAGAAACAAAGTATTGAGCACAAGTATTTTTTCGATATAGTGGATTATCTAAATCCGGGTGATATTCTAGTTGTGAATGATACAAAAGTTATAGCAGCACGTCTAAACGGTGAAAAATCAGTTACTGGCGGTAAGGTTGAAATATTATTAACGAAGAAAATGGATGTGAAGTACTCTAACGAATGGGAAGCTATGGTTCGGCCTTCTAAGCGGATACCTGAAGGCACAAAAATAATTTTTCCTGACACCGAAGGGTTTTATTTAACAGTCGAAGAATCTTTGTCTGAAGGCTTAAGGAGAGTTGTTCTATCGAGTGATTTCCTTATAACCAAAGCAGGCGATATGCCATTCCCCCCCTACATTAAAGATAGAACCACAGCACCGGAGCGTTATCAAACTGTATATGCCACAGAACCAGGAAGCGTTGCTTCACCAACAGCAGGGCTTCATTTTACTGAGTCCCTTTTTAATAAAATAAGACAAAAAGGTGTTTTTATTGAGAAGGTAACTCTCCATATAGGTTCTGGGACATTTCGACCGGTAACGCATTTAGATGTGAAAAGGCATGAAATGTCGACAGAGATGTATAGCGTGAAAGATTCAACTGTTTCTCGAATAAAAGAAGCAAAACTAAAAGGAAAAAAAATAGTGTGTGTTGGGACTACTTCCGTGCGTTCCTTAGAGTCTTTAGCATTGAAACAGAATGTAGAAGATCATCTATCTATCGAAAAAATGGTAGGAGGTAGAGATGAAACTAAGCTCTATATATTACCTGGTTTTGAATTCAAAATAACTGATATGCTCATTACTAATTTCCATTTACCCAAGTCTACACTTTTAATGTTAGTACATGCTTTTGCAGGCTCAGAGTTTACACGTGACATATATGATGATGCAATTAAGCACGATTATAGGTTTTATTCTTTTGGTGATGCAATGATAATAATCTAGAGTGTTATCAATTTTAGTTTGTAGCCGTAATCATTAATTAAGGGAGGTATTTGTGATAGTAGAAGAAAGAATTGTATCTACATTTTGTGAACTGGCCAGAATAGATAGTCCCTCAGGCGAAGAAAAAGAGCTCGCCTTGCTTGTTTCAAGTAAATTAGAAAAGCTCGGTTTTAATGTGACTAGAGATTCTTATGGTAATGTAGTTGCGTCAGAGGGAAGAGATAAAACTATTTTACTTTCGGCGCATTTGGATACAGTAGAACCAGGTAGAAATGTTAACCCGTTGGTGAGTGATGGGAGAATATACACTGATGGTTCAACTATATTAGGAGGGGATTGTAAATCAGGGATTGCAATTATTTTAGAGTGTTTGGAATCTATGAAAGAGGATGGCACTAAAAGGCAAGGAGTCGAAATAGTATTTTCTTGCGACGAAGAACTTGGTCTTTTAGGTGCAAAAGATCTAGATTTTTCTAAGCTTGTCTCTAAAGAAGCTATAGTATTTGATGGAGAAGGGCCGGTTACCCAGATAACTTCGGGGAGCCCTACCTATTTAGCTTTTGATATTGAATTGACCGGGAGAGCAGCACATGCAGGTGTTGAGCCTGAAAATGGAATTTCTGCTATAAAAATGGCTGCTGAGATCATTGTGCAGCTTCAGCTGGGCCGGCTAGATGTAAATACTACCATGAATATTGGTAATATATCTGGAGGATCAGTTAGAAATGCAGTACCAGAATATGCAGCATTTAGCGGAGAGATTAGAAGCCATAGCATCGAAGCTTTGGCTAAAGTGGAGGCGTATCTATTAAATGTGTTACAGGATACGAGGAATCGTTATCAAGATGCTGTTATAACTGAATCTTTCAACACAGAATTTGAAGCGTATTCTGTTGATCCTCAGGAGCCTATTGTCACGAAAGTAATAGATTCAATGATTGGAGAAGGGTTAACACCTGATTTAGTAGTGTCAGGTGGCGGTACAGATGCTAATGTTTTTCGATCTCAAGGGATAAACGCTGTAGTCTTGGGTGTTGCGGATCATAATGCGCATACTGTCCGAGAACATATTATGATTAATGAATTGATGGATGCTGCAAGATTTTGTGAAACTATTTTAAGAGCATGATTGTTTAGCCGTTTCTAATGGCTATTAATGCGATAAAATCTTTGAATTATCTCGTCAATTCAAAAACAAGCGGCAATTGGTGCCGGTTTTGCCCAAATAAGCAGTTTTTCAGTCTTGACAGGCTATGAGGGTAATAACCATAATTAGCAATTGCGGCCGGTTAATCTAATGTTTAATTCGGCTGATACATTAATAAGTAAATAGGTCAGAGTGTTCTGATCGCGCGAGTAATAAAAAACAATTTTTAACCGAATTAGGTTTTAATCGAATGTAAGTTAAGCTACTAAGAGCGCGTGGTGGATGCCTTGGCGCTAGAGGCCGAAGAAGGGCGTAGCTTTGCTGCGATAAGCCCGGGGTAATTGTAAAGCAAGTTGATCCCGGGATTCCCGAATGGGGTAACCCGTCCTGATTTATCTCAGGACACCGCCAACCGAACACATAGGTTGGATGGAGGCAAGCAGGGGAACTGAAACATCTAACTACCCTGAGGAAAAGAGATTATTCCGTTAGTAGTGGCGAGCGAACGCGGAACAGCCCAAACCCAATAGTCTTAAAGGATGCGGATCTTATGTCTATTTGGGTGTTGTGCGCATCATTGTGAGACGCCGTAACGTCTCGCGGAGTTACAAACCATATCCCTAGCCGAAGGTTGTGGAGACAGCCGCCTTAGAGGGTGAAAGTCCCGTAGGCGAAAGGGTGAGGCTCCGTGCATTGATGTCGCGAGTACCACGGGACACGAGAAATCTTGTGGGAATCTGGGGAGACCACTCTCCAAGGCTAAATACCTCTAGCGACCGATAGTGAACTAGTACCGTGAGGGAAAGGTGAAAAATACCCCGGAAGGGGAGTGAAATAGATCTGAAACCATGTGCTTACAAACGGTCAGAGTCTTTTCTTAGGAAAGGATGATGGCGTGCCTATTGAAGAATGATCCGGCGAGTTAATACATGTCGCAAGGTTAAGGATGTTGACATCTGTAGCCGTAGCGAAGGCGAGTCTGAATAGGGCGTGCAGTGGCATGTATTAGACCCGAAACCAGGTGAGCTACCCATGGACAGGGTGAAGCGAGTTTAAAAGCTTGTGAAGGCCCGAACCGTTGAACGGTGCAAAGTTCTCGGATGAGCTGTGGGTAGAGGTAAAATGCCAATCGAACCTGGAGATAGCTGGTTCTCTCCGAAATGCATTTAGGTGCAGCCTTATGGATTCACCTCTGGAGGTAGGGCTCTGAATGGACTAGGGGCCGAAAGGTTACCAAATCCAATCAAACCACAAATGCCAGAGGCCTAGACCATAAGAGTGAGTCAGTGGGGGATAAGCTCCATTGTCGAGAGGGAAACAACCCAGATCTCCAGCTAAGGTCCCTAAGTATAGTCTAAGTGTTAAACGAGGTGGAATTCCTAAAACAGCCAGGAGGTTGGCTCAGAAGCAGCCATCCTTTAAAGAGTGCGTAATAGCTCACTGGTCGAGGGATTCTGCGCGGATAATGTACCGGGGCTCAAGACTATCACCGAAGCTGAGGGCTTTTTCTTTTAATTAAGAAGGAGCGGTAGGAGAGCGTTCCATTTGCTATGAAGTTTTGATGTGAATCAGGGTGGAGCGGATGGAAGTGAGAATGCCGGAATGAGTAGCAAAGAACCAGGGTGAGAATCCTTGGCGCCGAAAATCCAAGGTTTCCTACGCCACGGTCGTCGACGTAGGGTTAGGCGGACCTAAGCCGAGGGCGAAAGCCGCAGGCGATGGACAGCTGGTTAGTATTCCAGCCCCGGTGAATTGTCGTTTAAAGCTTCGGAGTAACGCAGGAGGATAGGTGAGGCATGCCCATTGGACATGGCGTGTCCCTAATATCAAGGTGATGCTGGGATAGGTAAATCCGTCCCGGATATTTAGCCGAGATTGTGGGAGAGTCCGTTCACTATGGTGGACGGTCGATCTAGCCGATTTCATGCTGTCTAGAAAAACTTCGTATGCTATGGCAATTTACCGCCCGTACCGCAAACCGACACAGGTGGATACTCCGAAATCGGAGAAGGCGTTCGAGATAACCTCCCTTAAGGAACTCGGCAATCTAACCCCGTAACTTAGGGATAAGGGGTGCCACTGATGGTTTTCAGGCAACTGAATGCTGTCTGGTGGTCGCAGATAACCGGCCCGAGCGACTGTTTAACTAAAACATAGGTCTCTGCGAAGGGGAAACCCGAAGTATAGGGGCTGACGCCTGCCCAGTGCTGGAAGGTTAAGAGGATGAGTGAGAGCTTTGAATTGAAGCCCCAGTGAACGGCGGCCGTAACTATAACGGTCCTAAGGTAGCGAAATTCCTTGTCGGGTAAGTTCCGACCCGCACGAATGGCGTAACGACTTGGGCGCTGTCTCGAGGGAGGACTCGGTGAAGTTGAAGTATCCGTGAAGATGCGGATTACCCGCGGCAGGACAAAAAGACCCCGTGGAGCTTTACTGTACCCTGGCATTGTGCCTGGGTCTGAGATGTGTAGGATAGGCGGGAGGCTTTGAAGTTTTGGCGTCAGCTGAGATGGAGCCACCCTTGAAATACCGCCCCTCTTTGATTTATGTACTAATCCCTGAACAAGCAGGGAGAAAGTGTCAGGCGGGCAGTTTGACTGGGGCAGTCGCCTCCTAAAGAGTAATGGAGGCGTACAAAGGTTCGCTCAGGGTGTATGGAAATCACCCGCGGAGTGCATTGGCATAAGCGAGCCTGACTGTGAGACATACAAGTCGAGCAGGGACGAAAGTCGGTCAAAGTGATCCTACGGCCCCGTGTGGAAGGGCCGTGGCTTAACGGATAAAAGCTACCCCGGGGATAACAGGCTGATCCCTCCCAAGAGTTCATATCGACGGAGGGGTTTGGCACCTCGATGTCGGCTCAACGCATCCTGGGGGTGAAGACGCTCCCAAGGGTCCGGCTGTTCGCCGGTTAAAGCGTTACGCGAGCTGGGTTCAGACCGTCGTGAGACAGGTCGGTCTCTATCCGCCGTGGGCGAAGGAGATTTGAGGGAAGCTTTTCCTAGTACGAGAGGACCGGAAAGGACAGACCGCTGGTGTGCCAGTTGTCTCGCCAGAGGCAGCGCTGGGTAGCCATGTCTGGAAGGGATAAGAGCTGAAAGCATCTAAGCACGAAGCCCCTCCCAAGATGAGATCTCCCATCCTTCCTCGGAAGGAGTAAGGACGCAGGAAGACTACCTGCTTGATAGGCCACATGTGGAAGCGCAGCAATGTGTGGAGCTAAGTGGTACTAATCGTCCGAGGGCTTAACCAATTCGATAAAACATGAAAAACGAATTGTGTTCAGAACATTCATGACCTATTTACTTATTAGCGTATCAGCTATCCGATTCGATTTTATCGATCTAGCCGACGCGGGGTGGAGCAGTGGCAGCTCGTCGGGCTCATAACCCGAAGGTCGCAGGTTCGAGTCCTGCCCCCGCTACCAAAATACCCTGATAAGATAATAGACAATAATAAAGTTTATTATGAGTGGTGATTATTAATGAGAACAAAAACTGGAAAACTCATTGCTCTTTACTTCATTTGCTTGATTTTTTTTGTACTATTTACTTGTAACGCTACAATGCGTATAGATGACCAGATTAATGGAGTCGAGATTGTAAAACATGGCTAGAGTTTAAGAAATTTTCTCTATCAGATATTTATGATATTCGCCTCGGTCTAATCTCAGGTTTTGTTTACATCTTCATAATTCCTTAATAATTTGGTTGTATTATTTTGAGATGCGATACAGGTTTTGTTTACTATTTTTAATCAGAAAAGGATTGATTGATGGATAAGTTAGTTCGGTTATATAAACTGTTTCTCTTTTGGCAGTGGATTCTTATTGTTCTTGTCTTGGCTTTGACTATTATTGTCTCTTTTAACTTATTTGGGACGAAAGATGAGAATTCGAATGAAATAGATGGTAAAGCTTTGCTAGAGACCGAGCGTTTTATAGATGTTCAAAGGGGAGATTTGATAAACACAGTCTCTACTACTGGCAGCTTAAGGTACCCAGAAAAACACGAAATAAGTTTAGGCACAACAGGAACTGTCAGTGAAGTTTTTGTTGAACCGGGGGATATAATTCAGGTTGGCCAGAGACTCTTGAGGTTTGATCTGGCTACGGTAGCTAAATTAGAAGAATTATTGCTTGAAGCGGAGATAAAACTTGCTTCAGCAGAAGACACATTTGAATCAGCAGCAATAGAGAAATTAATTTTGGCCCAAGAAGAATCACTAAGAAAAGCAGTGGATTTACTGCAGGTCGCTGAGTTGGATTTGAAATCATTGGAACGGCAATGGAAATTGACTCTGACTACTAGTGAAACTGATTTAGAAATCAAAGATAATTTATATGCTCAATCTCTATTTGGGTGGCTTGGGATTTCTAAGAAATCATTATCAGATGAAGATTATTTACTGGATCCAGCATTGTTATTGGATAAATTTGAGATAGATTTGTCAGTTTTATTTAATGGAGAACTGGAGAACAAAATTTCTTATCGCCAATATGCTTCACAGGGACCTGATAATGACCCAAATACATATTGGGATGAAACATTAATATGGGGTTGGAACAACTTTCATCCGGAATACATTATTGGTATATGTTTGGCTAACGATACTCCATTAGGTTCTCGATGTGTTAATAATGAGCTTAAAACAGCATGGTCTAGTTTTGATAATGCGAAAGATTACTTAGAAAAGAATCGAGCGTTATATTCAAAAGCTAAGATTAATGCGTTAACCACTTTGAATTCTAAATTGGAAGCTATGGATATTGTAGAACAAGAATTAGAAGAATTGCAGTCAAATACAAGAGTACTTGAGACCGAACTTAGAGAGGCTGAACTATTTTCGGCCCGGATAGATGTCGAAGAGTTAAAAAATCAGCTGAATATTGTTGCTGAAGTACGCGGGCTTGTAACCCGAGTTAACGTTCAAGCTGGGAAGAGTTTCAATGCAAATTCTACCGCAGTTGAAATAGTTGACCCTAATATTATTGAATTGGAAGGCCAAGTTGATGAAATTGATGTTTTGTTCATCACACTAGACAATAACGCAACTATTGTGATGGACGCATTAGCAGGTCAAGAGATTAAAGGTAGTGTCTCGTATATATCACCTGTTGCTCAAACCCAGAATGGGATTGTAACTTATACTATTCGAGTAGCAGTTGATATCCCACCAGGGGTAACTTTGCTGGAGGGTATGAGCGCAACAGCATCTATAATAACGCGACAGTTCAATGATGTCTTGCTTATCCCAAATAGTGCAGTCCGTGGCAGTTATACTAATCCTTATGTGAGATTAGAAACTGGTAATGGAAATATTGTTGAAACAAGTGTGACTCTTGGTAGTAGTGATGACTTTTGGGTTGTAGTTCAAAATGGACTTAAAGAGGGTGACAAAGTAGTTGTGGAAGTTTTGAGCGATACTGAAGATCCACAAGACCAGTTAAGGGGAGTTTTCCGTGCTTCTTCTGGGAAACCACCCCAATCAGGAGCCCAAAATCAGGGAAACTCTAAATGATTATTCTTGAAAATATATCAAAAATATACCAAATTGGTGAAGTCAGTATCAATGCACTAAAAAATGTGAGTTTGAATATAGAGTCTGGTGAAATGGTGTCCGTGATGGGCTCGTCTGGTTCGGGTAAATCTACCTTGATGAACATCCTAGGATGCCTAGATGTGCCTACCGAAGGTGATTATTTATTTGAAGGGGAAAAAATCCAAGATTTATCAGAAAACCAGTTGGCCGATATACGTAGTAGCAACATTGGGTTTATTTTTCAAACGTATAATTTATTGCCTAGACTAACAGCTCTGTCCAACGTCGAATTGCCTTTACTATATTCAGGAGAAAGTAGTACTAAAGAAAAATCTCTTAAAGCATTGGGTAAAGTTGGAATCGCAGACCGAGGAAATCACAAACCTGCAGAACTATCTGGTGGCCAGCAACAGAGAGTAGGTATTGCAAGAGCTTTAGTCAAGAACCCTACGCTGATACTTGCAGATGAGCCTACTGGTAATTTAGATTCAAAAACCAGTATTGAAATTATGAGTATTCTTCAAGATTTAAATATAAATTCAGGTATTACGGTTATAGTTGTCACTCATGAACCTGAAATAGCTACGTTTACAGATAGAGTCATAAGTTTTCGAGATGGTGAAATAATTTCCGATGAAAAGAATTTAAACCGTATATTGGCACCGCAACTTACTGAGGTAAATAAGTAGATGAGATTTAAAGCGATAGTTTTCATGGCTATTTTTTCAATCACAGCCAATAAACTCAGGACCTTTTTGACTTTACTGGGTATCGTAATCGGTATTGCAGCAGTAATTTCTTTGATGTCTATTGGTAAAGGTACACAACAATCAATCACAAACCAAATAGAATCGTTGGGAAGTGATCTTTTATTTGTGAGCCCAGCCTCGGGTGGAGTTCTAACATTATCTGACTCAGCAGCTATTTCTCAAGGATCTGATAATTTCATGGTAGCTCCGCAAATCATAACGGGAGGCTCGGCGTCGTTCCGTTCTGAAGATGTGAATGTCTCCATTAACGGTGTAACTAGTAGCTATAAAGAAGTTAGGAATTTATCAATTGCTTCTGGATATTTTATTTCACCTGCCGATGTATTAAACGGGACTCACGTGGCAGTGATCGGCGCAGAGATAGCACAGGATCTTTTTGGAGATCGAGATCCTTTTGGGGAAAAGATTAAAATAAACGGGAGACTTTTTACTATTATTGGTATTCTTGAGGCTAAAGGCGGAGGTGCGAGATTTGGCTCAGAAGATCAACAGATATTCATACCGATTACGACCGCCTATTATAGGCTTACCTCAAATAGAACGACACAAGGGGATATTGCTGTTAACTCTATAAATATCCAATTAATTGAACCGGGATCTGATATTGACCCCGCCGAAACAATTTCTAATATATTACGTATTCAGCATAAAACATTAGAAGACGACTTTAAGGTTACTAACTTACAGGACGTAATCGATGCGCTTGAAGAGGCAACAGCAACATTTGTTGTCTTGTTAGGTGCGATTGCCAGCATCTCTTTATTCGTTGGAGGTATAGGGATTATGAATATTATGCTTGTGTCTGTTACAGAAAGAACGAGAGAAATTGGTATTCGTAAAGCTCTTGGAGCGAAAAGAAGAGATATATTAGGACAATTTATAACTGAAGCTATTCTAATTAGTTTTACTGGAGGTGTAATAGGTGTTTCATTAGGTGTTTTAGTAGCAGCCTTGTTAAATAGCCTTTCACCATTCGGCCCAGATTTCCAGACGGTGGTAACAACAGATATCACTATTCTATCTCTTGTTGTATCAGCAATGATAGGCTTATTTTTTGGGATTTATCCAGCAGAAAGAGCTGCGAAACTGAACCCTATTGATGCTTTAAGGTATGAATAATATTTATTTAGTTGAAAGGCTGTTCTGCAAATGAATAATCGATATTTTATGATGGTTTTATTCGTAGTAGTCTTCTATGGAACATCAATTAGTGGTGCATATTCGCTCGGAATAAAAAATGCTCCAGCCCCTAAAACACCTGATCCAGTCGTTTTAAACTCTACTCAATTCAATCCTGATAGAAGCCAAATGTTAGAAATACAACAGAGAATCCAATCCGGAGAAATGTCGGAGGATCAGGTACGAGAGTTACGTGGGAGAATCCAATCCGGAGAAATTTCGGATGACGAGTTACAGGAATTGCGTGCAAACTTTGCCGGAAGGGCGAGTGCTCAAACACCTAAAGATTTAGCAGGGAAATCTGCTAATAGGAGTTTGAGTGGGACTATAGAAATAATTGATGATAATTTTATCTCTATAGATTCTGTCAAAGGACCAGTGAAGATTTATGTCGATGATAAAACGTATTTAACAACGATTATAGATTTAGCAGAACTTCGTATAGGCGTGCAAGTTGATATTGTTTTGGAGAGTAGTAATGATAGCTCTTTAGTAGCCCAATCGATTGCTGTATTGGAATAGTTTGATTTAAATAGACAAACTCTTAAAATTGTAACTATAATTATATAATGTAATGTGGGAGATTGAATATCTTTAAAAACCAAGTGGAAATAGGAATACAAGGGGAGAGAAACTAATTTTGATAACTCAATTATTTAGGAAGACATCTAGGAAATTAATACTTACTGCCATTCTTAGTGGAATGCTTGCTTTAACAGCTTGTTCTGGAGGTACAGAGGCCAGTAACACTTCTGATAATACAGTTGCTGAAAAAGCGACTGTTACGGCCAACCAAGCCAGTGAATCTAAAGCAGCCGCAGACAAAACAGCCGCAGACAAAGCAGCCGCAGACAAAACAGCCGCAGACAAAGCAGCAGCCGATAAAGCAGCCGCAGACAAAGCAGCAGCCGATAAAGCAGCAGCCGATAAAGCAGCAGCCGATAAAGCAGCAGCCGATAAAGCAGCCGCAGACAAAGCAGCAGCCGAAGCAGCAGCCGAAGCAGCAATAAAAAAGGTTTATCAGAAAAATGGCATAGTACTTAAATCAGATCCTCTTCCGGGATTGGTTGAAACCGATATTCAAGAATATGGTTGGGAGAAGGATGTCGCGGATAATAATCAAGGGTTGTTAACTTTTGATTATAACGGGGTATCTTTTACGATGTATTGGAGCCCTTGGAAAGAAAGCCCCGGAGCTTTATTGAACGACTCATATGCATTACTAACCGCTAGTAGAACTGATAAACAGTTTACTGCTATAAATGACGGCCCATTAACAGTGGATGATAACGAAGGCAAATTTGCTGTTTTTTCTGCTAAGGATGACTCTAACGTTCTAAGTGGAGGATTAATAGGAGTTTGGTCTTGTGGAGATGACAGAGGTTTTACATTAATTGCAAGTGGTGCAGATGCAACGTCTGCGCAACTTAGATTTGATAGATTATTAGGAGCATTCCAATGCAAATAGTTGATACTAGTTATTCAGATAAAAAAAGAAATATGACAGGTCATAGAATCGTTTCTATGGTATTAGCTATAGTTATTGCTATAACACCTATAACTCCAGCCTTTGCGGTTCATGACTCAGGTCATACCGGAGGGGATTATAGTAGTTCTAGTGATTCTAGTAGTTCTAGTGACAATGCAGCAGCAGAAGCAGAAGCACAACGACAACAGCAACAGCAACAACAACAACAAGCAGAAGCAGAAGCACAACGACAACAGCAACAACAGCAACAACAGCAACAACAGCAACAACAGCAACAACAGCAACAACAGCAACAACAGCAACAACAGCAACAAGCAGCAGCAGCAGCAGCCGAAGCTCAAAATAATCAGAATACTGGGAATACTGGGAATACAGGAAATACTGGGAATACAGGAAATACTGGGAATACAGGAAATACTGGGAATACAGGAAATACTGGGAATACAGGGAATACTGGGAATACTGGAAATACTGGGAATACTGGGAATACAGGAAATAAAGGGAATACAGGGAATACTGGGAATACAGGAAATACAGGGAATACAGGAAATACAGGGAATACTGGGAATACTGGGAATACAGGAAATACTGGAAATACTGGGAATACTGGGAATACAGGAAATAAAGGGAATACAGGAAATACTGGGAATACTGGGAATACTGGGAATACAGGAAATACAGGGAATACAGGAAATAAAGGGAATACAGGGAATACACAATTTACAGGTAAAGCACCAGTAGGAGCACCAGTAGGAGGAGCACAAGGGGAATTAGATAAACAAAAAGCACTTGATTCGTTTAATCAAGCCAAAACAGCTGATTTCAGTAAATTAGGAACTACAGAAACCGCAAAATTAGCTCAGAACATGAATGCTGATGGATTCAAAGATATG
>Ga0302127_10001644_pt1 | contig 13278 bp, 12 predicted proteins | sample CB4_SCM_MG_FD_204452 | JGI IMG/M metagenome (GOLD analysis project Ga0302127, IMG submission 204452) | Marine microbial communities from Western Arctic Ocean, Canada - CB4_SCM | ecosystem: Environmental > Aquatic > Marine > Oceanic | place: Canada: Western Arctic Ocean | collected 2017-09-24
CCACCTTCACTTCAAATTCCAAATCCAACCGATCGCCTACAACTATCATAGTTCACTCTTTCTTCGCCCGCATCGTTCGCAAATCACTGCCACAAACAAAGCTGCCAGCATCACAACATCCCTCGAAATTGGCCAAAGAAAACCGGTTTCCGAAGCTTTCGCCTCTGAGCCGAAACAACCGCAATCCACGTCCAGACCGCGCACCGCCGCTTGGATCAACAAAAGCAAAAACACGACGGTCATTCCACCAGCCAGCCATCGAGCGCCTCCTCTCAAAAACCCTGTCGCCAACGAGAATCCGACGCATAATTCCAGGTACGGCATGAATAGCGAGGCTGCCACCGCAAACGTATATCCGAAAACCTCATACGTAAGAATCGACGAAAGAAACGCGGACGGATCGATTAGTTTAGCAACACCGGCCCAAATAAACGTGGCCCCCAAGGCCAAGTACACGATTCTAGATAGCAGCTTCATTTCTCTCCCTCCTTCGCTAATCCCATCTCGAGCAGCGTTTCCCAGCCTCCTTTGAGGGCGAAAATTTCCTCGACGCCCAATTCCTCGCGAAGACGCTCCGCCACTTCATGCGACCGCATGCAAGCTTGGCTCGAACAATAAACGACGACCATAGCGTCTGGAGGCCAACGATCGAGAAAATCGATTAGCAGATTTTCCCAGCGTTCCTCGTTCAACAAGATCGCTCCGTCGAGATGTCCTCGCTCGAAATCCTCGTCAGTACGCGCATCAATCCAAAATACTTCCGGTTCAGATTGCGCTTCTTCCAAAGTAATCGAAAGCTCGTCCAGACCAAACGACGGAGCCAGTGGATGCGTAAAATAGGCAGCCCCACCGCAAACCAACGCAATAAGGATCAATGCAAACGCCTCTTGAAACGGTTTCATAGACTCGTCACTAGACAATTCCTAGAAACTTGCCAAGCCGCAATCCGAAAGACCCATATGAGATCGCACAAAAAAGGCCACTCTACATTCGAGCAGCCTTCTAGCGGTCCTTAGTTATTCAAGGCTTCGTATTTCGCTTCGACTTCCTTAATCGAAGCGAAAAAGTCCCCTTCGGCTTGAGTCAAAGACGCTTGATACGCGTCCGGCGAAATCGTCTCGATATTATCTTCGATATTCCCGAGCGACGATGCGACTCGCTGAAACCCGAAATTGCTCGAAGAACCTTTAAGACGATGCGATTCCTTCGCGATTGTATCTCGATTCGAATCGAAGCGCATGCCTTTTATCGTCGCGAGACGATCGCGACCGTCTTCAACGAACTCGCGAAACAGCTCTCCCATTTCTACGTCGAATTCCTCGTCTTCTTCGCCGAAGATCATTTCAAGTTGTTCCCAATCGATAAGTCCTGAGTCACTCATTTGTAAAATTGCTCCTGTTAGAGTCGGTGGTTGAAATTGCTTTAAGATCGGATAGCACTTTGGCCGTATCCAAGATTCGATGCTATCGCTTTTTTAAGTTTATCCTTCACGGCACCGGTTTGCGAACCGCCCACTGGACGATGAACCGTCTTTCCCATAACCAGGCTTTCCGCCTTTTCAAAGTTCGCTCGCAGCTGATCGACCACTTTCAGATATTCTTCCTTCGAAAGATGCAGCAGAGCTATGAGCAAAGGATCCGGTCCTGGAGTAGCCGCGGCGCTTGCCGGGTCGTTGATAATCGTGCTAATCATCCTCTTGGCAAATGAGACCAAGCAAGCCATGCGCTCATGCTTTCCAGCTTGGGCCGGTTCGAACTGATTGAGGACTGGCATCACCACTTCGTCCGAAAATCCCCATTCCCGCATCATTGCCGCGCCAACTTTGGCGTGATTGATTCCGAAAATTTCCAGTTCTTCTTTCGCCAATGCCACGTCTTCGGGAAACGAAGCATTAAACGTAATATTCGAAGCATCCTTGATTTCGCGCTCGAGGAAAACCATACCGATCCCATGAAGTAGACCAACCGTGTAAGCTACACCCTGATCTTCGCTATACTTGCGAGCCAATCGCTCCATCGCAAAGGCGCAGGCCACCGAACGTTTCCAAAAATCTCCCGCGCTGATTCCGTATGTATTCAACGCCTCAGCAAACAGCTCCGAGAACGTCAGCATCGTGACGATCCGATAAACGTCGCTGAAACCCAAATGCATGATTCCATCATCGATGCTGTCTATATGGTAGCCAGGGTTGAAATACGCGCTATTCGCCGTTTTGAGGATCATCGCGCTCAACGCCGGATCCATCCGGATCATGTCGCGAATCTCGTCGGGGTTCGTATTGCAGTCCGATATCAGCTCTTGCAGCTTCGGCAGGATCTGCGGAGACACGGCTATGCCGTCCAGTTCTGGTTGAATATCTTCGAGGTTGATTGGGTGAGAGATCATAATCCTATTCTCTAAAGTAGCGTAATTGTCTAATCGTCATTCCGTATTGGGATTGAAGACAATACTCGCCGTAAAAGCGGGAAATACAGGCTAAGAATCGGTCAACAGTTCTGCGACTTAAGGTATATCCGTTCAAAAACCCACTCCAGAGAGTAAAGCACCCCAGGCAAACTCAACAATTACCTAAAGCCGCCAAGTGTTTTGCCGATTAACGATTACATGAAGATAGAAGTACCCCTCAACGAAGAAGAATGGTCACTGCTGAACGCCGCCGCCGACAGCATCGCATCTAGCCCGGAAGAGCTAACGCGCGTATCGCTAATGCAGCGTTGCATGGTGATGTCGGAAGACAACGACGTCTGTACGCGCACTCGCGAGATGATCGGCCTGTCCTTCGCGGGAGCCTAGGCAACACGCCTCTCCGATGAATATCGATCGGCTCTAATCTAAGAGACTGTTAAGTCGGAAAGAACACCACAATTGAAACCCAATACGGTTAATTCGTTTTGTAGGTCGTTTCGCTGAGGCGACATCTCATCTTAATAGGCGGGTCAGCGACCCATTCCCTCTGTTTATCTGCTCGAAGCAATTGGACCTATTTAACAGTCTCTAAGACGATTAGGCCGAAGCTTACCGCGTCCCGGTTCGGGCTAGTTCTGCGTTTCCAACTTTTCGTCGTAAATCGTAACGTCGCCAAACCGTTCGAGCGACTCGCCCACTTCTTCGCGTTTACCCACGATACCGATAACGCTCTTGCTTGGATGCAGGTACTTGTTCGCCAACTCCAAAGCGAGTTCCGGCGTCACCGACATCATTTGAGTAACATAAGTCTGATAGTAGTCGGGAGCTAAGCCATAGACGTCGATCTCCTGAACGTTTTGCGCAATCGTCATCGGGCGCTCAAGGCTCAACATGTAGTTGCCCGCCAAATACTTCTTGTGCATGTCTAACTCCGCTTCGGGTATTGGTTCTTCGCGAATACGATTTAATTCGTTGAAAATCTCCCCTACCGCGTCCGCAGTCACTTCATTGCGAACATCCGTATAGGAAACGATCGCTCCCATCCTAGCCGCGTTAGCCGCGTAGGAGCCGGCTCCATAAGTGTAACCCTTGTCCTCTCGGAGGTTCTGAAATAATCGACCGGAAAATCCGCCGCCGAGAACCGACATAACCACCTTCAATTCCGGGGCATCCTGATTCGATCTAGGAAAAGATTGCTGCGCGACTCGCACAGTTGATTGAACCGAGTCCGAGCGGTCCAGCAAATGCACAGCCCGTTCCGAAATTGTCGGAAAATCCAACTTCGGCTCTTCAGGTATCGATCCCTTTCTCCATCCTCGCAAACGAGTCTCCACAAGCTTCACTCCCTCGTCGCTACCGATCTGTCCGACAATCGCCAACGAGGCGTTGTTTGGAATGAAATGCTTACGGTGAAAAGCAACCAGATCGTCCCGCGTAATCGACGCTACGCTTTCCTCGCTTTGGAAAGCTCCGTATCCACCATCTCCATATACCAATTTGCGTCTTAGCTTCTCGATCAGAGCATCCGGTTCACTACGCTCGGAAATTAAATTCGAAACAGTCCGTTGCTTCAGCTTCTCAAGCTCCTCTTCCGGGAAGGTAGGGGCCCTGACAACCGAATTCAAAATACCAAGCAACTGTTCCTTGTACTTCGAAAGTCCCGACACGGAAACGGCGATAAAATCCGAAGAAGCCGAAGCGGACAAACTCGCTCCGATAAAATCGATCTCGCTCGCTAGCTCAAACGCGCTTTTGCCGACAACTCCCTGATCGAGCATCGATGCGACAAATTCAGCCAAACCCGTTTTCTCTCCATCGAACAGACCACCTGAGCGGAACATCAATCGATACGTTATCGTCGGCTGTCGATTCGATTCGATGACGTACAAGGTCAGTCCCTCGGAAGTCGTTATCGTATCGTAATCGGGAAACGATGACGCCGGTGCCGGCCCAGGATCGGGTCTCTTCGATCGATCCAACGGTTCCATCGCTATGGAATCGGAGCCTCCTCCGCTATTCGAGTTGCAGGCTAAAAACGCGAGCGGAAGGGCCAATAGAATAATGCTTGAAATCGTTTTCATGTTTCTAATTCCTCGTGTCGTATTCATTTGCTAGGCACAGGGTAATGCAGCGTGTTTCTGCGTTCTTTAAGCAGGTATTTCTTCGCGACCCGTTGCAGGTCTTCTCGGGTGACCTTCAAGTACGCTTCCAATTCGTTATTCGCTCGCCCGGCATCTCCGTACCACAAATGATAATAGGCAAGGGACTGCGCCCGGCTACTCATCGTGCCAACCGAAGAGGCGATCTCGGCCTCTTTCTGATTCAGCGCTTTTTGCAATTCTTTGCTCGTCACGCCTTCATCGATAAGCTTTTGCACTTCCTCTTCGACGAGCGCGTCCAACTGCTCGATCGATACCCCACGATTTCCGATCGCATAAGCCGCGACCAATCCAGCCTTTTCCTGAAGCCAAGTGAAAGCCGCCGCATTCACCGCCGCCCGTTCCGTATCGACAAGACGCCGATACAGTCGCGAACTTTTACCCACCGCCAATATGTTTATCAATAGATCAATCGCCTCGGCATCCTCATCCGTCAAAACAGGCGCTCTCCAAATATGAACCGTTGCCGGCAAAGGCGTCATCGGCTCCTCGACTACCTTCGTAGTAACCGGCGCATCCAAATCCCACTCAATCTCGACCCGTTTAGGCTCCGCTCCTCTAGGGATTTCACCAAAATACCGTTCGACAAGTCGCTTCGTTTGCTCGACGTCAATGTCTCCTGAAATCGCTAAAGTCGCATTGTTCGGCACATACCATCTCTTGTAGAAGTCGCGAAATTCCTCGATCGTCGCGTCGTCGATGTACTGAGCCGATCCGATCGGCGTCCACTCGTAAGGCGTTCCGTTGAAAACCGCTTTCGCCATGTTCTCCATGATAGAACCGTACGGCTGGTTATCGTATCGCGAACGACGTTCCTCCTTAACCACTTCGCGCTGCGTTTCCACGCCGGTTTCATCAATCACCGCATGCATCAGCCGCTCAGATTCAATCCAAAGCGCCAGCTCCAATTCGTTTGCGGGCAAATTTATGTAATAGTCCGTCCGGTCGAACGAAGTTGAAGCGTTTAAATTTCCACCCGCTCCCGAGATCAATTTATCGATCTGCTTCCGCTCGATATTCTCCGAACCTTCAAACATCAAATGCTCGAAAAAATGAGCGAACCCCGTCCGATCCGGTCGCTCGTCTTTGCTGCCCACATGATAGAGCACATACGACGAAACAACTGGAGCGTCGCTATTTTGATGAAGAATGACGTGCATGCCATTCGGCAAATCGTACTCCTCGAATTCGATATTCAGAGACGCGGCAAACGCTCCCATTGGAGCCGCTAATCCGACGCACGCCAAGAGCCGCGAGAAAGGGATAAATTTCATAGACAATACTTAAGAATCTAAAAGGCGAAAATCGGCTTGGATAAAATCTCCAATGAAGTTCAAGCACAAGCAGATAAAAATGGTGGAGCCCGATCGCCGAGCAAGCGTCGCAGCACAGCTCCAATAACCACCGCACCTCCCCGATTCTTTGAAATTGCCAAATCCCAACATTCCCCATAGTTCTTCTTCACCACCCCAACCCCTCGCCCCATGAAAATCATCGCTTCGCTCCTTCTGGTTGCCATCGCAGCTTCCTTTCCAAATCCACTTTCGGCAGAGTTCCTACCGGTCCATCAAGTCGAACGACAACCCTTCGCCTCCGCAACCGAGCGTCTGCTTGAAGCCCTCCGCTTCGCCGGAGCTCCGCTGGATCCCGCAGATGAAAGCGCCATCAAAGAACTGCTGACCCAAACCGGAAACAAGGAGGCTGTCCCAAAAGTACAAGCGATCCTCGACACCTACTGCGTCGCCGGAGTCCACATCAACCCGGAAAGCCGAGTCAAAGTAGAGGAAGGTCCTGTCTCCAAAATCCTCGTCCAGCAAGGCTGGCGCACCTTCCTTCTCAAAACCCATAACGAGGCCGGCATTACTCCCCTCTTTCAAGCAGTCAGCCCCAATGCCGCGCCGCAGTACCGCAAGAGCAACGCAAGTAAGTCTCCCTCAATGGACATTACCATGTCGGACGTCGCTCAGCGCTGGCTGGATATGGAGATGTTCGACCGTCGTCCCCTTAACCCGAAGCTCTCCGGGCTCTCCCTGGAATACCGCATCATTCAACTCTACAGCCGCGACGTCGGCAAACGCGAAGCTCTGCTCGCCTCCAACGTCGGGCAAGGGACCCAAGACATCGGCTTCCGCAACGAGGTCGCCATCCTCTTCGACTGCCAACCCGCCATAGAAGTCGGTATAAAATTAAAAGACTTCGACGGAGCAGGGACCAGCGCAACATTCGTAATCAAGGACCAGCGAGGCCGCATCTACCCCAACCCCGCTCGTCGCCTCGCTCCCGATTTTTTCTTTCACGATCAAGTCTATCGGGCCGACGGCGAATCCATTTTGCTGCCGCCGGGCGATTATTCAGTGACCGTTTCACGCGGTCCCGAATACCATGTACAAACGAAATCGGCGCTCATAATGGCAGACGTCGCCAAACAGACGATCGACTTCCGACTGCAACGTTGGATTCACCCCGCCAGCCGCGATTGGCATTCAGGCGATCATCACATTCACGCCGCCGGTTGCGCCCACTACGAAAACCCGATTTACCTCTTCAAAAAGAACCCGTTTCCGCCCCAACCTCAAAGCTTTGACTCTTTCTTCGGAATGAGAACACTCAACACCCATGGCAGACAAGCTCTCCAAGCTGCATCGATCCTGGCTCATGAGCCGAGTGGCGGGAAAGAACACCAAACCCGAACTTATCGCCCGCAGCCTGCTTCACCAGCTTGGCTATCGCTTTACAGTCAATGGGCCGAAAAACAAGAAGCTGCCAGGCAAGCCGGATATTGCGCTGCCAAAGTATAAAATGGCCATCTTCGTTCACGGTTGCTTCTGGCACCGGCACGCCAACTGTAAAAGCGCTTCTACTCCCCAAACCAATACCGAGTACTGGCTGCCGAAGTTCGAACGCAACGTGCAACGCGATCGCAAAAACCAGAGCGACCTACACAATCTTGGATGGCAGGTAATCATCATCTGGGAATGCGAGCTCAAGAAATTGGATACAGTCGCCGCCCGACTGATCGCGGCTTTGCCTCGGGAGCCATCCTACAGTCTTCCAGAGGAACTCGATGACATCACCCTCGTCGCAGAAAGTCGAGAGCGTTACGGGAAACGCGAGCAAAAGAACTGAGTATCCGTTTTCGAATCGTTCACAAGGTAGCTCACTCGCTTCAGCGTGAGTCCTCAAAGCAAACAACACTCACGCTGAAGCGAGTGAGCTACTACTGCTACGGACGACGAACTGCCGGCTCTTTAAGAGCCGTTATATCGTTACCCTCGTTCACAAGAACTAGCTTTGGCCGAAACTCATCGATCTTTGATTCCTTCACTTCGACAAAGCTCGCGATGATCACTTTTTGTCCAGGCTGAGCCAAGTGGGCCGCGGCGCCATTGATGCAAATCTCGCCCGCCTTGCCCCAAATCACATAGGTGTGAAAACGGTTTCCATTGTCGCAATTATAAACATCCACCTTTTCGAATTCCACGAGATCCGCAGCTTCGCAAAGCTTTGGGTCGATACTAATCGATCCTTCGTAATTAAGATCCGCATCGGTCACGACCGCGCGATGAATCTTCGATTTAAGCATTGTGCGTTTCATCTTCTCTATTTCTTGAAAATCTAATTCTACTCTATTTCGAATCTTCCGGATTCAAGGCCAGCATAACGTTTACTCCTCGAAGCACTAGGTCCGGTACTATTTCATCGAAGACTCCAACATCCTGATACAAACTCGAAAATCCTCCCGTCGCCACAATCTGGCGAGTGTTCGCCCCAAAAGCTTCTCCTCCAATCTGCTCGACCAATTCCTTCACCAAACCGAGGTAACCGTAATACAGTCCACCTTGAATACTCTCGATCGACGACCGCCCTAAGGCTCGCGGCGCTTTGACTATTTCAACGTGCGGGAGTTTCGCGGTTTTCGTACCCAAAGCCTCCATCGCCAAACCTAGTCCAGCGCAAATTGATCCGCCCAAATATTCCCGATTCGCGCTTATCGCATCGAGCGTGATCGCCGTTCCGAAATCCACGACAACGACATTGGTTTCGGGATATAGGTCAATGGCCGCAATCGCATTGGCGATCCTATCCGCTCCAACCTCTAAAGGATTACGCGTCTTAATCTTAAGCTTGGTTTTAACCCCCGCTTCCAAAAAAAGAGCTTCCGTATCGAAATACTCGCGACATGCGATTCGGATTGTATTAACCTCATCCGGCACTACGCAACTAACGCCGATTCTATCGATCGCCTTCGGGTCCACTCTTTTTTCACGCAATGCGGAAACCAAAAACAAACCCATCTCATCGCTCGAAACACGCAAGGACGATTCCTTGCGGATCTGCATGACAAGCTCGCCGTTCTGGTCATAAACGCCGCCATGCAATTGCGAATTTCCTACGTCGATGCAAAAGTTCATGTCGATTCTCTCTAAACAGTAGCCGTCACTGCTATCTTACAATTATCGATCAGATGTACGCCTTCCAGCACTATTGCTCCGAAGCGCCTTCCGCCTTCTTCCTCGACGTACTCGACTTCGAAACCGGCTTCCTCAAGTAGTAAAATCGCTTCTTTGTTTGATTGAGCTGTCTCCAAAATTTGGGGAAAGATAACCGCCTGACGACGCGCCTCGTCGCTCAAACGTCTATTGCGCGAGCTCAAAGCCAATCCGTCGAATGCTCGCACAGTCTCGCAAGCCACGATCTCGATAGGCATGAAAAAGGCCTCAACCATGCCCTTCACCAACTCCAATTGCTGATAATCCTTTTCCCCGAAATAAGCGCGACGGGCTCCGGATATATTCAGCAGCTTCATCACCACCGTCAGCACGCCGTCGAAATGCCCCGGCCGGCGCGCGCCTTCTCTCGGCAGAGAGTCCACATGTTCGGAAACGCGATAGTTATAGGAATCCGGATACATAGAATTATAGTCCGGAGCAAAAATCGCATCGACGCCCATGGCCTCCAGTTCCGCTACATCCTGAGCAAAGTCAGTCGGATACGATTCGTAGTCCGCAGCCTTATTGAACTGAGTGCGGTTGAGAAAGATACTCACGGCAGTAACATCGTTTTCAAGCAAAGACCGTTGAGCCAAGGAACAATGCCCCTCGTGAAGTCCTCCCATCGTCGGAACGAAACCGAGCGATCGATTCTTCACCACATTCGCTCGATACTGATTCCAATCCTCTATGCTTCGAATAACTGTAATCATGGCTTGTACTCTCCTTCCCCTGGATACTCCAATTCCCGCACATCCTCGCAGTAGCCTTCGATGGAACGGACGATCATTTGATCGGCATCCATATAGCGCCGCGCAAATGGCGGTTGAAAACTGGAGTCCAATCCCAGCAAATCATTTATCACGAGCACTTGCCCCGACGTTCCCGGACCACAGCCAATTCCTATTGTAGGAATCGCGAGCGCATCAGTCACGCTCTCTGCGACGTGACCCGGAATACATTCGAGAACGATGGAAAAGCACCCTGCCTCCTCCAATTCAAGCGCTTCCTCCATCAGAATCTGTGCAGCATCATCGCTCCGCGCCTGCATCTTAAAACCTCCAAATTCGTGAATCGACTGAGGAGTGAGTCCCAAATGGCCCATCACCGGAATGCCCGCTTCAACCAATCGGCTGATCAATTCGCAATTTCCTTTGCTGCGTTCGACTTTGACCGCATTCGCTCCCGCTCTCATGAGCTCCGAAACCGCCTGCGTCGACGCATCGATACTACCGCGATAAGAGAGGAAAGGCATATCCGCCACGATCACTTTGTCCGGAGCTCCCCTCCGAGTTGCGGCCGTATGGGTCACCATCATTTCAACAGTCGCATGAATCGTACTGTCGTACCCATGGACCACCATGGCACAGGAATCGCCGACTAAAAGCGCATCTACGCTTGTCTCGTTGAGTATCTTGGAAGTCGCGGCATCGTAGCAGGTCACCATAGTGATCGGCGTCCTAGCCACTTTCCACTTCTGGAAATCTGGAACTGTTTTCATGTCGGGTGCCTGTCGCGGTGGATCAGGATCCTAGTGATTATTAAAAAAGGAATCTGTCGAATATTGTGAAAAGCGATCTCCGTTCCAGTCAGTGGAATCGGCGTCGCATGGGAAAGGTCCATGTAGATAGACGTTTAAAGATCAAGCTTTATTGAGCGAATGCGCCTCTATCCTCCAGCAATTGCCGATTTCGAACGTTCCGGTTTTGACATATCCAGTAGCGACGCCACCGTTGGGCTTTCTCTTCTCCTAGAATCCATGGCTACGATCACAATCAGCGTAAATGGGGAGCGTCGCGAGATCAGCGACATCGACCCCGCTACCCCTCTTCTCTGGACTCTGCGCGACCATCTTCAAATGGTCGGCACTAAATTCGGTTGCGGAAAGGGCCTCTGCGGAGCCTGCACCGTACATCTGAATGGTGCCTCGGTCCGATCTTGCAGTATTCCAATTTCCGCCGTCGATGGCCAATCGGTCACCACGATCGAAGGCCTCGCCGCCAAAGCGAATAAACTCCATCCGCTCCAAGAAGCGTGGATGGAACACGACGTCCCCCAGTGCGGCTACTGCCAAGCCGGGCAAATCATGAACGCCGCTTCCTTGCTGAGCCGAAACGCGAATCCTTCCGACACGGAAATCAACGATGCGATGGCCGGAAATCTTTGCCGCTGCGGGACCTACAAGCGGATCCGCAAAGCCATTCACTCAGCCGCAACGAAAGGAGGTGCCGCATGAATAACGATCTCTACAACCACGATCTAGAGCCAGACGTCGATATGCCAGCCGAATTCATCGAGCGACAAAACCGCCATTCCGCGAAAGTCTCCGAATCGGCCAACAGCTTTATCCCGCGCCGCCAATTCTTGAAAATGTCCGGCATCGCTGGCGGCGGACTTGTACTGGCGTTTTCGCTCAGCCGAAGCCCCCGAGCCAAGGCCGCTAATCACGGCGAATCGGATTCGACGGAATTTTCTCCCAACGCGTTCATCCAGATAAAACCGGACGGAACGATCGTCATCGCCGCCAAAAATCCGGAAGTCGGCCAGGGAATTAAAACGTTCCTTCCCATGATAATCGCCGAGGAACTCGAAGTTCCTTGGGAATCCGTAACCGTCGAGCAATCCGAGATCGATGCGAAGCGCTTCGGCCCGCAATCCGCAGGAGGGTCGCAATCGACTCCTCGCAACTGGGATCCACTCCGTCAAGCCGGGGCAGTCGCCCGAGCAATGCTCATCGCTGCGGCAGCGAAAACCTGGAGGGTCTCCGAATCAAAATGCAACGCTGACCAAGGATTCATCGTCAACGAATCCAACGGCAAGAAACTCAGTTATGCTGAACTAGCCACCACTGCCGCTTCCCTTCCCATTCCAGACGGAAAAACCGTCCCGCTAAAAAAACGCAGCGAATACAAGATTCTCGGAAAATTCATTCCAGGCGTAGACAATCAAGCCCTCGTTACCGGCCAACCGCTTTTCGGAATCGACCAACAATTGCCCGGCCTGCTTCACGCGGTGTACGTAAAGTGCCCAAGTTTTGGCGGCACGGTCAATAGCGCCAATCTCGACGCCATCAAAGCCCGTCCTGGAATCGTTGATGCATTCGTCCTCGAAGGAAATGGCGTCGACAACGAACTTTCGGCTGGCGTAGCGATTTTGGCCAAGTCCACCTACGAAGCCTTTCAGGCCGAAAAAGCGCTACAGGTAGATTGGAACCATGATCCTGCATCCAAGGAATCCTGGACCGATTTCCAAAAACAAGCGCGGGAAATCACTTCCAAACCCGGAAAGGCAACTGAAGAACAAGGCGATTTCTCCGCTGCTCAATCCGAGGCGAAAACAGTAGTCGAATCCTTCTACACCTACCCATTCCTTTCCCACTCCAATTTGGAGCCGCAAAACTGCACCGCTTGGTTCCGTGACGGAAAGATGGAGCTGTGGGCTCCCTCCCAGACACCGCAGAGTATTGCCGGCATGCTCTCGAAGCTTCTCGACATCGATCAATCCAATATCGAGGTGAATCAACTCCGTATCGGAGGAGGCTTCGGACGGCGCCTTCTAAACGACTTCGCCTGCGAAGCCGCAGCGATCGCTCATAAAGTCGATACGCCAGTCAAATTAATATGGAATCGAGAATCCGATCTCGCCCATGATTTCTACCGCGTCGGCGGCTTTCATAATCTCACGGGCGCCCTGGATTCCAAAGGCCGCCTAACCGGACTCCAAGACCGAACCATCGTCTATACGCCAGCAGGCGGCGACGGGAAACGCCCGGTTCGTGGAGGCAATGTTCGAGCCAGCAATATACAGTGCCCCGAGATTCCCAATGTTCGAATCGAAGCCAACAGTCTCCCGCTTCAAATACCGGCTGGCTGGTGGAGAGCTCCAAGTTCCTGTTCGCTTGCCTGGGTTTTCCAAAGCTTCGTCCACGAGCTAGCGGTGGCAGCTAAACGCGACCATCTCGAATTTCTCCTAGAGCAATTCGGAGAACCGCGTTGGCTCAAAAAAGGAAAAGCCAATGTATTCAATACCGAACGAGCCATCAACGTGACCAAGCTCGCCGCCGAAAAAGGCGACTGGGGGAAACCCATGAAAAAAGGACAGGGTCGCGGTCTCTCCTTCTACTTCAGCCATTTAGGATACTTCGCGGAAATCGCAGAAGTCACGGTCGACTCCTCCAATAATGTCAAAGTGGACCGAGTCGTAGTCGCGGCCGACGTAGGAAT
>Ga0302127_10001645_pt1 | contig 13275 bp, 6 predicted proteins | sample CB4_SCM_MG_FD_204452 | JGI IMG/M metagenome (GOLD analysis project Ga0302127, IMG submission 204452) | Marine microbial communities from Western Arctic Ocean, Canada - CB4_SCM | ecosystem: Environmental > Aquatic > Marine > Oceanic | place: Canada: Western Arctic Ocean | collected 2017-09-24
GAATTAGCCACGTTTAGGTCCCATTAATCACTGTGTTACATTCCATGTTACATTAATCGCAGGTTTGTACAAGACGGTACCAGACATTAAAAGACTATAAATATAGATATTTATTAGTGTTTACGCGGGATAGAGTCCCTCCTTGGACTTCTCTGTACTAGAATATGGCGGAAGAGGTAGGAGTCGAACCCACCAGGCGTTTTACAACACCTCACTGGCTTTGAAGGCCAGGCGCCCCACCAGGGACATCGCTCTTCCTTTTAACCTTTAACTATTAACTGTTTACTTATAACTTTTTGTATTTATTGACTGAAATACCAATATAACAACATATCTATCTAAATACCTTTACCGGTACACCAGCATCCAGGATTCTTCTTTCATTCCCAACGCGTTGTGTAAAGCCAACGCTGTCCATGAAATCCAGTAGTTCTATCGCATAATTACGGCCGATTCCAACCGTGTTTTTAAACTCTATTACGGAAAACTCCGGTGATATTTCTGCCATTTCCTGCACTTTCACTGAAAGTGATAGAAGCGTACTGGGTAGTGCAACACGTTTTTGGCTGACCCGCTGCAATAATCCGGCTTTCAGAGCCGCATTTATCACGTGATTCATTTCCCGACCACGTGTACCTGTTTTGTTTTCAAGTTCTGATATAAGTGGTATCTCAAGACCCTGCTTTTGTAATATTAATTCAACCTGTTGCCATTGTTCTTTAACCTTATCTGACATACCTGCACGGAAACCGGTCTGTTTCACCAGCCCGCCAGTCACTTCCAGTTTATTCCCGTCAATGCCTTTTTCAGTCAGCACATTAAGCACCGCTGGAATTAGCCTGGTATCAAAATTCCCCTCCAGCAATTTTCCAAGATCTGCTATAGGTATCCCGGTCTTATCAGTATTTTTGCCCTGCCAGTCTTTCACTGTCTGAAATACCTTACCGGGTATGCCAAGCCACTGCTTCCGGGACAGGGCAAATCTAATCTCACTAGCCTGTGGGAATTCCAACTCATCTTCCAATCCAGCTTTTCGTAGAAAACCACCGGCTTCAGAGTCGCTAAGATTCCAGGCGTTTCTGTAAGCCTCAAAATCTATCACTGCTTCTTCCTTTATTAGTAGTTGATTTAAAGATTGCGCAAAATCATCCTCATCGAGTGCCGACAATACGTTGGTGTAATCGGAAGACAGTTTTCGAATGCGTTGCGCAGCAGGATCAAGTACTTTGCCTCCACCGAGCAAAAACTTTTCACTGTAATCGCGCAAAATAAAGCGCTCGCCCCTGCAGCAACAAACAGGTTCTTCCGTAATAATTTGAACTAACTGTTGATCCGCTTCACCAGAAAAGAAGCCAAGTTTTGCCGGAATATGCCTTGCACCCAAATACAGCTTTAACGGCATGCTATGGCGACGCTTAACAGGTGTATCCAAAAACTGCACTTTGGCAGTAAAGGTATTACTGGCCCCATCAGCGCCCTGCCCTACCAGCCAGTCGCCTTTGTTGATGTGTGCTTTTTCTACATCCCCGCTGAGGTTCAAAGCGCAGCGCACACCAGACTCTGCATGTGTCGCTGGCTCATCCTGCACATGTAATCCCCGAATGCGCAGATCAATATCTTGAGGTAATAATCTGACCGTATTGCCTTCAGATATTTCACCCGCCATAACGGTGCCAGTGACAACTAAACCGATACCTTTCAAATTAAATGATCTATCTATAGAAAGACGAAAATATCCTTGGGGCACTTTTACCTTTTGAATCTCCAAACGCTGATCCAGCCAGGATTGCAGCACTTCAATACCTTCACCTGAGGTATTGGAAACCGGAAATATCTCTACTGCATTGTTTTGATATTTTGCCAATAAGTTAGCTACTTCGTTCCTGACAGTCTCGATTCTTGACGGATCTGCTCGGTCTGTCTTGGTAATAACGCCAACAAATTCCTGTATACCCAGCAGATGCATGATATCCAAATGCTCAAGGGTCTGGGGCATGATGCCGTCATCAGCAGCGACCACCAACATGCCCACATCAATACCAGAGACTCCGGATATCATTTTATTGATAAAACGCTGGTGACCCGGCACATCGATAAAGCCAAGCACTTTGTCGTTTTCAGTAACGGGCTTGCGGTAAGCAAAACCTAAATCGATAGATAAGCCACGACGTTTTTCTTCGTCGAGTCGATCGGTTTCTACACCAGTGAGCTGTTTGATAAGTGAGGTTTTGCCATGGTCTACATGGCCAGCAGTAGCAATGATCATGGCTATTGCTCTGTGCGTGCGTCAGCGAGAGTAGCAAGCTGAGCGATGAATTCCTTTTCTTGGTTTCCAGCTTCCAGACAACGTATATCGAGGAGCAGCCGACCTTTGTTTATTCGTCCAATCACGGGGCGTGATAGTTTTCTAAAACCCTGCTCAAGCATCCTGATACTTTCATCGTCTTTGTCGGCAGATGCAATCACTACTGCAATACTGGACAAACTCTCCACCGGCAATGCCCCACTACCAGCCTGGCAAGTACCAGATTCAGTAGTTATAGAAAAATGATCTGGTAGTACTTTTATCAGCGCGCTTACCAATCGGGACGCCACTTCCTGTATATCATCCAAGGGTCGGGTGAATGCACGCAACGTCGGCAATACATTTACTAGAGATTCTGGATTGCGATAGAGTTTTAACACTTCGACCAATCCAGCCAGTGTCATCTTGTCCAGACGCAAAGCTCTTTTAAGAGGATTGATGCGAATAGCTTCAACGAGATTTTTCTTGCCAGCAATGATGCCGCACTGTGGGCCGCCCAGCAGTTTGTCACCGCTGAAGGTAATAATATCTGCACCACTTTCAATAGCCTGGGCAGCTGTTTGCTCTGCGGGTAATCCGTATGTCGTCAAATCCAGTAAACAGCCACTGCCCATATCAATCACAAAGGGTAACTCTGAAAGATGAGCCAACTCAGCCAATTCAGTTTCACTGACCTCGGCGGTAAAGCCTTCGATACGATAGTTACTGGTATGCACTTTCAAGAGCATCGCCGTATTTGCGTTAATGGCTTTTTTATAATCTTTAAGATGGGTACGGTTGGTCGCACCCACTTCAACCAACTTGCATCCAGATCGCTCCATAACTTCCGGAATGCGAAACGAACCACCAATTTCCACCAGCTCACCTCTGGAGACAGGCACCTCTTTATTCTGCGCCAGGGTATTTAGTACCAACAGTACAGCTGCCGCATTGTTATTGACGAATGTGGCTGCTTCAGCACCCGTTAATTCACACACCAGCGCTTCTGCATGACTATCTCTTTCTCCACGTTGCCCTTCATCCAAATCATATTCCAGATTAACAGGTGAGGCTGCCACCCTGGCAACAGCTTTCACTGCACTTTCAGGTAGCAAAGCGCGACCAAGGTTGGTATGTAAAATAGTTCCAGTGAGATTAAAAACAGGAATCAACGTGGACTCACTTTGGGCTTCCAATGACAATTTCACAGCCGCCAACACCTGATTAGTTATTGTCTCTGAAGACGTTTCCAGGATATCCCCAGCAAGGATTTGTTCTCTGACATCATCCAGTGCACTACGTATTTTTTCAGTGACATCAAGATGACCGTACTGAGCCTCCATCGCCTGTCCTGCCAACAGCACAGCATCAACTGAGGGCAATTGTCGGATCAAATCATTATTATCGTTGGTAGTGGAAGTACTCATTAACTAAACCAGGTCTTCAGGGGGGAGCCAGTATAGGAAGCTAAAAGAGGAAAAACAAATTAAGGTGTGCCGACCACGCCTGAGGAATTACCCAGGCATGGCCTACACAGATTTATCGCAGGATGACTTCCATCGCCTCACCATCAGAATTCAGCATTCTAAGACTGCCGTTATGTGGAGCCCTGTCTGTATTGATAGTCAGCATTTCCGTTGCAAAACCATCACCATTACGGAAAAGCGGGAACACAAACCGCGACTTTCCTTCTTGGGGAGTTATCTGCAGCGGCACATCCATGACAACTGTTTCCCCTAACACGGTACGCGTGCTTTCCAGTAGCGATGCGCTGACACCAGTGTCCGAGAAGACACGCAAGGTTCCTCTTAATGGACTTTGGCCAAACACTTCTTCCAGGTCCAGAACGGCGCTTTCACCACGCACGATAGTGCGGTCGAAAGTTTCAACAGAATTTCCATCCATATCAAACCATTCAAGATAAATGGTGGCTGGGATTTGAAGCGGATTAACAACATGAAGAGTGGTATCGATATTGCCGTTGTGCAGAACGTCTGGATAAGTATCCAGTGGCGCCCAGAACAGCGGACCTTCCTGATGGGATGACACCGTATGCAGACTACTCATGGAGTTGTCACGATTAAGCCGTGCAACCAGAGCAAATGCCTCGGGTGCCACACCGCTCTCAGCGCTAACAATGGCATGGCCTTCCAGCAATGGTCTGGCGTCAGGTTCGATGTTATGAACAAAAGACTGGCCTGGTTCAATTTCATAGGCCATGGTTTCCTGGTCAGTCACATCAAGCATTCCACGTATCACCTCTTCAGAAGTGTTGATCAGAACGATCCGGGCATAGCTTCCAGCACCCGTTGTTATCGAGGGAATAACGCGACGCTCAAGCATCTTGTCGCTGTGTTCAGGCTCGCCCAGAATGGCAGGCGCAGGCGCAATAATTGTCTGACCTTGCCCGTCATCAACTTCCAGTAATCCCTGCACATAAACAGGCTGACTACTGCTAATCTGTAACGTGCCCTGAATATCAGGCCTGTTAAACAGCTCTGACACTTTCAGAGATAATTGGTTGGTAGACAAAATAGTTCGGCTCGCCGTGGCTGCTTCACCGTCCTGAGTAAGCAAACTGAATGTAATGGATGCCGGTACAAAATTATCATTCACAAAGGACAACAACACATCGTAATCATCGCTAGCCTCTACATAATAAGTGGCATTGGATACCGCATCACCAGCAGGCAACATGGCAACTGATTCCAGTTCTCGACTTTGTCGGCGACTGCCTTCCTGACGGTATTCCCGCGTTATGTAATGTGTATTCACTGAGGCCAGGCTAGCTACCTGAGAAGTCGTGCTGACCGCATAACCTTCTGTCAGAGACTCACCCCCGGATAACTTATAGGCATCCGTGGACGCATAACGCAGACGAGAGCGTGCAGGAAAATCAAGATCATAACTTTCTCGAGGCAAGGTAAATACAGTCAATCGACCGTTAGTCCCTTCACTCTGAAACAGACGTCTGCCCACCGGATCAAAGAAATTACCGCGCGGATCAAACAACACATCGTGATGATCGCGATATATTCCAGGACCTACCGAAGCCGTAACGTAATCTTCTTCTCCAATCACACCAATAGCTTCCGGCATGTTGGTCATGCGGTCTGGATGCACATCGAAAGTCAAAATACGGTTGTTGTATTTATCGGTGACGTACAGATGATCCTGCAAAGGATCATAGGAAATACCATCAGGTTGGCGTATACCAGAACGTGACATGCCAGGCGTGTTGCTAGTGAAATCTGATTGACCTATTACCCACGAGGCAGGCATGCCATTCTCAAAGGTATCAGGTGCCACATTAAATACAAGAATACGATCCTGAAACGGTAATTCCACGAACAGTCGTTGATTTGCATCATCCATCACCATGTCACCAGGCAATGAGAATTTTGCGGCGTTCAATCCAGACTCATTACTGGTGAAATCTGACTGGCCCAAAACACCAATAGCATCCGCACCACTGCGAATACGATTTGGATGCATATCAAAAACAAGCACACGATTATTTTCGCCATCAGACACAAACAATCGTTGGTTTACTTTATCCAGCGCCATCGCCGCAGGTCGGCCGCCAGACGGCCCTATTCCACGCGCATTGCGGGTGCCGAAGCTGATCCTGTCGGCCGCTGTTGCGACTTCATAGGACTCAAAATTTTCCTGCCCAAGCACATGGGTTGCAGCCATACCGCTTTCAACCTGTCCTGGCGTCATATCAAAGGCCAGCACCCGATTATTCCAGGTATCTGCTACAAACAGGCGTTTGTAAGATGAGTCATATTCCACTGCCATAGGTAACTTCAGTGCAGAGTCAGTCCGTCCTGGCAACAGAACTTCTTGATCAGTGTCTTCCTGACCAATAGCCCAGGTCGCCTCTCTGTCCAGTAGGCGGTTCATGCGATCTAACTGAAATACCAGAACTCGATGACCGTAAAAGTCATTCAGGAACAACCTATGATCCTCAGTATCCACCGTGACGTCACGGCCTTGTGTCCAGTACTTGCCACTTTCACGGTCATGGGCCGCGCGCGCTTCGAAGTCGGGATCACCTTCAGGATTGATATGCCCGATCTGATCGATCTGCGGGGTAAGAAACTCCAACATCCGGTCCGGGTGAATATCAAAAATATTAATGTGATTTCCTGAGGGGTATCCATCCGGTACATAAGCAAGTTGACGCTCGGTGTCCACAGTGATTCTGGTCATGGTGAGGCGAGTTTGGGTTACCGCAGGATCAGTTTCTTCGTAACTTGGCTGACCAAGCACAGCAATAGCATCCGGATCAGAAGGACCATTGAGATTTTCCGGTGACACATCAAAAACCAGGACACGGTTCTCTGTAAATGTGCCAGCAAACAACCTGTTGTAACGATAGTCCAGACTGATGGGGCCACCGCTGCTGAATTTACGCATACTGGGTCGCGGTGCATTGGAGTCGTAATCGGTTTGTCCGATTACAGCAAATGCCGTTTTGTGTAAATTAGTGTCCAACGCCTGTGCACTGACATCAAAAACCATTACTCGTTTTTTGGCATCACTGACAAACAAGGATTGTTTCTCAGGATCGTAAGCGATGAAACTTGGCCCCTGTAAACCCTGAGCACCTTCCTGCGGTGCAGTTGAATTGAAATCAGGTTGACCTATAACTGCGATGGCATCTGCGCCAGTTTCAAGTGACTCTGGATCAATATCCCAAATCATGACGCGGTTGTTTCGTGCATCGGTGTAAAACATCAGTTGTCGCTCATCATCGACAATGACCTGACCGGAACTGCTTATACCGGCCTGACCTGCACGTGGATTAATGGTATCGAAGCCTGGTTGTCCAATGACAGCCAGCGCGGGAGGCAATTCACCAGGCGCCAAAGTATCGAGGTATTCAGGGTCTATATTGAAGACCATGATGCGCCCGCCAGGGCCACCAGTCATGGCACGTTCAGGCACAAACAGGCGCTGAGTGGTTTCATCGATGTCGCCACCGCTGGGCCAGCTCAGATCGGTATCATTAAGATCGGGAGTGCTAAAACCCTTGCCCGTCAATTCACTGCCAATACTGTCCACAGCATGGCGTTCGACCGGAAGGCCTTGATCATCAATATTATAAATGTCGTAACGGCTATTGCCGTGATGTCCTATTAGTAAACGGTTGTTGACCTTGTCCAAGGTCACAGAGCCTGGTCACCATACGCCGTGCGCAGTTCCGCCTCCGTTGGCCACACCACCGATAAAGCTTGGATTACCGTACAGATCTTCTGCACCTAATGTGTCGCTAGCCGGTATACCTTGAATCTGGGCATTGGCTGCAGCGGCAAAGACTGACAATAAGATAGAGATTATTGCTCTCATGATGTCTCCTGACTGGGTTGATTAGTTAAAGCAGACTCTTTCACGGAGCCTGATCGGTACTATTGTTTTCTTGAAAAGTTATCACAGCTCCTGCACCAAGCATAGCAATTCATCCAGCGCTTATAGCAAGCAAGATAACCAGGATAAGAACCATAAAATGCAACCTGGCCCATCAGGACCAGGTTGCAATTAATTAAAAAGCGATGAGACTAAAGAATCAACGCAGAATGATTTCTATCGCATCGCCATCAGCAGAAACAATACTCAAACCACCACCGTGATCACTGCGATCAGTATTGATTGACAGCATCTCAGTGGCATAGCCATCACCGTTCCGAAACAGCGGAAACACTTCCTTGCTTGTTGAGTTTTCCGGCGTCACTTGCAACGGTATATCAACAACAACCATTTCACCGAGCACAGTACGGGTACTCTCAAGCAGAGTCGCGTTGATGCCTGTGTCAGAAAACACCCGCAACGTTCCCCGGACAGGATTCTGGCCAAATATTTCCTCGATATTAAGAATGGAGCTTTCCCCTCGCACGATTGTGCGCTCAAAGGTATCAACGGAGTTGCCATCAATATCAAACCATTCCAGATAAACAGTGGCAGGAATATCCATATCATTGACCAAATACAGCCTGGTATCGATATTGCCGTTATGAAGCACATCGGGATAGGTATCTAGCGGCGCCCAGAATAAAGGCCCCTCTTGATGGGATGTTACGGTATGTAGACTGCTTAAGGCCCCACTTCGTTTAAGTGCAGCTACCAAAGCAAAAGCTTCGGGTGCCGGACCCGTTTCAGCTCGGATAATACCTTTACCATTCAACAGTGGCCGAGCATCCGGTGGAATACTATGAACCATTGATTGGCCCGGTTCGATTTCATAAGGCACATCATCCTGATCAGTGACTTCAATCGTACCGCTTATTACCTCTTCACTGGTATTGAGCAATACTACTCTGACATGGCTACCTGCTCCTGTAGGTATAGCCGGTAAAATCCGCCGCTCCACCATTGCTTCGCCATACTCCGGGCTACCCTGGACACCAGGTGCCGGTGCCAGTAGTGTCTCGCCTTCACCATTGCCTACTTCAAACAGGCCCTGGATAAAAATCGGTTGGCTGCTGCTGATAGAGAGACTGCCCTGAACAGAATTACCAGAGAACAATTCAGATACATTCAATGCCAATTGATTCCCGGCAAGGATTGTTCGACTCGCTTCTAATGGCCGACCCGCATCAGTCGAGAGACTGAACTCTACGGCTGCCGCTGCAGTATTGTCATTGATGAATGAAAACAATACGTCATTCTCATCACCTGTTTCCACATAATAGGTGGCGGCAGTTACCGCATCTGTGACCGGCAGCATGGCAACCGATTCCAACTCCCTGCTCTGCCGACGAGTGCCTTCCTGGCTATATTCCCTGGTGATGTAGTGGGTATTTACTGAAACCAATTTGGCCGCCTCAGTAGTATTGCTCACGGCATAACCTTCCGTTATCGATTCACTGCCTAACAGATTGTAAGCGTCTGTAGATGCATAGCGCAGTCGTGAACGGGCAGGCAAATCCAGATCATATTCTTCCCGTGGGAGGGTAAAGACAGTCAATCTTCCATTAGTGCCTTCACTCTGGAAAAGACGCCGACCAACAGAATCGAAAAAGTTACCGCGGGGATCAAACAACACATCTTGCTGGTCCCGGAAAACTCCCGGTCCTACAGAAGCTGTATCAAAATCCCCTTCCCCTATGACGCCAACAGCTTCAGGCATGTTAGTCATCAGCTCTGGAGTTACATCAAACGTCAGAATTCGATTGTTGAATTTATCGGTAACATACAGGTGGTTCTGCACGGGGTCATAGGAAATACCATCTGGCTGACGAATACCCGCGCTTGATAAGCCCGGTACTCTCGATGTGAAATCCGGCTGACCAATAACGTAGGAAGCAGCCATCCCATTTTCAAAGGTGTCAGGTGCCACATCAAAAACCAGTACTCTGTCCTGGAAAGGTAATTCCACAAACAATCTCTGGTTCTCATCATCCATGACCATGTCGCCAGGAAGAGAAAATTTCGAGGCAGTCAGCCCTGACTCATTACTGGTGAAATTGGTCTGCCCGATAACACCAATAGCATCAGAACCGCTTTCGATACGATCAGGATGCATATCAAAAACCAGCACACGATTGTTTTCGCCATCTGCTACAAACAGTCTTTGGTTTATTTTATCCAGTGCCATCGCCGCTGGCCGCCCACCTGAAGGGCCGATACCTCTGCCATTTCGGGTACCAAAGCTAATGCGATCGGCTGCGGTGGCCACTTCATAGGATTCGAAATTTTCCTGCCCTAAAACATGTGTAGCGGCCATGCCACTTTCCACCTGGTCAGGAGTCATATCGAATGCCAGTACCCGGTTATTCCAGGTGTCGGCCACAAACAAGCGCTTGTTAGAGGAATCGTATTCCACTGCCATAGGCAATTTCAGGTAAGAAGCACTGCGCCCTGGTAATAAAACTTCCGTTTCTATGTCTTCCTGGCCGATGACCCATTTCGCTTCTCGGTCCAGCAGTCGATTCATGCGGTCCAACTGGAATACCAACACTCGGTGGCCGTAAAAATCATTCAAGAATAAACGGTGATCTACCGTATCAACAGTCACATCACGACCCTGGGTCCAATACTTGCCACTGACAACGTCATGGGCAGCACGGGCCAGAAAATCCGTTTCACCTTCTGGATTAACATGACCAAGCTGGTCAATTTTTGGCGTCAGAAATTCCTGCATCCGATCCGGGTGAATATCAAAGATATTGATGTTATTGCCGGCAGGATAACCGTCAGGTACATAGGCCAGCTGCCGCTCACTGTCTACTGTGATTCGCGTCATGGTCAGACGGGTCTGGGTTATAGCTGGATCGGTTTCCTCGTAACTGGGCTGTCCAAGCACAGCAATGGCATCAGGATTCGAAGGGCCGTTAAGGTTCTCGGGTGATACATCGAAAATCAGTACACGGTTTTCGGTAAAGGTGGCCGAAAACAAACGATTATTGACGTAATCAAGATCAATAGGACCGCCGCTGGAAAACTTGCGCATGCTGGTGCGAGGTGCACCTGAGTCAAAATCAGTTTGACCTATGACAGCAAATGCAGTTTTGTGTGCGTTGGTGTCCAGAGCCTGGGCACTGACATCGAAAACCATGACGCGTTTTTTCGCATCACTAACAAACAGTATTTGTTTTTCCGGATCGTAGGCAAGATCACCTGGCCTCATCAATCCCTCAGCACCTTCCTGAGGCTGTGTGGAATTGAAATCTGGCTGACCAATTACAGCCATTGCATCCATGCCTGATTCCAGATTATCCGGTGCGATATTGTAGACCAGGACTCTGTTATTGCCGCCGTCGGCGAAAAAAAGCAGTTGCCGCTCATCGTCTACAACTGGTTCGCCGCCGCCGCCAATGCCATCCTGTCCTGAGCCGGAGTTTCGGGTATTTGAATCCGGTTGGCCGATTACGGCAATTGCCTCTGGCAATTCACCAGGCGCAAGTGAGTCAAGATAGTCAGGACTGATATCAAATACCATGATCCGACCGCCCGGACCACCTGTCCAGCCACGCTCCGCCATAAACAGACGCTGGTTTACCTCGTCAACATCTCCTGCGAAGGTTGAACTCACATCTGCACCATTAACTGCAGGTGTGTTGAATCCCTTTCCGCTCAGTTCAGCGCCAATACTGGCTACCGCATGGCGCTCTGTAGGCAGACCATCTTCACCAATATTGTAAATGTCGTACCGGCCATCGCCTGGATGACCTATTAATAAACGGTTATTGACCTTGTCCAAGGTCACAGAAGTTGGTCACCATACGCCGTGCGCAGTTCCGCCTCCGTTGGCGACGCCGCCGATGAAACTGGGATTACCGTAAAGATCCTCAGCACCTAAAGTGTCGCTAGCCGAAATTCCCTGTACCTGGGCATTGGCCGCAGCTGAATATGCTGAAAGGGCTGATAGTAAGAATAATGATAGTGCTCTCATAACTTTAATACCGAATGTGTTCCGGCCTCCAGGAGTTTGTTTCTGAATTGAATTGTTGCTGAAAAGGTAGCACAGGTGATTGAGTCTGCAAAGGCAGGAAGGGAATTAATTAAACGAGCGTTTAGTTGTAGATTGTGCTTTTAAAAGTCCATAAATATCAAATACTTATGGAAGTCCTTCTCCGGTATTATTCATAAAAGTCCCGCGCAACCGGGCGGCAGTTTCGGGAAAATGGGCAAGGTCTTCATTGTTATCTGCAATAGCTCTTTCCATATCAGCCAAGTCCACCATCAACTGTCTTGCCCTGTCGTTATCACCCATCAATAAATAGGTATCGAGCAGCCAGCTTAAAGTATGGAAATCTCGCATATGGATGGGCCGGTTTGTGGAGCGCTGCCATTCAACAGACACAATCCAGGAGGTAATATTTGCCAGCAACATGTCATCCAGCATACCCAGGTGCTTGTAGATATGACTGGGCATATGAATAGCATGGGGAGCGGAGGATGCCACACCTCCGTATCGACTTGCCTGGCGCATCGCCAGTAATGCAAAGGTAGGGGTGTCATAGACATGGATCAGATAATGTAGCGCTCCGGGATGCTCAGGATTACGCTCGTACACTTCTTCCAAAGGAGCGGCGGCCAACACCACATGTCCGGCCTGCTCTCTGTCAAAACCAGGAAAACTCATCACCGCCAGAGCTGCAAAAACCTTAGCTTCATCGTCCTGGGGGTACTGCTCTAGCAACCCTTCTACAGCGCGGCCGTAATTGCGACGCCTGTTAACCTGGGTAATACCAGGGGCATAACGCTGTTTGACTGTCTCAAACCAAAGCTGCTCTTTTTCATCCCAGCGCAGAGAACCTGCCTCATCCAGTATCACCATTTTGACTAGTGCCGCTTCACCCCGGCTCTCATAATCAGTATCAAATACCGTACCCAGGGCATTGTCGAATGACATAGCTTCGCCCCAGTAGGCCATTCCAAAAGCGGGGTCCAGGGTTTGTGCTTCCTGGAAAAGTTCACGCGCTTGTTCATACCAGAAACTGTGCAATGCCTTGACCCCGGCTACGAATTTTTCCTGGGCTTCACCTTCTGCTGAGGTGTTAAATTCCAAAGTGCCAAGGACAAATGAATCCTGATCTGCCGCCTGTACTTCAGATATATGAACAGACACAAGAACAGCCATAGAAACAGACATAAGAACAGGTATTGCCAGCAGGCTATTAAAAATAATGCTGTATAAATAATGGCGCATAATTGTCAGAGGAAATACCTCTTTCCGGTTGATCTTAATATTGTTAGTGTATTATGGCTTCAGTATTGAAAAATCTGAGCCTGCAGTAATACTATAACGCCCCAATCCGAGTAACAAATCCAACACATTATGAATATCCGTGCATTTATAGTTTCCGTACTTGCTTCAACCTTGCTAACTGGCAGCCACTTTGCCATTGCCAGTGACCTTGTGGACGCCATCGTCGGCGGCCAACGTGATCTTGCTCTGAATATGATTGCTCAGGGAGCGGACGTCTCCGAATTACAATCAGATGGTACCAGTGCCTTAATGTATGCCGCCTATCTGGGTGATG
>Ga0302127_10001648_pt1 | contig 13269 bp, 7 predicted proteins | sample CB4_SCM_MG_FD_204452 | JGI IMG/M metagenome (GOLD analysis project Ga0302127, IMG submission 204452) | Marine microbial communities from Western Arctic Ocean, Canada - CB4_SCM | ecosystem: Environmental > Aquatic > Marine > Oceanic | place: Canada: Western Arctic Ocean | collected 2017-09-24
AGCCTTACGCAAAGAACAAGCCCTTTGTGGCCGACAAGCCTTACGCAAAGAACAAGCCCTTTGTGGCCGACAAGCCTAAAGAAGTGAACATCAGTTCAGAGCGGAAAGATAACCGGCTGCAGGATGATGTTCTCGACAAGGTGTACACGAAAAAAAAGTACAACGCGGGGGATCGCCCTGTCGAACGGGCCAAGCCGAAACAAAAAGTTTTTAAAAGTTACCGGCAACCATATACAGAGCTCGCTCCAAGTGAAGACGGAGTGGGGACAAAAGAAAGACTTGAACAAGATAATGCCGATAAGCAGAAGGCTGCGCCCCATCGCGCCTCGACTCGCAAGCTGCATCTGAGGTCAGATGATAATACCGAGCCCGGCAAGAAAGGCGGCTTTAAATTTGCCCGCCGAAACGCCACAAAAGACGACTCGTCGGAAAAAAACGGTAACAATCCTGTGAAGAAGAAAAAACCAAAGAAGCCAAAGAAACCAAAGAAAACAAAGAAACCAAAGACACCAAACCCTTAGGGCAGGGGCCACACAGCCAGACGCTCAGTCGTTGATCAGCTTCCAGAGCATTTTTCGACCATGCAAGAATTCGACATCATCATTATCGGCGCCGGTGCGGCTGGTCTAATGTGCGCCGGCAAAGCTAGCAAACGCGGCCGTCGCGTACTGCTGCTCGAAAGCTCAGAACTAGTTGGGCAAAAAATTCGCATATCCGGCGGAGGGCGGGCCAACTTTACCAACCTGCACACCAAACCTGAAAATTTCCTATCGGATAATCCAAGGTTTTGCGTTTCAGCCCTTAGCCGTTACACCCAGCATGATTTTATCAGCTTGGTCGAACAGCACGGCATCGCCTATCACGAGCGCCAACACGGACAATTGTTCTGCGATGACTCAGCGCAGCAGATTGTTGATTTTCTCGTTGCCGAAGCGCACGGCGTAACTATTCAGACCGCAATCAAAGTAACGAGGATTGACAAGTCTGAGTCTGGCTTCACGGTTGATAGCAATCATGGCCACTTCTCCGCGCCGTCGCTGGTACTCGCCACCGGAGGTCCATCCATTCCTAAGATGGGGGCAACGGGTTTTGCCTACACCATTGCCCGCCAGTTCGGTCTGACGGTGATCGAGCCGCGTCCGGGTCTTGTACCGCTAACCTTCAACACCAAAACCATGGCCAAACTTGAAGGCCTTTCCGGTATGTCCCTCGACGCCCGCGCCACCCTGGGTAAAGCACAATTCCAGGAAGCGTTGCTGTTTACCCACCGAGGCTTGAGTGGCCCGGTAATTCTGCAGATTTCATCCTATTGGCACCCTGGAGACACAATCGTCCTGGACCTGCTGCCCGGCATTGATGCCTTCAAAATTCTGAAAATGGCCAAAACATGCGAACCGCGCAAAGCCGTCAGCACCGTCGTTGCTCAACACCTGCCCAAACGGCTGGCGCACCGGTTGGTCGATTTGACCAGCGGCGACAGCCGGCTCGCTGACGTGCCTGATAAAGCACTGCGTCGTCTGGGCGATCACATTAATGCCTGGTCCATCACACCACATGGATCAGAAGGTATGCGAATGGCGGAAGTCACCATCGGCGGCGTCGATACTCGCGCTCTTTCATCGCAAACCATGGAAGTACGTTCAGTTCCAGGCCTTTATTTTATTGGCGAAGCTGTCGATGTCACGGGCCATCTTGGTGGCTTCAACTTCCAATGGGCATGGGCGTCGGGTCATGCCTGCGGCCAAGTGGTGTAAGTGAGATAGGATGTCATTGGGTATCTCTGGACCACAGATCAAGTTCAGGCAGCTTAGTGAAGAGAGTGGAATAGTAGCGAGAATTAGTCTACCGGAATGTGGGGCATGCGCAGATCCAATTATTGTTGCGATGCCTCTGCAACTGATTGTTTGTTATACGGTGGTACAGATGGGGGCGAATGTGAAAATGAAGTTTATTAGATTTGTACTTGGTAGAATTATACTTCTGGCAGATTTTCTTACGAGACCTAGGCCACTAATCCGTAGTCAAGAAGAGCAGACTAGGGTTGATATGGCAATATCAGGAATGGCTCTTTATCAATTCAATGCATGCCCTTTTTGTGTAAAAGTTAGGCGATACTTACGAAAACACTCCTTAAGTATTGAGTTAAGGGATGCTAAGAACAACATTGATATCAAGAGTGAATTAATTCTAGAGGGCGGGAAACATAAAGTTCCTTGTCTGCGTATTGAGAGTGATACCCAAAATGTTCAATGGTTATATTCGTCTGACGAAATTTGTGCATTCTTAGATTCGGAATTGGATCGATTGAAAATTGTCTAGCTTTGGTGTGCTAGGAAAAACGAGGGCAGATAACAATAAAATTGGTGCAGCCATCGATATGGCATATGGATGAATGGCAAAAAATCATGCCACTCATTATAGTTTCCATTTAAATCCAGAAGAATTTACAAGAGGTCTAATTTACGGGGGATTTATATCCCAGCGCTTGAAACCACCTCCTTGCTGACACAATTAATCATCGTTGAATGATGTAGATCAGCGGTATTCTTTTCTTTCGATCTCTAAGATTCTCATAAAACTACTTTTAGTATTCGGTTCTCTCTACCCACACTCCCATTTCACGATCATCTATGCTATTATTTCATTATGAAACGATCACCACCTATTCTGTCACTATTTTTAATTCTTTCTAGATGCCTAACTCCGTTAGAGATAAAGTCGGCACAGTGGGTAATGGTTGAACAAGATCATCAAAGTATGGGGCCTTAATTGGGTATCGATAGCTACTGACAGTATGGAAAATTAGCCCTACAACAACGAGTAATTAAGTAGAAAAATGACGAAAAACAAAGTCATTTATTAATGGGACTTGTCAGGAATATTTCCACATGCGGACTTTCTGGAGCAGCTTGTTGATGACCCTAAGGCTCATATCACCATATAGACGATCGAATGATTGCCATGATTAGGAGAAATTTTGTTTACAAAGCAAAGTGAAAGCTAGAATCCTTACCAAACCGGGTGATTGAGTGAAATTTATTAAGGGTATGAATTTTGGCTCCGAATTTGGGGCAGCGCTTTTTATCTGTATCATATTTGTGATGCCGGTAGCTGCACAAAGCAGCGATGAGTTGTTTGCGCAGGCTGAAAATGCGCTTAGCTCTAATAATTCTGCAAAGGCGTCAGAGCTTTATGGCAAAGCAATCCGCTCTGGCCGCCTTGATAAGCCAAAACTTTCGCAAGCTTTTCTTCAACGTGGCAGATCCTATAAGGATTCGGGATCTCACGCCCGGGCGGTTGCTGATTTCACGAATGCGTTATGGCTTGATTCTCTAAGTATAGAGGATCAGGCGCGCGCCTATAGCTGGCGAGCGGCATCTCGAGGAGCACTTGGCCAGGGCTCACTTTCCCTAGATGATTTTGCCAAAGCGAAGAGCCTTGATCCTCTTATGACCGCAACATCTTCGGGTATACGTTCTGGTCAGAGCGCGTCCGCTTCCGCGCCGCAAATTAGTTCAGGTCAATCGCAAGACCTCTTTGATAGGCTGCTTTCTGCGAGTTCTACACGCAAAAAACCAGAGCGGACGGCCGGGCAAGCCGTTTTTAACACTCGTAAATTGTCCCGTAGGCAAGAAGCCACAGTTGAAAGCCAACCGCAGACCTCTAGCCCGACTGTGATTGATATTATCGAAGGTTATAGCTCGGACGTAATGATAGATTGGTTCGGTGATGGCGAGAGTGCTGGACAGCAGGCAGTGACAGTGAATTCCGAACAGACCAATAATAAAACCATTCACCAGTCCAATATGGTTTCAGATAAGCCTGTTAAAAAACCAGGAAGAGTGCCGGCCATGCGCTCTGAGGAACCAGGTCTAATTCAAGTTCCTGGCTTGAATGCGAAATTTTCCCGAGAAGATTCAAATCAGAAATCAGAATATCAAGCGGGCGTCGTTGAATCACCTTTTGGATCATCAGCTCGCGGGGAAGTGAAATCCGCGCCTAGCGTGACACCAGAAACCATCTCTTACTCAGAATCGCGTGTTGCCAGTGCGCCACCATGGACACTGGGAGCTGACAATCTTTCCTCGAGTGAGGAGCGTAAAGTTATGCCGCCGATTCCGCGTGTACCTGAACGTAATGGTATGACGAATCGTGACAGACTTTCTTCTAGTCAACCGGAACAGAAATCTCAGAGTGGATCGGTCAACTGGGCGGCCGTGGAGGGTTTATGGGAATCGGTTTCTGATGGACTGACGCCAACTGCACCGACTGGGCAAATTCCCACTGACGATTTTATTGATAGTGTGACTAGACCCATTCGCAATGTTCCGATGTTGAAAGATGCGGCTGCTATCAGAACCCGTGCTCGTACAATTCCAGCACCAAAGCGAACGGTTCAAGTAGCACCACAAGCTCCTTCCTTACCTCAAGTTGGGTCGGTGGCTGAGCTACCTTTGGGCGACGTGGCCTCGCTCGACTGGGAAGATGCAACTAGTGTTCAGGTTGTCTTACCATCAGCACCAGTGGCACAACCAGTTGCTCAGGTGTCAGCTCTTGCCGTAAAGCCTGTCGCTCGATCAAACTGGGTTTCACCATCGAAGTCCGCCAGGCTGGATATCCCGGCGCCGAGGCGTCAGACACTTGTGCCAGCACCAGTGCGCACTATTCAGCCGACCGTAGCTAAACCTTCACAGGACAGTGAGACGATAGCTTCTCGTGTCTACAAAGCGGCCAGTCGAGTCTTTCCGGATAAGGTTGAGAAAAAATCTAAGTTAGTGCCATCACGTTCTGCAACAAATGTCCGTAAGGTAGGGTCCTCGTCCTCAACTCTAGCTTCGACCGTAAATTATTCTGCAAATGGGCGTTATGCGGTTCAAATCGTTTCCCAGCGAACGCGTAAAGAAGCCGAAGCGTCAGCCGCAATGCTTTCCAAACGACATCAGGACCTCCTGGGCAATATTGATCCTTTTATCGTCCGTGCCGATATTCCTGGAAAGGGAACCTATTACCGTGTGCGGATTGGTCCTTATGCGGAGAACCAGTCGGCGAGCACCATGTGCCAGAAACTAAAGGGGCGTGGGACCGACTGTTTTGCTGTCAAGCTTTAGGCTTGGAAGACAGCATTTTATTGTGCCACTTGCTTGATGGACATTCGTTGCCAATCAAGTTGATGCTAGGCTTTCTAAGTGGCATGGCCTGAGCTTGATCCGTGGAGATTGAAGATGAATGATCTTGATGAAGAGATCGAAAACTCAAAGCCGCTATTTGAACAACTGCGTAGCGTAGTCGATACTACGACGACACGCCGTCGGACAACTGTTGGATCCAGAATTCGATCTTATTTTCTGACTGGTCTGGTTATAGCAGCACCAATTTCAATTACCATTTATGTTACTTGGTGGTTTATTAGGTTTGTCGATGCTTGGTTCAAGCCGTTGTTACCAGCAAAATACAATCCAGATACTTATTTGCCGATTGCTATCCCCGGTGTCGGATTGGTGTTGGCACTACTTTTCCTTACGATCCTTGGCGCGCTTGCTGCGAATCTATTCGGACGCACGGTTGTCAGATATGGTGAGCGGTTACTAGATCAGATGCCTGTAGTACGTAATGTTTATCACGCTTTAAAGCAGATTTTTGAGACGGTACTTAGTCAGAGCAATCAATCATTTCGACAAGTTGGACTTATCGAGTATCCGCGCAAAGGGCTGTGGGCTGTTGTTTTTATATCGACAGATACAACCGGAGAGATAGGTAACAAAGCTGCGAACGGGACAGAGAAAATGAGCGTGTTTCTTCCGACAACACCAAATCCAACATCTGGATTTCTTTTATTTGTACCGCGCCGCGATATTACAATCCTAGATATGTCGGTTGAGGACGCTGCTAAGCTAGTTATCTCTGCGGGACTAGTAACACCAAGTAAGATAAGTGAGGGAAGCGAGAGGGAGACGATACAGAGTGGTATGAGCAATGACAGTGATTAGCCAGATTCAGCTAGTTTGATGGCATCGTCGCGTTCAAACAAGTATAGCAGGGTGCGCACGGCTTTTCCCTGGCTTCCAGTTAACCTTGGGTTTTCTGATAAAGTTTGCTCAGCCATCTGGTGTGCCTGTTCGATGAACGGGGTATGATGTGCCGTATCTACAACGCGAAATTCAGGCAGTCCGCTTTGGCGGGTGCCGAGTATCTCACCGCCACCCCTTAGAGTGAGATCAGCCTCGGCGATTTTAAAACCGTCATTTGTATCACGCATGATTTCAAGACGGCGTGAGGCTATATCACCAAGAGGTGGCTCATAAAGAAGCAGGCATGCGGCATCATGCCTACCACGACCAATCCTGCCACGTAGCTGATGGAGCTGTGACAGGCCAAAACGTTCGGCCTGCTCGATCACCATTATGGTTGCCCCCGGTATATCGACGCCGACCTCGACGACAGTGGTGGCAACAAGGACCTTTGCTCTTCCATCACGAAAAGAGTCCATGGCCTCAGTTCGCTCAGTTGTCGATTGGCGTCCATGAGCGAGGACAACAGGATGTTTTAGCTTTAGGGTAAGTTCAGCGTGACGCGCTACTGCGGCAGCTCCACGATCCTCACCATTCTCATCTATCTGGGGACATATCCAATAAGCGAGGCCTCCGTTATCAAGGCTCATAGCTAGACGATTTATTACCTCATTCAAACGATCAGTCGAAACAGCTCGGGTTACAACATTCCCACGACCAGGTGGTAGCTCATCGATACGGCTTAGATCCATATTACCGTAATGAGTTAGAACCAAGGTGCGGGGTATGGGGGTTGCCGTCATGATTAGAACATCAGGTGCGGCCGTCTTCGCTTTTGATAGCAAAGCAAGACGCTGATGAACGCCAAAGCGTTGCTGCTCATCAATGATGGTTAGAGCAAGATCGTAAAATTCTACATCACTTTGGAATAGCGCATGGGTGCCAACAATTGCCTTGAGATCTCCATCGCGCAATTGGTTTAAAATTTTATCGCGAGCGGCACCCTTTTCCCGGCCAGTCAGGATTTCAATTTTAAGACCAATGGCGAGAAATAGAGGTTTTAGCGTTTTTATGTGCTGACGAGCAAGAATTTCAGTTGGTACCATTAAAGCAGATTGTGCTCCGGTATCACATACGCTCACCATGGCTAGGGCCGCGACGGCCGTCTTTCCACTGCCAACATCACCCTGTAACAAACGCATCATCTGATCAGGTTTTGAAATATCATCAGAAATTTCGTCAAGTGCTTGTTTTTGTGCGGAAGTTAATTTGAATCCAAGGACAGCAGTTGCTTGTTCCATAGCCGTTCCAGTTGACACGATCGCTCGACCAGCTCGACGGCGCCGGTGCCGGCGCAGCAATGCAAGGGCGATTTGATTGGCATAAAGTTCATCGAATGCTAGTCGCGCTCGTGCGGGAGCATTTGGCTCAAGTGCGCTCATGTTTTCTGGAGAGTGAATGCACGCAAGAGCGCTGTTAAAATCTGGCCAGCCGCGCTCATTTTTAAAATTGTCTGAGTACCATTCATTAATCTTCGTGAGACGAGATAGAGCAGAGTGAATGGCACCTATTACAACTTTGTTTGAGGTGCCATAATTTAACCGGTAGACAGGATCAATGAGTGGTAACCCCGCAAGCTCTTCTGGTTTTAGAATGTAGTCTGGGTGAATCATTTGGAATTCACCGGAAAAGATTTCTATTTTTCCGGAAACAATACGGCGTGCACCCTCGGGCAAAAGTTGAGATAAATATCGAGACGAAGTGTGAAAGAAAACCAGGATCAATTCATCGCTGTCATCAAAAACATGTACTTTATAGGGAAGTTTGCGGTCACGGTTCGGAGTGTGAGTTGCAACTGTTACATCGAGAGTGACGATATTGCCTTCGATTGCTTCTGAGATTTTTGGTCTGGATCTCCGGTCAATAAGACGTATTGGGAGATGCCAGAATAGATCAACTACCCGTGCTTCACGGTCCTCTTCGGCGACGCCTAACAAATGAGAGAGCGCGCGTCCGGTTTTTGGTCCGATTTTCGGTAGTGTAGCAATATTTGCAAACAGTGGTGTTAACTTGGTTGGTCTCATGGAGTCTGGTCAATTTGTGTGTATATGGTGTTCTTGGGCTGACAGATGAATGGGCGGGCTCTATATCCGGTTATGCCATTACTTTCAGACTATTCCATGATTCCTAAAGATCAAAAGTTTCTTATGCATGAGATCAGATTAAAACGTCTTCGTTATCGTGCCTGGCGCCGGGGCAAAAAAGAACTTGATCTGGTTCTCGGTAGATTCGCAGATCGATATTGTGGGGAGATGAGCGAAAGCGAACTCACAGCGTTTGAACGTGTTCTTGATTGCGCGGACCCTGATCTGGAGAATTGGATACTCAAGGGCGGAGAGATTTCCAGTGATGTTGATCACGCTCTTGTTTTAAAGGTGTGCGAAAGCCTTGGAGAAATTTCAAGAAAGCAGGATCACGAATGACGGTGCAAATATTGCCCTTTGTAGAGCAGCATTTTCAAAGTGAACTTGATGAAATACTGAAACTAACGGGGGTGCCAGCGGGATTTGATGCTCTTGTGCTTGGTGATATTGCGCGCCTAAAATCTCGCCGAGATCAGGACGTGCCAGTAAGTCTGTTGCACATTGCCCGTGATGAGCAGCGGCTATCTGCATTCGCCCGCACCATGCGTTTTTTTGCACCTGACATCGAGATTATTGAATTTCCAGCCTGGGACTGTCTACCTTACGATCGGGTCGGCCCGAATGCTATGGTTGAAAGCCGCCGCCTACGGGCGATGGTCGACCTTGTTGCTCTCGCACAAGCACCAAGATCCGCTGCGCATCCTCGCATTGTGGTCACTACCTCAACGGCTGTGTTGCAACGCATCACATCACGTGAGCTAATCTGTACACGTAACTGGCAGGCCAAAGCTGGCAACACTGTGGATGTCAGAGCGCTGACACAATTTTTGGAATCAAATAGCTATCACCAGGCTGGGACAGTCGTCGAGCCCGGAGAATATGCGCTGCGCGGAGGTATTGTAGATGTTTTTCCATCTGGTGCTACAGCTCCCGTGCGGCTTGATTTTTTTGGTAAGACTCTTGAGTCAATTAGGTCATTCGATCCTGAAACCCAACGCACGACCTACCAACAACGTGAAGTTAGTTTTTTTCCGGTAAGTGAAGTAGTTCTTGATGAGGAGTCGATCTCTCGTTTTCGGCAGGGGTATGTGGCTGAGTTCGGGCCAGTCAAAGATGAAGACCCGCTGTACGAATCAATTAGCGCTGGACGGCGTTATCGTGGTTTTGAACATTGGTTGCCATTGTTTTATGAGCGGCTGGAAACAGTTTTTGACTATGTACCTGGTGCTTATATCAGTATGGATGAACTTAGCACGCAGGCTGTGAACGAACGGTTAGTTCAGATAGCTGATCATTATGACAACCGAGTAAATTCATTAGCAGGTGGTGCCTTTGGTGCGCCGGCATATAAACCCTTGAAGCCTCAAGCTCTCTATCTAACGAGTGGTGAATGGGAGGTTCTTTGTTCAGCACCCCATATTTCGGTTTCATCGTTTTCTCCTGCCGGAGTTGATGGCAAGGTCGGCCAGAGTATTATCGTTGATCTTGGCGTTAGAGCAGGTAGAGATTTTTCATTCGAGCGACACGATCAAAGCCAATCGGTATTCGATGTTGTAACCGCACATGTGCATAAACTTACAGAAACCAGCCGAAAAGTTCTCATCATGGCGGCTAGCGATGGTGCGCGTGATCGACTTTTAACATTGCTCACCGATCATGGGCTACCAACGGCCACTGTGGTTGATACTTACCCAGATTTAGACTCTAAGCCAGTGAAATCTGTGACGTTCGGAACGCTTGATCTTGATCGTGGTTTTGAAACTGACGAACTCGCTGTCCTTAGTGAGCAAGATATTTTAGGCACCAGGTTGGTACGCACTTCTACTGCTAAGCGTGCCCGCGATTTTCTTACAGAAGTTATGTCGTTAAGTATTAGTGATCTTGTGGTTCATGTGGATCATGGTATTGGAAGATTCGCCGGGCTTATTACGGTTGAGGCAGCTGGTGCACCTCATGATTGCCTTGAAGTGCATTATCACGGCGGAGATAAACTTTATGTTCCTGTCGAGAATATCGAAATATTAAGTCGCTATGGTCACGAAGATGTAGATGTGATGCTGGATCGACTTGGCGGTGTCGGTTGGCAGACGCGCAAAGCCAATGCCCATAAACGTATTCACGAGATTGCTGATCAATTAATCAAGGTAGCGGCTGCGCGGGCTTCGCAGCCGGGTCTTCAAATCGTTGCCGATGATGGCATGTTTGCCGAATTCTGTTCTCGTTTTGCGTATGAGGAGACCGAAGATCAGCAAAACTCCATCGATCAAGTGCTTAAAGATCTTGCCAGCGGCAACCCAATGGATCGACTGGTATGCGGAGATGTTGGTTTTGGAAAAACGGAAGTTGCGCTGAGATCAGCATTCGCAACTGCGATCACTGGATATCAGTGTGCTGTAGTGGTGCCAACAACTCTGCTCGCACGCCAACATCTCAATACTTTTCAGGAGAGATTTCGGGGGTTTCCAATTCAGATAGCAGGGGCTTCGCGGCTAGTGGGAGCAAAGCAGCTAGCGGAGACAAAAAAAGGGATAACTGATGGGACGATAGATATTGTTATTGGTACGCACGCACTTCTAGCAAAAGATGTGTCTTTTCAGCGCCTTGGTCTTTTAATTATAGATGAAGAACAACATTTCGGCGTGACTCACAAAGAGCGGCTTAAAGACATGCGGCATATGGTGCATGTTCTCACGCTAACCGCGACACCTATTCCCCGTACACTTCAACTCGCGCTTTCTGGTGCACGCGATCTTTCGCTGATTGCATCACCCCCCGTTGATCGGCTTGCAGTGCGGACATTTATCACTCCATTTGATCCGGTGAGTATTCGCGAAGCGCTGCTGCGTGAGCTTTATCGTGGCGGTCAGAGTTTTTTTGTCTGTCCGCGCATAGCAGATCTTTCTGGTATTGCTGATTTTTTGACAGAATATGTGCCTGAAGTAAAATTTGTTCAGGCTCATGGGCGCATGCCAGCAGTCGATCTAGACCGGATCATGAACGCTTTTTATGAGGGTGAATTTGATGTGTTGTTGTCAACTACAATCATTGAATCTGGTCTTGATGTTCCGTCTGCTAATACGCTGATTGTCTTCAGATCGGATAAATTTGGATTATCTCAGCTTTATCAGCTTCGTGGGCGGGTGGGGCGCTCAAAAACAAGAGCCTATGCATTGTTTACCGTGCCTGCAGAGCACTCGCTTACAGAGGGCGCGGAAAAACGGTTAAAAGTTTTGCAATCGCTGGATTCCCTCGGAGCTGGATTTAATCTTGCTAGTCACGATCTTGATATACGAGGAGCTGGTAATTTATTGGGTGATGAGCAATCAGGACATATTCGCGAAGTTGGGTTTGAGCTTTATCAATCCATGCTTGAAGATGCTGTGGCAAGTCTTCGTGCGGGAGACAATGAGATCGTAGATGAACAACGCTGGTCGCCGCTGATATCGGTTGGTGCTGCGGTGTTGATCTCGGAGGACTATGTTCCAGATCTTCAGTTGCGACTTGGGCTTTACAGACGTCTTTCAACTTTACGTGACACTTACTCGCTGGACGAATTCGCTGCTGAACTAGTTGATCGGTTTGGTTCGTTGCCGAATGAAGTTAAGCACCTACTGCGTGTTGTTGCCATTAAGATTGAGTGTAGAAGCGCTAGTATTTCCAGATTTGATGCCGGACCTAAAGGAGCTTTGATCTCGTTTCGCAACAACATATTTGCAAGGCCGGCAGCACTGATTTCATGGATTGAATCAATGGGAATATTTGCCCGTATTAGGCCTGATCAAAATGTGGTCATTACACGCAATTGGGAGGAGATTGATGAGCGGTTGCTTGGTGCGGAAAAAATTGTCCGAGAAATTGCCGAGATTGCTAACGGGAAGTGACGGTGCAAGGAAAATGGGGCACAGTTCTTGGGTGTAGGTTGATAGTACAGGTACTGTAAATTTAATGCAGTTTATCGTCGAATAAACGCATAATATTGGGACGTTTCAGTGCTTAACGTGGTGTTTTTACCCACCATGTATTGAGTTTATATCCATCGACAGAGTGGTTTTCTGGATGCGCTAACCGTTGGCTATAGGCGAGCCATTGTTTTGGCCAATGAAATAGAGGAATCACATAATTTCCTGAGATCAAGAGGCGGTCTAGTGCGCGCACAGCGCTAACAAATTCGTTGCGTTCATGAGCACTCAATAACGCCTTGATCATGCCATCTACACCAGAATTACGCGCACCCATATAATTACGAGTTCCTTCAGTGGCCGCTGCGTTTGTAGACCAGTAGAATGCTTGTTCGTTTCCAGGCGATAGCGAGGCATACCAAAAGTGCTCGACCATATCAAAGTCGTAGGTTTGGCGACGCAATTGATACTGAGCTGAATCAACCAGCCGAACACTTGCATCAATACCTAAACGCTTTAGAGATTTGCTGTAGGTAAGGGCATATCTTTCTTGTCGACGCTCAACCACCATGATTTCAAATGAAAATGGAATGCCACTTTTTTTCTCCACCATCTGACCCGAGTGCTTATCGATGTCATATCCGGCTTCATTAAAAAGATTAAGTGCTTGACGAGATTGCGATCGTTTTCGACCCGATGAGACTTCCCCTTTATCAACGGCGTCTAATCTATAGCTACCCTCAAGTACATCGGGTGTAATCATCTTCGTGTAAGAATTGAGGAGAGCTCGCTCAACCTCACTTGCGGGCTGACCAATGCTGGAAAGCTCAGAGCCGTCATAAAATCCTGAAGTGCGCTGATAAAGTCCGTGGTAAAGATTAGCGTTTAACCACTCAAAATCAAACATGAGAGTGAGTGCGCGCCGAATACGCTGGTCTGAAAAAATTTGTCTGCGGGTATTAAAGGCAAGTCCCAGCATTCCAGCTGGAGTGGCGCGCCCAATCTCTTCCCGGACGATGCGGCCATCGTCAGTCGCAGGGAACGCGTATGAGTTAGCCCAGCGCGCGGGATCCCACTCTTGCTGAAAATCAAATAATCCTTTTTTAAAGGCCTCAAATCGGGTCGACTCGTCGCGATAGTACTCATATTTGATCGTGTCGAAGTTATTTAGCCCACGATTTATTGAGAGATTCTCGCCCCAATAACGCGGGTTTTTCT
>Ga0302127_10001652_pt1 | contig 13256 bp, 13 predicted proteins | sample CB4_SCM_MG_FD_204452 | JGI IMG/M metagenome (GOLD analysis project Ga0302127, IMG submission 204452) | Marine microbial communities from Western Arctic Ocean, Canada - CB4_SCM | ecosystem: Environmental > Aquatic > Marine > Oceanic | place: Canada: Western Arctic Ocean | collected 2017-09-24
TTATGTAATCAGAATGAAGTTTCCGTTTTGCTAGATTGCTTTCCGTTCTTAGAAATTGCAATTCTCTGTTAACTTTATTTTTTTCCATCATTTTTTGTGGATCGTAATTATCGCTTCTTTTAGTATAGGCACCATCTACGTCATGTAGTTTCCAAGTCTTTTGTCCATTTTCTAATGAACACCAATAAATTTTTGATTTTGTTTTGCTAATAAATCCTTCCATATTTAATACAATCTAATTTCAATGGATTTCTTCGAAGGGCTTCAACCAGCCCCTCAACACATCGGGTAACAAATGGAACGTGTCCAATGTGACGGATATGAATGGTATGTTTTGGATCGCAACCTCCTTCAACCAGCCCCTCAATGATTGGAACGTGTCCAACGTGACGGATATGAATGGTATATTTGCTACTAACTCAAGCTCCTTTAACCAGCCCCTCAATCATTGGAACGTGTCCAACGTAACGGATATGAGATTTATGTTTTATTACGCAACCGCCTTTAACCAGCCTCTCAATCAATGGAACGTATCTAAGGTGAATAATATGGGATGGATGTTTGCTGGCGCAAGCGCCTTCAACCAGCCACTCCACGCTCCTTGGTATCATTTTTAAATTTTAAATTTTAAGAACTACGGTGACTCTTTCGGTCCGCGCTTACGGTGTTAACAAAATCCTTTTCATTTTTCTAGGAGCTCTTGGAATCGTGAGCTTCTTCATCTTGTTTAAAGGCGTCAAAGCCAAAAGATCCTGCAAGTCTCGGTAAGACGATTTGCATCTTGATAGGGGTTCTTTGAGGGGCTCTTTAGACTTGAGAAACGTTTTAGAGGTTCGTTTTGAATGTTCCTTCATTGTAAAATTACAGTGACGACGACGTGCCTTGATGCTTTGGTGTGCTGTTAGTTTTAATCACACAAAAATTTCTAGACTTTTTTTTTACCTTCTAGTCTTTTACTTGTGAATAGTGAATATGATACGTTCGACAGAACAACGCAATAAACTAATATAATCTAACATAAAACATAAAACATAAAACAAACAAATGTTTCCAGAAATTTTAGAAAATTCGGAAATTGGAGGATTTGAACTGATGAAAGAAATAAACACAGGATCTTTTTCGTCCGTATACAAATGCGTCAACAAATCTAATCGTACGAAAGGACTGAAAAAAAACAAAAAGTACGCGCTTAAGATTTTCACGAACGAAGAGGAGTACGGGTATATTCCAGACGCTGAAGCGAAAGTATTGTCTGATCTGGGAAAACACAAAAACGTGGCGTACATTTATGCGATTGTAAATTTGAAAACTGACGCCCGTGAAAAATTCCGCGCTGCTGTCATGCCCTTGGCGTTGTATGACCTTTCTGTCATGATTCACAAACATGGGAAATTACCAGCCGAACACGGGCACGATGCGTTTCTACAAATTTGCAACGGTCTGCAGCATATTCACACAAAAGAAATCGCACACGGAGACATAAAACCGAACAACATACTTGTATATGTAGAAGATGGGGAACCCTGTTACAAAATTACGGATTTTGATGGATTTCAAGCCTGTGGTGTTGATAACGAAGTGCACACGACAAAAGAATATTCTCCGCCAGAATTTGTCCTCATGGAAAAATACACTATAAAGAGTGATATTTGGTCACTTGCGTGCACTCTGATCGAAATGAGAACCGGGCTTTGTTTATTCGACGACGAAGACGAAGAAGAAGATAGCGATGACGACGAATCAAGCATTTGTTACCACGAAGAAATCCCATCTCCCGACAGTTTCGTATACAAGAAGTTGCAGAATCTTTTGAAAATGAATACGAAAAACAACGAAGAACACGATGAAGAGTCTAAGAATGCGTCGGAATTAGAAGAATGCGACGACGGAAGCAGCTGTTGCTTTTCAAGATCATCCGATTCCGATTCTGAGAATGAGCTCGAATACGATGAAATAAAACTACTTTTAAATTTTGTGCACTTCCTGGGTCCGTTTCCCAAAAATATTTCAATTAATTTCCCCACTCTGTTAACAAAAAAAGGATTTATGATCAACCATGAAAAAGATGGATCTAAAGATTACCTACTAGATTTTCTCGTTCAAGAGTTGGGTGTTTTCGATGCAAAACGAATTTTTGATATCGTTCTTCCCATGTTTGACTATTCGGATGACAATCGCCCCAGCGCCAAAAACCTGTTAAAACAAACGAAATTTGTGTCATATGTTGATGAGCTAAAGAAATTAGATCCCAACTAGATACTAACGAGAGAACGGGGGCGTCGTGGTGGCGGTCGTGGTGGCGGTCGTGGTGGCGGTCGTGGTGACGGTCGTGGTGACGGCGGAGGAAAAAATATTTACGGGCAAATTATTATCAGTACACAGTTTTGTGAAAAGAGCGAGTCTTCTTGATTTTCCACGGGCTCTCTTTAGTTTCCATTCAAGTTTTAGAGCCGGAATCTTCTCACCAACCTTAACTAAAGCAACGACTTCCCACGGTCTCCCCGAAGATGTTCTTTTAGCACCACCCCGAAGTTCCCCGTTATGCTGCCTTAAGCGACGATTTATGTCTACAGTAGCCCCAACGTAAGTTCTTTGTGTGTTTTCAGAAAATAACAAATAACAAAACCAGGTCATTTTTGTTTATTAAGTAATTTATTATTATGCCGACTTAAACTGCACATAGAAGAAAAAAAATGTTTTTAGATAGAAATGTCAAAATTACCTGTTTTTGTACACACGGAAAAAACGGCAGGTGGCGCAGTGGCCGAATATTTTGGCTTTGAAAAGGGAATTAAGACTCCGAGTGAAAACGCATGTGTTGATGTAACCTATTACGGACAACACGGAAAACAACTAAGAAACTTTTTGAAAACCGAAGATGACCGAGCTCTGATAACACTTAGAGATCCTGCAGATAGGGCGGTTTCAGCATTTAATTGGAAAAAGAACAAAACCGGTAGGGATTATGAAAAAGATTTGGACAGGGTAATATTAGAGGGATCTAATGGACCAGCGCCACCCCAGAACTTTACGCTGGATGATTATCCAAAGTTGAATAATCTAAGGTTAAAACCATACAAACATTATTTCGAAGGACTTGATTTAAATGATCCACGAATCAAAGTTATCTGCACCGACGACAAATTCTCCGATTCGTTATCTAAATATGCAAAAGATGACCTGTCATGTGAGTCTTTACCAATCCAAGTTCCTGTGATTCACAAAGCTACCAGTAATCAAACTACATTAAGTAATGAACTAAGGAACAAAATATACGAACAGCGATCCGAAGATAAAGCCATTTTTGACCATTTCTGCGCGTAGAATCTACCGCCCAACCATTTCAATTACCCGAATATTCGTATTTCTTAAAACGACTTTGTTCAGAATCCGAATCAGAATTAGTCTTCAATATTGCTTTAATCGGAGATGAATAGTCGTAATTTTCCAAATAATTGTCGTCTGTTCTATAAATATTAAATATTTTCAAATTAAAGAATTTGTCTTTATTTTTTTTTAAACAGCTAACATGAGAACCCCAATTTTTACAGAGGACACAATAATTTCGACTTTTCCCATATATCATTTTAGATTCTTGTGTAGATTTATAGCGATGACAGTTCCCACAAATCGGCCAGAGGTTGTTGTAGTCGTTTTCACCCCCATGTCTTAGTGGGATAAAATGGTCAATATCACACATATAATTTTCAGAAAGATCCTCATATCGTTCCTTTGTAATTTCACATCGACAAGAACCACAACGACCGCCCCACGCTTTTATTATTGCTTTTCTATTCTGCGTTGATAAAGATTTCCTAGAAACTCTAGATTTTTCAGATTCTTGTCTCGACCATCCATTTTCATTTTCATTTTCATTTTCACATTCACAATTGAGTGTATTAACCTGCTCAAAATTCAAAGGTGACGAACGGGTCCAAATACTGAAAGGCAAAGAGGGTAACATATCATTTTACAAAAAATAATTTGAATTTAATTTACTTTTAAATTCAAATGGAATTGGAATTCAAAGATGTTTGCAGACGAGTTGAAAGAGCAGTCATTTCTCTGAAATCCAAAGAGGTTATAGAAGAACGATGTTTATATTTACTTCATGTGGTCCTATTGTTTTATATAGTAAATCCACAAACTCCTCGTGATTGGACTGGGCCTCAAAAAGATTTTAAAAAAGAAGAAGTACAAAGTGCCTTTAAAGAATATCTCATATTTGTTTTGTGTTCATCAACAGTTTCATTCGTTGATTTACCCGGAGATCCGGATCAAAACGGAATGATACCACAAGGAAAACACATGAAATATGGTCCAGATATATTTAACTGTTTACAAAAACACATGCCAATGGACCTCGTATTTGAAGGGAAGAAAATTAAAGTTGTACAGAAGAAAATGCCGATTGCGTTGCATCATTTAAGAGAAATTAGAAAATACGATGCTACAAAAATAGCAGACGAAAGATTAAGATTTATTCAAACTAAGATTGATCAGGAAGAGAACGAATTTACAGAATGGGCCGTTCAACTATCTGATATATGCGATTGGATAGTTATTTCGAAAATGACCCTTACAAGCTATATAATTGCTTGGTATAATGAAAAAATGAAACTAATAAAACCCGAAACACGTGCTCCTTGCGAACTCACAATTAACGGGGAAACAATTTCATCTCCACCGACTACGATGCAAATAACATCTATTCTACGCAGCCGTGGATTTTCTGATCTAATGAACATGAATAGACAAGCATCAGACTACATGGGATGTTTTCTTTATCATCTAGAAGGAGGTCAGTTCTGTCCTATTCACAAATGCATTCATGATTCAAGAGGTAATCAACAATATGTGGTTTGGAATCCATTGAAAAAAGACCTTTCCTTAAAATGTCTTCGGAAAAGAGACGACGACGGAAAAAAAAGAATCAAATTGCTCTAGCATAAAATTTATATTCATATTTATATTCATATTTATATTCATATTTATATTCATATTTATATTCATATTCATTTATTGTTTTGGTTTTTTCTTTTTTATCGTTGTAGGATTTTTTTTGTGTTTCGGATGTAAAATCCGCGCGGGTAGACCATCGGGTAGACCAACGAGGTTGCGCGCGTCTTTCTGTGATACGGCGCTCGTAACCGGTTCATCGTCATCTTCGCTTGAAGAAACGAGGTAATAGATTACTAACGTTAATAATAAGAAGAATATAAATGCAGATATTATAGCCAGAATCCACGCAAGTTTGGGATTCATATTTAATATAAAAATTATTATTTTTGAGTCCAATGTTTTATTCCCATTTCTTTTAAATCATCATTATAACCTCTGTACTTGAAATTGACGTTTCCGCCCAAGTAATCTCCTTTTATAACTCTATATGTTGATCCGCCTGCGATTTTATGAGTACCCTCTTGAAGTGACTTCGTTTTGTTCTCAGTTGATAGTACGTGTTGAACTGCTTTATCTAGAAGTGGTGGACCTGCAAAACCACTTTCGATCGAAACGCCGCCTGGTATTGGCTTATTTTCTAAAATATTCCTTGTGGCCATTTCTAGAGCTGTTTTAATAAAGGGATGGTTTGGTACGGTAATAATTAACCACTGGTGAAAATCAGACCTCCTGCCGATCCCAGTAACGTATTGATCTTCTTTGTCAAGTATATCAACTAGCCTCCGTTTAGGACTAGTATCACAATCAGCATAAACACCACCTTCTCTTTTCAAGACCAAAAGCCTAAAGAGATCTGCTCGCATTGCCCCCTTGTCTGGAAACATTTCCTTTAGTCTTTTGTATGCACTTGTAACGTTGTCGTCGCCGTGAAGATAAATGTAATTTTCCAGATCGGCGTCATCATAATATTTATGCTCGAATTCTGGGTTCATGTTTATCCATGTGTAAATTGCTTCTGACATTTTTAAAGGAACCTGCTTTGTCTTGTGCGTTTGATGAATAGTTTGAGGAATCTTTAAATTCCATTTTTTCCTTCTCTTTGTATTGTTTGAAATCTTTACAAGAGATACGCCCGTCTCGGATGTCCTGATTTTTCGTACAACAAACAACAAACATAGAAGCAATATTAATGTAATAATTATTACCAATACCATATGTTTCTTATCAAGAAAAAGAAAAAAATTGAAAAATTACTTAGATTTGGGTTTTGATACACTTTAAATTTAAATTGTAAATTATGGAAAAAAAATTTGCTTTTCAAAATAAAATTGAAGAGGTCACAAGACTTGTGTCATTTATAAGAAAAAGGAAGAACATCGAACTGGAAGCACGATTGGGCTTTTTGGACAGCCGCAAATTCAACTCAAATGTTAAAAAAGATTTTTTCAATTCGTGTTTGGAAATGTGCGAAAGCTACGATGGGTGGAAAAATATAAAAGACTGGCATTCGAGAAGGGATTTCTTTCTTGAAAATAACGTTCGCGTTAGTGTCTTTTCCGAACCTGTTCATCGCAAAATAAGTATACGGAAGAAGAAGTTAAAAACGCTTACGTTTCCAATCAATTTTAAAGATAGTAATAAAATAAACATTCCAGCGGAAATTACTGGTGCTAATAAATTTGAATATTCTCTTCCTAATGCATTACGTATCGACGCTAGCGTGGAGGAGATAACAACCGGAGAAATTAAGGACCAGGTCCCTAATTTTGTTCGGTACAAATTAATCAAGCAATTCAAAACAAAATCTGGCTGGTCCTTTGATTTTTCTAAAACTTTTACTCATCATGATCCTCAAATTGTTATCGACATGTCCACTATTTTTAACCAAGACGATCTTAAAGATAATGCCAGTTACGAAGTGGAAGTTGAACTCGAAGATTTTGATTACCTAACAAAACAAAGCGATATTAATGTTGCAACCTCGCTTATGTTGAAGGTTTTTGATTTTTTACCACATACTGCTTTTGTGTAGGCGTTTAGATATGTTTTTTGTACAAATTCTTTATCTTGTTACACAATATTTTGTTCTGCGGTGTAGCTGTCAATTTTCCTTGTTCTAATTGATTGAGGGTTTGAGTTTTTTGATTCAACATTTTTGCAAACTCTTTCTGAGATTTCTTCAACGACGTTCTTATTCGTAGAATCTCCTTTCCATTGCAATATTCTCTTCTCTGGGCATCAGTTGCTTCTAAGACACTTTTCGATACTAGTCCGTTAATATTATCCTTTTTTATACTCTTAGTGTTTCCCAGCCTAGATTCTATTCTATGTTCCATTTTTGAATTTACGATTTTATTAATTTTTCCATGACCAATATTTACAGTATTGAAATCTTGGTGCATTTTGGTTTGGTTAATCAAATCAATTATTTTTATTTAGTTGCAAATAATATTAGGGAACTATTCTTAAAGTAGGAACAAACACAGAAAAAGACAATATTCGGTCAAACCATCTCTTCATTTATACATCCATATCCCGAAATTATCATTATAGACGTTTAAAAGTTAAAAGTTAAAAGTTAAAAGTTTAACGGCGTCGCGCCCGGTGTCGGTCTCTTGAATTTTGTGGCAATGGCAGTGCATGAGTCTGCATTTCGGCGTTTCGGCCTCGATGAGGGGAATGGCTGTTTTCGGGGACATCGTGTTGTTTACGAGATCGCCGATGTTGTACAATTTGTCCCCGTCGCCGTCGGGGCCGGGTCTGTGCGCAAAGTCGAAGACGCAGCAATTCCCCGGGGTTACTACTCGGTCGCAGGTCGGGTCGTCGCATTCACATCGTTTGATGTCCCTTTTTTTTTTGTTCACGAAAGCTAATTTTTCGTCAATGTATTGCCTTTGTCTTTTAGCAATGTATTCTTTTCTTTTCGTGGCGTAGCCGCCTTTGTTTAACATTTGGAGAAGCCTGGCCGCGGCGTTGGCTGCGGATTGCGCGGCCGAACGTGTCGCGGCCTTAGCTGCGCGTTGCGCCGCCGAACTAATTCTGTGACACGCCATGCAAATCGCGCGGCATTTCGCGTATTCCTCCTCCATGCCCGCTTTGCCGCCGTTGACTGGACACGCCCAGAACGGGTAGTAGCATACGATATGTTTTTTGGTCCCGGGATCGAGGTGGTCGAACTCTAGGATCGAGAGATTTTCCTCGGTAAAGACGAGGCCGCACCCGCAGGCGCAGGGTTTTCCGAGATGCCGGCGCTTGAGTTCTTGTACAAATGCTTTGCAAATAGCAGTCTTCGATTCGGGTCTCGCCTGGCTTTTTTTATTACACTGGCGGCATACATTACACCATTTGCAGCGGAGGGTCTCAACAACCTTCTCGGCCTTGATCAATTCCAACGGCGTCCTAAATGTATCGGCCGTATTTAAAATATTGAGAGCGTCCCCGTAATCTTTCATCCTCTTCGCCCCCCGCGCGGGAGCGAATAATTCGGGACGCTCGCGCTTACGGGGACAACATTTACGAGAACACGAAAAGACTATCATTTTTTTGCCAAAAAAACAATTTAAATTTAAAGAAATGTTTAAAAATAGATTTTTTTTCTATGATGAAGTGAAATTATACTGTCCCCTGTAAAACCTCGAACTCCTCAAGAGGGAAGCTGGTATTATATCTGTGGATCGAAGCGTGGCAATTACAACATAACATAACAATATTTTCTAATGTATTATTATTTTTGTTGTTATCTACGTGGTGTGATTCGTGTGGAACATTCATGCTAAAGGCGTCGTTGCATATGAAACAATTTTCATTTTGTTTTCGCAACAACACTTTTCTTGCGTGGGTTTTGCTAATTTGAAAATTACTTTTTATTAAATGGGAAAATGCACGATATATTAATAGCGGATGAAGAAATTTCATTTTATTTTCTTTTGTTTTTTTAGTATAAATTAATATTATTCTACCCTATTTAATTCTATTCAAGTATTTCTATGATTCGTGTAGTTTCGAGGATCGGTATCAACGATTTGAATCTCGCGTCTTCGAATCCAATCTGAAAACGGGATGCGCAAAACTGTTCCATCGCTCACGTTTGTGATTCTTGATTCTCGCGGTGGTGGTTGTGCTACTCTCGGTGCCGCTGGGGTCCTATGTGGCGACCTAGACCGAGACCGAGACCGAGGCCGAGACCGAGACCGAGACCGACGTTCTCCTGTATATTCACTTGATTCTTCGCTAGAATCGTCATCATCAATATTATGAGTTCCGTTTGTTAAGTTTAAATTGGTCGGTAACATGTTTTCTGGAGACTTTAGTAGTTCAGTAAGCGAAGCCGCGAACAAAGTAGAAAATTGAACTTCTCCGCAGCAATTGTGAATATTATTGACTCCGTAAAACATAGCCACTAGACCATATTGGAAATCTTTCGCATTTGAAAACTTATCTTCAACGAACTCAGGACTTTCTAACAATTCGTGTAAATACAAACTTGCCTCAATTCTATAATGATCAGACAACTGTTCAAAAAACCTGATAACGTGCAAGGCGCGGCGTAAATATTGCAAATTAAGGGTATCCTCGCGTTTAGCGCCAACACATTCAAGCAACTCGTCTTCATATCTAAAACATGTTTTCCAATGATCATTGGGAATAGTCTTCTCTCCAGGAGCGGCTTTGAATCCACACAACGAACAAATAGGAATATTGCAATGTTTAAGTTCTGTGCAAGCTTCCGATCGTTCTAGTTGGAAATTGCAATGGCTACATTTTGTGAAAAATGGAGAACTTCGATTTAGCAATGAATAGATAGTCTTTTTAACAAGTTCTGTAGTCATATCTCTCTTTTGAATCGTATAAATTTCTTTTCCGTCGTTGGACAAATTAGCTAAAAACCAGCCATTTGTCTTTTTCATTCCGTAAGTCCACCCGTTTATGGAAATTTTATCAACTATCCCGTGACACAAACAACCTCGTGAGATCGAAACATCTTGAGTTTGAATTTTCACTTTTAGCGGAATATGTGTCACGAATGGAACTGCACATCTTAAGCAAACATTAGAAAGACACGCAGAACATTCAAAATCGTGCGCATTTTCAGATAAATCGAAAAGCGTTGTCGATCCACATCGTTGACAAAAAATAGGCATTCCACATTTATCTGGAAGAGAATCAATGTGCCTTTTTAAATATTCTTTTACGTTTTCATCCACAAAATTAGAAACGGCATTAATATCAAATTTAGCAAAACATCCATCAAAGGGGCATTCGAATTTGTTGCTCAGTCCATTTATTGGATGATTGTAAGATGGTTGTAGCATGTATGTATTCATACAGTCTAGACATAAAAAATGATTTTTGCACGAAGATGATATAACTTTTGTTGATACTTCGTAGCAAAACATACATGAACGTTGGACTTGTTGTAGTTGGGGTTGGAAAAACGAAGAAATTTGTAAATGTTGATTGTCATTGACGCTTCCTTCGACTCGACTGTCTTCAATTCTGGTCGTGGTGGTTTGATTTCTCACGACCAGAATTGAAGTATGCAACATGGTTGTTTGAGCGAAATCTAGAATTGATACGATTGGCATTTGATAAAACTGATTGGATCTAACTCTAGTGTTTAAAATTCCAAAGGCTGGCGATTCAGTAATGTTTTGAGCTCCGTCGTTTAAATATGAAAAAAACTTAGTTTCTTTTAAAAATTGGTCGAGTGGAATATTGATAACAACTCCCGTGCTTATGTAATTTAAATCTGGAACCAACACAACGAGATCTTTGAAACGTATGTGAGAACGCGAACGAGGCACAATTAAATTATCGCTCATAATCTTTAAAAAATACTCGCTTAATATTTGAGGAACATCTGGCTCGTCATCCTGAAATTCAAACCAAATAGTTCGACGCAAAGAATTTTGAATTTGAAAAGTGCAATTTGTTTTTAAGGTTGCACAGGTGTCGATTTCTGGCAACGCACGTAATCTCAGAGGTAACGGAAGTGTTACGTTTCTAAACAAAGTTTGCATCGTCATGTTTTTTCTTTTATTAGTTTTTAAATTTAAATTAATTTAAATTGTTTTTTCTTGATCGATATTATTCATGGAAACAGCGCAAGAAAAACTAAGTCTAAAGAACAAGACCCAGTGGAAAAAATCAATTAAGGAGTTGGTGGATAAAAAAGGATGGCTAAAAAAATTAAAAAATAACGAAATTATTTCAATACCGAGCAATTTGCAAGCAGAAATAATCAGGGGGTTCAAAATATTTTACGACGAAACTCATGAGAAGTACAACACAGTTAGAGTTTCGGTAAAAGTAACATACGAATTAAACGCTACTGGCTTACATGGGGTATTTTGTTTATTTGATCAACGTGACAAAAAAGTAACAGTTTCCTACACATGCAAAAAAAAGAACAACGCATTTGATTTACAGCAAGCATTTCGGGGAGCCATTCATTACGGTCAAATTCTTCCAACGAAGACTACAGCTAGTAAAGAAATTGATCATTGTAATGAAGGTGGGTTCAAGAAGCTAACAGAACGTTTTATCGAGTCGGTTAGCGTCACATATCCTTTAGAGATTCTTTACAGTTTTGTAATCAAGCAAGATGTACAAGACCAAAAATCAATAAAAGACGGTTTTTATACTTTCAATGAACCTGTTTTGGATTTATGGCGAAATTATCATGCGAAATACGCAAAATTACAAGAGTTATCGCAAGAAGATCATAAATCAATTACTAGGAAAAGAAAAAAAAATTTATGAGTATTTGTCTTATTTGCATCAAATTTCAAACCGTTCCTTTTTAGTAATTAGTAAGCAAGTTATCTTTGGGTTTTTGCCATTTTGTTCCAATGTTTCTTCCATGATTCTTGCAAAACATCTCCCGTCGTTGCAATTAAAAACTTTTTTTCTCTTTTCAATTTTTTTGAGGAACCCGAAGTCATATGTGTCATAGGTTCGCCATTTTCACCCCGGGTCGAAGCACCACCGCCTAAAGGATTCCATCGAGACCAGCTCGAAGACCGGCTCCGACCCTGTCGGTCTCGGCTCCGAGACCGGCTCCGAGACCGGCTCCGAGACCGGCTCCGAGACCGAGGCTCCGTGGCCGGTGCCGAATCCAAGTCCGAATCCGAATCCGAGGCCGGAAACTCGGGCATGGCTGCGTCGCCGTCCGAATCCGAATCCGTGGCCGGCAACTCGGGCATGGCTGCGTCGCCGTCCGACTCCGGTTCCGACTCCGGTTCCGACTCCGACTCCGGTTCCGGTTCCGGTTCCGACTCCGGTTCCGGTTCCGGTTCCAACTCCGGTTCCGGTTCCGGTTCCAACGCCGTATCCAGAGGATTCAAGCGTTGCATTTTTGTTGATTCGCTTCCGTCTCGGTTGGTAAATGCTATTTTTTTAGTCCGTGGAAGACTATCGTGAGCATCGCGTTTACGTTGTGTTGCAGCATCTCTTTCCTTTCGTTGTGTTGCAGCATCTCTTTCCTTTCGATCATATTTCGCGCTAGACGTGTGAACTTTAGGGTTTTCGCGATTGTGAGGATTAGGATTAGCTAGTTTACCGGCTTCTTCCTGTTCACGAACGGGCTCCACCAACGCCGGTTCCGGTTCCGTATCCGTATCCGTATCCGTATCCGAATCCGTATCCGAATCCGAATCCGAATCCGAATCCGAATCCGGAGGATTTTTCTTTTTTCTTTTGTTAGTCCGTGGAAGACTATTATCGGGGTCATAATAATAATTGAATTTATCTTCGACCTGGGAATTTGGCGACGATGGAACCGACGAGGGAACCGGCGTGGAATTTGGCGGGGTAACTTGCGGGGTAACCGACGGGCTCGGGGTTCGGCTTCGGCGTCGAGTTCGACCTAGGGTTCGGCCTCGGGTGGAATCTTCGTCACTACTACTCCTAGAATACAGAGACGGGGTGTCACCTTGAATAGACCCTTCTTCGGATGTGTCGTCGTCTTCATCTTCTGAACCAACCTCTGATGGAACCTCTAATGGAACCTCTGATGGAACCGGATGCTTATCAAAACTAAAATTTCCGTCGTCGAACCGTCGGGGAGGGGGCGTAGCTGGAGCAGGTTCTTTTTTGGACTCTGCAGCTGGATCAGGAGGGGGAACCATAGGCGGGTATAATGAACCGTGCTTGCTTTCCTCTACACCCACCGTGGATCCGTCTTTGGACTCTCCAAAGGCATCGTAAGAAACGGTGTCTGAATCTGAATCGTCAGGTGGGGGCGGAGTCGGGGCCGGAGTCGGGGCCGGAGTCGGGGCCGGAGTCGGGGCCGGAGATCTGGCATCGTAAAAAGTAGCTGGGGGCGGAGTCGGGGCCGGAGATCTTGCATCGTA
>Ga0302127_10001653_pt1 | contig 13252 bp, 12 predicted proteins | sample CB4_SCM_MG_FD_204452 | JGI IMG/M metagenome (GOLD analysis project Ga0302127, IMG submission 204452) | Marine microbial communities from Western Arctic Ocean, Canada - CB4_SCM | ecosystem: Environmental > Aquatic > Marine > Oceanic | place: Canada: Western Arctic Ocean | collected 2017-09-24
AATCTACTAGTGCTGAGGAAACGTTCGCTGAAGACATCAGTGACCATCAATCCCTCACCGATGAAATCAAGCGACTATCGTTACGGGTCGCCGATTCGTTATCCAGCCATGGACTGGTCGCACGAACCGTCACCCTGAAACTCCGAAACTCTGAATTCCTCACCATCAGCCGCTCCATCTCTCGCGACCGCTCAACCGCAGACTACCAAGCTATCTTCGCTGACGCCCTCGATATCCTCGCCGCCAACTGGATTGAAGGTGACTTGGTCAGGCTAGTCGGCGTTGGCGCCAGCAACCTTCGCCCGGTTCACGCTCCTGGCCAACTCCCCATGGATATCTGAACCTCGGCGCCGGCCTCCCCCGGCGTTGAAGCCGCGCTGATAACCTATTTCCCACAAGACCAAGAGGTGAACTTCCCGTGTTGATGCTGAACGAGGACGAGGTACGCGACCTGCTCCCCATCCAGGAGTGCGTAGAAGTGCTCGACGATTTATTCAAAGAGATGGCAACAGGTGCGGTCTCCAACATGAACCGCTACCGGGTACCCCTACCGCGTGGTTCAATGCAAGTCATGGCAGGCATGTCGTCGGCTAACGGCGCGACCGGCCTCAAGACCTACGTCACCGGCACCGGGGCTGCCTCTCAAATGGTTGTCCTGCTATTCGACATTGCCACCGCTGCACCCATCGCTTTAGTTTCCGCCAACGCTTTGGGTGCGATTCGCACCGGTGCCGCCAGTGGGGTTGCCACACGCCACATGGCCCAAGTAAACGCCAAGGCAGTCGCCATCATCGGCACAGGTTCTCAAGCTCGAACTCAACTCGCAGCCGTCGCAGCAACGCGCACTTTGAACCACGCCTTCGTCTACAGTCGAACCCAAGGCAAGCGAGAACGGTTCGCCGACGAAATGGCCTCCGAGCTTGGCATTATGGTTGAAGCGGTCGCGACTGCTGAAGATGCCATCGCCGGTGCCGATATCGTCTGCACCATCACCAACTCGCGTGAGCCAGTATTCGACGGTTCCAAGCTCAAGCCTGGAACACACGTGAACGCAGCCGGGTCCAACGGGTGGGTCCGTCGTGAGATAGACGACGAAACCATCAAGCGCAGCGCACTCATCGTTTGCGACGACATCTCGGATGCCAAGATCGAGTGCGGCGAGCTCATCTTCGCGGCAGAGCGGCGCGTTTTCCGGTGGGAGGCCGCAGTTGAACTCCGTGACGTCGTCAGCGGGCGAGTGGCGGGACGTCCCTCAGCGGACGCCATCACCCTATTCGAGTCGCAAGGCCTCGCTGTCGAAGACGTGGCCGCAGCCATGCACATCTACCGTAAAGCTCTCGAGCGAGGCGTCGGCCGCCAGGTCGACGTCTAAGCTAAACCCCTTGCAGTGCAAATTGTTCCTCACTAATCGCAGACCTGAAAGGAAGGACCCAATCGTGGCAGAAGGCGACCAACGGCCATCCAAGCTAGAGATACTGCCTGACGGCCTACACATCGTGTGGCCCGACGGTTTTGAAACCCTTATGCCGCACCGCTACGTACGCGGCAATTGCTCGTGTGCAGGGTGCGTAGACGAGATCAGCCACATTCGGCGCGTCGGCACAGACGACGTCCCGACCGACGTCGAAATCGTTGACTACATGGACGTTGGGCGCTACGCCGTAGGCCTGCTATTCAGCGACCTCCATGACAGCGGCATTTTCCCGTTCAAACGTCTACGTGCACTTGCAGACGGCAGGGATCCCGACGCCTAATCCACTGCCGCGCCGGGCTAGCGCCGTGGCGGAGTCTAATGCAGTATCTTTCCGTCTTGGAGCTTCATGCGCTCTTTCAGTGTTTTGATGGCGTCATGAATGCAGTAATGGCCACTTGAGCGGTGGGAAGGGGCCACTTATGAGTTCTTCGTAAATCCTTGGCTGCAGAGGTGGTGACGCCAGCGCTACACCGGATGTCATGCTTGATTCCAGGCGTGCATTGATAGAAATCACCGCACCACCCAGGTTCCTAGATTGCGAGCCTATCTCGTGTAAGCAACCTTCAAAGTGCCGAGGCGCTGCTCTCCGTATTGCGCGATAATAGGAGGCGCTCCTCCTCCATGCAGCCTACTATTCCCTAAAGGTTGAACATGACCAACCAGCTAGACCCAACCATTCTCAAGATTTCTGTTCGAACCGCAACCGGTGCGCACCGTGAGCACCTACTCGACCTTGGCATCGGCAAGCGCAACTCGATATTAGAGCGAATGCACTCAAAGATGGCAACGATTGAGGAATGCCTGGGCACGGGCTCCCCGATAGCCCTAGCAAATCCAGCAATCACTTACAACGGATCGCATGTCGAAAGCGTGGAGTACGAAGTGACAGGGCTATCCCTAATCGCAGCCGAGGTACGCGAGGCAATGGCAGACTCACGTCGAGCGGTAGGATTCGGTCGACCTCGCGCCAACGAACCTGAAGGCGGGCGCGGCTAGTATCCACGCTCCTGCGGGAACCCGATTCGCCTGACGCATTTGACGGAACACTCACACCCCGGTGCTCCTATGTCGAGATGTGGTTGTTCTGGCATCCAGTTGATAAGTACAAGTCATCCTCTTTTAGCCTGCGTTGCCCTACCGACGAGGTTATTGCTGATTGCGTTGACCGGCGACGTCTCTTCGTCGTTCCATTCCTAAATGAAGCTACATAAGCCACATCGAGGTGTTGAAAGAGGTGTTGAAAAGCGCGAAATAAAGCGCAGCCTCTGTCCATTTCCACTAGTGCGCTCATCACCGACAGGCAGGCATGGCGGTAGCCTCAATTGAGTCCGTTCCAATGGCACCTTGGCCTTCTTTCAAGCCTAATCAACTCACGAATTCATCATATCTGGGATAAACTGATTAACACTATGACTGACCAACCACAACGACTGACCGAAGATGAGGTTCGCCGCGTCGCGACTCTCTGCCGAGTCGGATTATCCGATGATGAAGTAGAGAGCTTGCGCGATGAAATGGCAGGATTGATTGCTGAAGTCAGCGTCCTGAAGAGCATTGATACCACTGGTGTCGAGCCTACCAGCCATGCCGTTGAAGGGGTCCGAAGCGTCATGCGCGACGACACTCCACGCGCGGCGTTGACTGTCGCAGACGTGCTATCCAACGCCCCCAGGCGTGAAGGCGATTACTTCCGCGTACCAGCGGTCATGGACCACGGAGAGGGGTAGCGACAAATCATGACAGAGCAACCGACACATTACCAAAGCATCCGGCAGATGTCGGACGCTTTGGTTGCCAAAGAAATCTCTGCGGCTGAGCTAGCCGACGTTCACTTGAAACGAATCGCCGACCTCGATGGCCGCATCGGGTCTTACCTCGCGGTGACGCCAGAGCATGCCCGCGATCAAGCGGCAGCAGCGCAATCGTCAATCGACAGCGGCAATGCCTCCCCTCTAACTGGCGTGCCCATGCAACTCAAAGACAACCTCGCCACTCGTGGGATTATCACCACGTGCGCTTCTCTCATGCTCGAAAAATTCGTGCCACCCTACGACGCCACCGTAACCTCGGCCCTCGCTAGTGCGGGCGCGGTGCTTCTCGGTAAAGGCAACATGGATGAGTTCGCTATGGGTTCATCCACTGAAACATCGGCATTCAAGCCTACACGGAATCCCTGGGACCTAGATCGCGTCCCTGGAGGTTCGTCAGGAGGCCCAGCGGCCGCAGTCGCGAGTGGCCTTGCCCCTTACTCTCTCGGGTCTGATACCGGAGGGTCCATCCGTCAGCCAGCTTCGTTCTGTGGCATCGTTGGTCTGAAACCGACATACGGGCTCGTCAGCCGCTTCGGCCTAATCGCCTTCGCTTCGTCGCTGGACCAAATCGGCCCACTGACCCGTACTGTTGAGGATGCGGCTCTCGTGATGAACGTCATTGCCGGCCCTGACCTCAACGACTCAACCAGCATCTCCAGGCCTGCTCTCGACTACACCATTGGCCTAAGGGATGGAGTGAAAGGGCTACGCATTGGCGTAGTCCCAGAATATTTCGGCGATGGCATTGACCCGGAGGTATCCCGGCTAGCCCACGAGGCCATCCAGCAGTTGAAAGCACTTGGCGCTGTCATTTCTGAAGTGTCGCTCCCCAACTCAACAGCCGCGCTTGCGGTCTACTACGTCCTGTCCCCGTCTGAGTGCTCGGCCAATCTGGCCCGCTATGACGGAGTAAAGTATGGGTTCTCTACACCCGATGCTCCCAACATGATGACCGCCCTAGAGGCCACTCGCGAAGGCGGCTTCGGCACCGAGGTCAAGCGCCGCATGATGATGGGCACCTACGCTCTATCTGCCGGCTACTACGAAGCCTATTACAAGAAGGCACAGCAGGTTCGAACGCTCATTCGACGCGAGTTCGACGCCGCTTTCGAAAAAGTCGACGTACTCATCACGCCAACCACGCCAACCACCGCGTTCAAGCTTGGAGAAATACAGGACCCCGTGGTCATGCACGCCAATGACGTCTGCACCGTGCCTGCCAACATTGCGGGAATCCCAGGTCTTTCAATCCCCTGCGGAACCATCGACGGACTTCCCGTCGGCCTCCAATTCCTCGGAGCTCACCTCAGTGAGGCCATGCTTCTACGCGCAGCCTACGCCTACGAACAAGCGTCATCCTGGCATACTCAGCACCCTGTACTCTAGGCTGCGGCTCAACGCTCAATGTCGGTCTCTTCGCTCATGCTCACGTAGAAAACGTCGGTTAACTTCCGTGGTTGGTTATGGGTGGATTCCGGGCCTCCCTTTACGACACTGAGGCGCGGCTGTACACCGTAGATGAAGCTTTCGACGCAATCAAGACACCGTCACGCGCTGGACCAGGGTCTTGATTCCAAGGTTCGCTGGCGAGCGGGCTAAAGAAAGGTTGACGGCCATGGTGGCATCCGGTTGCCCGCCGCACCGGTTGTTCCTCCTCAACAGTCTCCATTAAGCAGGAGACATTAAGGTTTCCGGGCTCTAATTAGAGCTTTGGGGCGAGGAGCGATCAGGGTCGTTCATACCCTTTCGTATTCCACTGTGCCACCATCTATTCGCAATTGGTGAGCATCTTCCAAGAAGCTCCTAGGCACTTGATCCAGGTCCGCGGTCGTTACGATTGTTTGATGGTTACGTGCCGCCTCTTGAAGCACCAACGTTCGGCGACGGCCATCGAGCTCCGACAACACGTCGTCAAGAAGTACCACCGGAGGGTCGCCGCGACGCTCTTCCATCAATCGTGCCTCAGCCACCCGCAAACCGAGTGCGGCGAGCCTCGCTTGCCCTCGCGAGGCGTGCTTAGCCATCTCCACGCCGTTCATTGTAATCTTTAGGTCATCTCGGTGCGGCCCAACCAGCGTCACTCCTGCCCTGCGTTCAGCACCTCGGGCTCGCTCCAGTGCCACCGCGAAAAGCTCTGCTGTTGGTCTCTGGTGGAACGGTATCGTCGCCGCGTATGTCACGGCAATACTGTCGACTGCCTCTAGTCGGTCGAATGCCTCCGCTACGAGCGGTGCAAGTCGCTCCATCGCGTCATAGCGTGCCCCGAGTACGGCTGCGCCTTCACTACACAAGGATGCATCCCAGTAGGACAGTTCGTTGTCACTGGAACGGCCCTCGCGGACGGCACGTAGCAGAGCATTCCGCTGGGTGACTACACGTTGGTACCGCTGAAGAGCTTGAACATATTGCCCTCCAAACTGAGCGAGCATGATGTCCAAGTAGCGGCGGCGGCGCTGAGGCGAACCGAACACCAAATCAATATCCTCTGCGGTGAATAGCACTGCCCCCAACGCGCCAACCATATCTGCCACGCGCTTGGCGACGCCGTTGACACGAATACGCTTGGTAGCAGCATTGGTTCCGCCTGAGCAATCGAGGCCGACTCGCAGGTCAATCTCGCCATCGGCGCGCATGACGCGGCCGCCAATGATGGAGTACCTGCCGTTCGCGGCTGCGTCCCAAGTCACAACGTCGCGCTCGACCGAAGCTCGGTATGACTTGCCAATGGCTAGGAGATACGCCGCTTCAAGTAGATTACTCTTGCCCGCACCGTTGTCGCCGTGGGCGATAGTCAGTCCTGTTCGCAACGGCAAGTCCAGCTCACGATAAGAGCGGAAATTCGCGAGTTCTAGGCTAATCAGATGCACACCGGCATTGTAGCCCGGTGCGGGCGGTTAATCGCAGCAATCCTGACTTGGCTATTTTCGCTAGTTAGTACAGGTATCTTTACCTGTGGATGCGGTTGCAGCAGGCAAGCAATCGTCGGATACTTAACGGGTGAAATCACGCCCAATGCTCGCGGTCGCAGAACGAGGGTCGCTAATGTCATTCTTGCCTTCATTAATGCAACGGCTCGCCATGGTGATTATCATCGCGCTAGCACTACTCGTGGCGCTAGGAGCCTGCGCCGCGCGGACGCCGACGCCGACGCCAGTGCCGGTGCCAGTGATCGACCCCTTCATTTCTCTCAACGACAGTTCAACCTTTAGAGACCTAGTGGCGTTACTACCCAGCGAAGCCCTCAATTGCCTAATCGGCAAATTGGGACGCGCTACCTATGCCCAGTTTCTCGATTTAGAGATTTTCGGCGAGGGCATAGGTTTCGATGGAGACCTGCCGGTGGCGTGCTTTGACCAGAACACCATCACCAGCTTGGTAATTGTTGGTCTCTCCCAAGCAGCATCTGGCCTAACTGGCCCGACAGTCGCCTGCGTCCGTGAGGCATTCAAGGGTCTCGACGTAGCCAGCCTCGCAGCGATTACATCAGGAGGCATCTCCGGATCTGTTATGAATGGCAATCTCGGATTTGGCCTCGGCGTGCTGCTGTGTCTCAACGATGACGAGGCCTCACGCACCAGCGCGAGCGCTATTTTCGGTGACATTGGTGGTCTCAGTAATACCTCTCTGAGCGATGTAAAGTGCATCCTCCAGGTGGTGGATTTGACTCAACTCTCAGGCTTATTTGAGTCATTAAGCGTCAACGCAGAACTCGATATCTCAACATCGCCAGCACTTCTCACTGCGGTCACCGGCTGTGGAATCGACATCCGCCAGCTCCTGGGCAGTGACCTCGCCGTCCCTCTCAGCGACATAGGCACTACGGGGGGCAACTTACTCGACAATGGTTCCGTGGGTGGCGCCCGTCCTCCCTTGTTCGACCTATCTGACCTGAGCACATTGCCACCCGGCACACAAGTGATGGTTCAGTGCATGGTCGGTGCTCTGGGGGCTGACAATATCAATGGACTCCTTGCGGGCACGTACGTCCCGCCTCTAGAAGGATTCACAGCGCTAGGTGCGTGCAATTTTGATATTGCACAGCTAGGAAGTTTGAAACCACTGCTGAGTCGATAGAATCGGTGCTGACTCGGATCGCAAAAGGAATCTTCATGCGCGGTCTCTTTTTACAATTCGCGTTTGACACGCTGAACAGACCGCATCTAGCATTAAAATCTAGCATCGCCTGGCGCCTTCGCAGTAATGGATGACGGAATTGGCGCACTGATCCCTGACCATCATCCCGGGCCAACGATTGAGGAATCCATTCCGGTTGGCATAACCAATATTCGCGGAGCATGGAAGTGAATATGTGGCTTTCACACAGCACCTTCCAATGGACTAGTTCTCCGCATCCGCAGCGCCTCTAGCTCATACACATTAAGCCACCGCCGAGACAGTGATGCCAAACGAAGAGATTGAACCAATCAGGTGGGACAATAATCACCTACTCCTGCTCGATCAAACGCAGTTACCTGGTCACCAGGATTGGCTAACCATCGACACCGTCGAAGCCGCCGTTGAGGCGATTCGGGAGATGCGCGTCCGTGGTGCACCCGCCATCGGTGTAGCCGCTGCATACGTCATGGTCATAGCGGCCGGCTCTATCGAGACTTCGGGCATGCCCGAGTGGCTCAATACCCTGGACCACATCGCTTCTCGCATCGCCACAGCCCGCCCAACAGCAGTGAACCTTGGCTGGGCAGTACAGCGCAGTGTCGATTTAGCACACGCGGCCAATTCACCCGCTGAAGCTCGCCAATTACTTCTCGCGTTCGCCCACAAGGCCAAAGCCGGCGACGTCGCAACGAACCGAAGCATCGGCCGCAACGGTGCGTCGCTAATCCCCGGCAAAGGGGGGGTTTTGACACATTGCAATACCGGTGCGCTCGCCACAGCTGGGTACGGAACCGCACTCGGTGTTATCCGCGCTGCTTGGGAGCAGGGCAAGCGTCCGCACGTGTTCTGCACCGAGACTCGACCGTGGCTTCAAGGTGCTCGCCTAACCGCATGGGAGCTCGTCCAGATGGGTATCCCTGCTGATCTCATAGTCGACTCCTCAGCCGCATGGCTCATGTCGCGCCAGGAAATCAGCGCGGTCATTGTCGGAGCGGACCGAATCGCTGCCAACGGTGATACGGCAAACAAGATAGGAACCTACTCGCTCGCAGTGCTCGCCAAGAGCCACAACATCCCTTTCTACGTAGCCGCCCCCACTTCAACCATCGACATGGCTGTCGCCAACGGTGATGAGATTCCTATCGAGGAACGCTCTCCAGAAGAAGTCACAACACTCAACGGTCGACGCATCGCCGCTGAAGGCATCGGTGTGCGTAATCCGTCCTTTGATGTAACTCCCTGTGAGTACATTTCCGCCATTATCACGGACCAAGGCGTACACAAGGCCCCTTTCGAGCTCGCGCTGCGTAGCGCTGTGCATCAGGCTAAGGAAAGCGACGGATAATGGCCACTGAATACACAGGAGCAGCCGTAAAAATTGGAGTAATGGGGGGTACAGGTCTGTACCAGATGGGCGGACTGACTGACCTCCGTGAGGTCAATCTAACCACGCCGTTCGGTGACCCCAGCGACACTATCACTATAGGGAGGCTTGACGGGGTAGAGGTCGCGTTCCTCCCTCGTCACGGACGCGGACATCGGATTCTCCCCTCGGAAGTGCCCGTTCGGGCAAACATTTACGCCCTCAAAATGCTGGGCGTAGAAAGGTTGCTGTCCGTAAGCGCTGTGGGCAGCTTGCAGCAGGAGATTGCTCCTCTCGACATGGTCGTTCCCGACCAGATCATCGACCGTACCAGGCAGCGACCGTCAACCTTCTTCGGTGACGGTCTGGTAGCGCACGTAGCATACGGGGAGCCTTTCTGTTCAGATTTAAGCGATTTGCTCGCAGTTGCAGCTGAGGCCACTGAGGCAACTATTCATCGCGGTGGCACCTATCTGGTCATGGAAGGCCCGGCTTTTTCGACCAGAGCAGAAAGCCAGCTTTACCGGAGTTGGGGTGCGAGCATTATAGGCATGACCGCATCCCCCGAGGCGAAGTTAGCCCGCGAAGCTGAAATGTGCTTCGCCGTGCTTGCGACGGCAACCGATTACGACGCCTGGCATCAGTCTCATGCCGCGGTAACAGTCGAAATGGTTCTCGCGAATCTTGCGGAGAACGCTGCGGCATCTCAGAGCGCGCTCCGCAAGCTCATGCCCATCATGCCTGAGGAACGTCATTGTGGCTGCAGAACAGCGCTTGCAACCGCTTTGGTCACGGCGCAACGCTTAGTACCCTCGCAAACCATCCAGAAACTAGGCCCGTTAGTGTCCAAGTACATGTCCTGAATTATCATGGCTAACATCAAGAAGACTGCAGGGAGTTAAGAAATGGCATACGGACGACAAGAACTAGGTGAGCCCTACCGCCGCATTTCGGTGCAGGAAGCTCTCGAGATGCAGGCCGCAGGCGCGTTAATCGTTGATGTGCGCAGACCTGATGAGTGGGTCACTGGCCATGCGACAGGAGCTGTTCATATCCCGGTTGACGATGTGCTCGAGCGAGCTGAAGGTGAGCTTCCCAAGGACAGGGACCTATTGTTCATCTGCGCAGCAGGTGTACGCAGCGGGCTAGCGGCCGAAATGGCTTCCGCTTTGGAGTTCAATCCAGAGCACCTCTACAACATTGAATCGGGTACTCCTGTCTGGATACAGCAAGGACTACCGGTCGAAACCGGCGACTAGTTCACTACCTGGCCTGCATAACCCAGGCCATCATCACGAGCGCAGAGCACGAGCACCGCTCTTTCAGGAGATTCCATTGCAAATCGAAGGTAAAAAGGGAGACATCAAAGACCCGTCTCTCGCACACGCTGGCGTAACACTTATTGAGTGGGCAGCCCGAGAAATGCCCGTACTCAAACTCATTGGAGAGCGCTTCGCCAGGGAGTTGCCACTCAAAGGACTCCGCGTAGCCGGTTGTTTACACGTAACCACGGAGACTGCGAATCTCGCCATTGCATTGAAGGCTGGCGGAGCGGAGGTTTATATGTGTGCGAGCAATCCACTGAGCACCCAAGATTCAATCGCAGCAGCGCTAGCCACCGTATACGGCATTCCAACTTTCGCCATCAAAGGCGAAGACAATGACACTTACTATTCCCATTTGAATGCCGTGCTCGACGAAAATCCTCATATGACCATGGACGACGGCGCCGACCTGGTCGCGACCCTCCACACCACTCGCCAGCAAGCTTTGGCGAATATTATTGGAGGCACGGAAGAAACCACTACGGGGGTGATTCGGCTCCGCAGTATGGCAGCGGCCGGCAAGCTTAAATACCCCATCGTTGCAGTCAACGAAGCCGACACGAAGCACATGTTCGACAATCGCTACGGTACGGGTCAGAGCACTCTTGACGGCATCACTCGTGCAACCAATGTTTTGTGGGCAGGAAAGACCGTGGTCGTCGCTGGGTACGGCTGGTGTGGTCGCGGTGTAGCTAGTCGGGCACGCGGGATGGGGGCCCAGGTCGTCGTCACTGAAATCAATCCGGTCCGTGCACTTGAAGCAGTAATGGATGGCAATCAAGTCATGACCATGGAGCAAGCTGCCCCCATAGGCGACATTTTTATTACGGTCACGGGAGGCATGTCTGCTCTCGATGCACATCACTTCGAAGTCATGAAGGACGAGGCACTTATCGCCAACAGTGGCCATTTCAACGTTGAAATCAACATCGACGCTCTGGACGACCTCGCTTCCGAAAAGCGCAGCGCGCGGCCCATGGTCGACCAATACATAATGCCCGATGGACGCCGGATTAACCTTATCGCGGAAGGCAGACTTGTGAATCTGTCTGCCGCCGAAGGCCATCCGTCCGCCGTCATGGATATGAGCTTCGCCAACCAAGCGCTATGCGCAGAGTATGTCGCACTCCACTACAAAAACCTATCCGTAGGCGTGTACGATGTTCCACGCGACATTGACGACCAAGTCGCATCGCTCAAGCTCGCCGCTATGGGCGTTTCGATGGACAGCCTCACCGAGGCTCAGGCTGCGTACCTTGCTGGGTGGGAAATGGGCACCTAGTCCGCATGTTTATGGCCTCACTCAATGACCAATCAGGAGTACACATCCACTATGCCCGAAGGCACGTCGTTTCAAAACGCTCCCTCCTATTTGTACACATCCGAGTCTGTGACAGAAGGACACCCTGACAAGTTATGCGATCAGGTCAGCGACAGTATTTTAGACGCAATCTACGCGCAAGATTCTGCGGCCCGCGTCGCATGTGAAACCGCGACAGGAACCAATTTTGTGGCGGTCATCGGTGAGATAACCACCACAGCGACTGTGGACTACGAGCAAATTGTCAGAGACACCATCCGGAAGATTGGGTACGACAATGCAGAAACTGGTATCGACCCCGAAACATGCGAAGTAGTCCTACGCATACACGAGCAGTCACCCGACATAAGCCGCGGTGTTACTACTGCCCTGGAGCACCGCGGAGGGGGGGGCCATCAGGACGAAGTTGACGCTCTCGGTGCAGGCGACCAGGGGATGATGGTTGGGTTCGCATGTAACGAGACTCCGGAACTCATGCCTCTAACGCTCTCGCTCGCCCACCGACTCACTCGTCAGCTCGCCATTGCACGAAAGGAAGGCGTCATTTCGTACTTAGGGCCTGACGGGAAGTCGCAGGTCACTATCGAATATGAGTTCGGCAAGCCAAAGCGTGTGCACACCATCATCGTGAGCACACAGCATGATGCTGGCGCGACTCAGGAACAAATCGCTAATGATGTGCAAAATCACATCATTGGTCCGATTATCCCTCCCGAATTGATTGATGCCGAGACTCGAGTGTTCGTGAATCCATCAGGGAGGTTTGTTACAGGGGGCCCCCTTGGTGACGCTGGCCTTACCGGACGCAAGATACTTGTGGACACTTATGGGAGCGTCGCCCGTCACGGCGGTGGCGCTTTTTCGGGCAAGGACCCGACAAAAGTCGACCGCTCGGCTGCTTATGCCTCCCGGTGGGTGGCTAAGAACGTGGTCGCAGCGGGACTAGCGGAACGATGTGAAGTGCAAGTTTCGTACGCAATTGGGATGGCAGCACCCATCAATGTGTCAGTCGAGACGTTCGGAACTGGAAATATCCCGGACGAAACAATTACCAATCTCGTCAACAAACACTTTGATCTCCGCCCTGGAGCAATCATTCGTGACTTGGGACTTAGGCGTCCGATCTATGCACAAACAGCGTCCTATGGTCACTTCGGCCGCAGCGATGTTGATCTCCCGTGGGAACACACCGACAAGGCCGCCGCATTGAAGGCAGACGCGGGAATCTAGACTAGGTTCACCTTGTACTCCGTATAACGGCGCATTCCGCAGTTGCTGAACGCGCCGTTTGGTCTATACCCTATAGTGAGACCATTGCAGATTGGAGGAGCTATGCCCCAACACCCGGAGATAAGATTCGGCACCGATGGCTGGCGCGCACTGATTGCCCGCGACTATAACTTCGACAACGTCCGTGCCTGCGCCGAAGGAGTTTGCCGGCTACTAGAAGCCTCCGGTGAGTCAAATAAAGGCCTCGTCATTGGCTACGACACTCGCTGGGGGTCCTCGGAGTTTGCGGCAGAAACCGCATCCGTCAGCGCTGCCCATGGGATCAAGACCTGGCTCGCGAATCGCGTAGTTCCCACTCCTGTGCTCAGCTATAACCTCCTTCGTCATCAAGCGGGCGGCGGCGTGGTCATCACTGCAAGCCACAACTCAGGGCTATGGAATGGGTTCAAGTACAAGCCTTTTTACGCAGGAAGTGCTTCTCAGGAGGTCGTTGAAGAGCTCGAGCGGCATATTGCTGCTGCCCAGGACGATGGGAAAATTCTGTCAATGCCCCTCCCCGTTGCGGAGGCGAGTGGGGTGGTTGAACGGACGGAGATGGCCCCCTCGTATCTT
>Ga0302127_10001655_pt1 | contig 13237 bp, 12 predicted proteins | sample CB4_SCM_MG_FD_204452 | JGI IMG/M metagenome (GOLD analysis project Ga0302127, IMG submission 204452) | Marine microbial communities from Western Arctic Ocean, Canada - CB4_SCM | ecosystem: Environmental > Aquatic > Marine > Oceanic | place: Canada: Western Arctic Ocean | collected 2017-09-24
AAATTTGGTGTGTTTACTCCACCTTCGCCTTGAATTGGCTCAAGCATAATAGCAACTGTTTTTATGGAAGTCATTTTTTTTATATGTTCAATGCTATTAAATTCTACAAATTTAAAACCTGGCAACAGGGGCTTAAAATTATTCTTATAATTTTCATTGTCTGTAGCTGAAATTGTTGCTATTGTTCGACCGTGAAATGCATTTTTTGCAACGATTATTTCTGATGCTCCATTTTTATTAATTTTGCCCCATTTTCTTGCAAGCTTAATTGCAGCTTCATTTGCCTCTGCTCCTGAGTTACAAAACCAAATTTTATCCATAGATGCTGATTGTAATAATAGCTTACCTAAGAGTATCTGTGGTTCTGAGTAAAAGATATTGGAAACATGAATTAATTTTTTTGCTTGATTTCCAATGGTTTTTGCGAGCCCTTTATCTGCATGTCCTAGAAGGTTGGTTGCTATGCCGCAAATAAAATCAAGATATTTATTTCCTTTATCATCCCAAACATAAGTACCTTTACCTTTGACAATAGTAATTGGAAGACGATTTGCAACCTGCATGAAAATTTTTGATTCAGTTAATTTGATATCATCCATTATTTTCCCAATAAATAAGTATATATTTAAGGATTATTTTCTAATTGCCCTATGATAGTTTTAATTTTTTCAATATTATTTTCAACTTCAATTAATAATTCTTCAGCTGATTTAGCTAATTCTGCTTTTGATTCTTTTGTAGTACTTGTTGATTTCTTTTCAGTATCAGAATTTAATTCAGCTGACTCATTTACTGTTGATTCTATGATTTTTTTGATTTTATCAGGACTTAAAACTTGAGCCAATGCAGTTTCAAAGTCCTCAGCCATAGCAATCTCATTACCATTAGCTACAACAATTCTTACTAATTGAGGGAGCTTTCTAGTCGCTGCCTGCAAGTATATTGGCTCAACATACAATACAGAATTACCTATTGGTATCATTAATAAGTTACCTCGTATAACTTCTGAGCCTGTTGAGTCCCATAGAGATAATTGTTGTGAAATTATTGGATCTTGATCAATCAAGGCTTCGATTTGAGTCGGCCCTGGTATTTGCTTATCAGAAGGAAATCTATATGCTTTGAGTTTTCCATAATTTTCACCATCAGATCTACCTGCCAGCCATGCTATTGTATTAGGTCTATTTTGTGGATTGAATGGCAAAATCAGTGCAAATTCTACATTTTCTTCACCAGGCAGAGTCATTACTACATAGTATGGTTCTACTTCTTGTTCTTTTTGTCTAAATTTTTCTGTAGGAATGCTCCAAAAATCTTCTCCTACAAAAAATACATTTGCATCAGTAACATGATACTTTAAATACATTTCTGCTTGAAGTTGAAAAAGTAGTTCTGGGTATCTTATATGGTCTTTTATGGATTGAGGCATTTCAGCTTCATTTTTAAATAGTCCTGGAAATACTTTATTCCATGTAGAAGCAATAAAGTCTGATTCATCGTATAAATATAAATCAATATCACCTGTTTGTGCATTAGTGATTACTTTTACACTATTACGAATATAATTTACATCTTTGCCGTAATTAGTTGAATATGGAAAAGCATTGGTATGAGTATATGCATCATGAATCCAATGCAATTGCCCATCAATCACTATGCTATATGGATCGGGATCTAAAAGTAAAAAAGGAGCTATCTTATTTACTCTTTCAAAAATATTTCTATGCAACAAAAGTCTAGAATCAGAGCCAAGTTGATCGGAAATTAGTATATTAACATCAGACAATTCCCAAGCTAGCGCACTTTTTTTGATGAACGAATCTAATTTAATTCCTTTATCATAGGTATATCTGGTTGATTGATTTTTACCTTCATCTAGCGGATAATCAAACTCGTCTTCATTTGTTTTTACTAGTACATAATGATTGGTTAATTCTCCGTAATAAATTCTTCCTCCATCAGTAGAAATAGCTAACTCTTCCACTGATGATTGAGGAGGAATGTTGTAAGTTAATAAATCTGGCAAGCCTTCATTGTCCACACTATTAACTGGTGCTATAGCTGAGCCAAAACCATGAGTCAATTGCAATCTTTCTCGTGTCCAATTCCTATCACCAGAATTGTTTATGTCTAATTCTCTAGTTGCTATCATGACAGAACTTAATTTGCCATCAATTGTATATCTGTCTACATCAACATCTGTAAATTTATAGAAAGGTCTTATTGATTGAATTTCATTAAAAGTATCTTTTAAAGGCCTAGGATCTAGTATTCTAATGTTGTCTATTGTTTCAGGATTGGCCGTGATTTCATCTTTTGAAACAGTTCTATTAGCTGGAAAAGTTTGTTCTTCAATATCACTTAATCCCCAAGCTATTCTTGAATAATCTATATTTCTTTGAATGTATGGTGCTTCTTTTTGTAATTCATTAGGATCAACAGTAAATTGTTGTATTGTTGAAGGTAAAATTGCACTGCCTATGATACTGACAAAAATCCATATACCTACAAGAAATATTGGCAATCGATAATTTGTTGAAAGGAATGCATTCACAATAGTTACTAAGCCAATAAATAGCCCCATTCCTCCTAATATATATCTAACAGGTAAACTAATTATAACGTCAGTATATGTAGCCCCTTGAACGATGCCCCTTGAATCTAGTAGTATATTAAAAATATTAAGAAATATACCAGCTGATATTGTCATTATAATTAATCCAATAAGAACGAATATATGTCTTTGAGTATTTTTAGGAATGCTTGATAAATTGTTAATTGATAAAGATGTTAAATAAATACCACCAGAAAAAAGAGTACTAAATATTAATACACCTAATGTCCAACTTTGTATAAATTTGTACGCAGGCAAAGAAAATGTATAGAAAGATATATCTCTATCAAAAATTGGATCAGTAAGATTGTATTGTACTGAATTAACAAATTTATAAAGAATATCCCAGCTACTTGCTGCTGATGTTCCAAAAGTTGTTGCTATAAAAATTGCTATTGAGAATAAAATTATTGATGAAATTTTTGATGCAGATGGTGCTCCTAATTGTTTAAGTATATTGTTTGATGTATTTTTTGGAGACAGTTTTCTTGCTATAAAAATATTGATACTGATAATAATAAGTGAAATGAAAAAACCTACTAAAAAAAGAATAATTTTTGCTGAGAGAATAGATTGATATATTGGTAAATATGACTCTGAAGAAGAAGAATCAGTTGATCCAAACCACAACCAATCAACATATATGCTTTTTAATGTTCCTATTACAAATAATGAGATAATTATAAAGGCTATGCTTGCTATAAATTTAATTGGAATTTTTGGCAGAGATAAATTTTCACTATTAAAAGAAAAAACATCTTCTTGGTTATTATCTTTATTCGAATTGCCAAAATCAAAATACCCCATTTTTTCTCCTGTAATTATTTTATAATTGTTTGAATTGCTTTTTCTTTAAATATATCTTTAAGAATAGATGATCTATTGCTATTAGCGATATGGCATGTCACACCTAATTTGGCAGCTTTTATACAGTTCTTAACTTTTGGTATCATTCCTTCGCTTATTATTTTTTCATTTATAAGTCGATTGGCATCTTTTATAGTTAATTCATTTATAATCACTCCATTTTGGTCTAAAACGCCATCGATATCTGAAAGTAAAATACATTTTTCTGCTGCAATTGCAATAGCTATTGCAATTGCAGCATTATCTGCATTTACATTTAATAGTTTATTTTTATTTTTTATATCGGTGACTATTGGAGCAATGACTGGAATTAAATTATTTGTTAGTAGAAAGTTTATATGAGATTTATTCACTTTAAATATTTCTCCTACATTTCCTAATTCTTTTCCTATACGTTTACCAATTAATAAATTTGCATCAACGCCTGATTGGCCTATCGCATTAATATTATTTTTTAAAAATGACGCAACGATTTTTTTATTGACCACTCCAGCTAGTATGCCAGTGGCAATTTCTAATGCTTCATCATCTGTATAACGTAAACCATTAATAAATTTTACTTCTTTATTCATTTGTTTAGACCATGATGAGATAAGCTTTCCCCCACCATGAACAATGATAACTTGCTTGCCACTTTTTATTAAAAGAGAAATTTCTTTTACAATTTTTTCGTAACTTTCTAATGAAGATCCACCAATTTTTATTACGATAGTTATCTTTTTTGACATGAGTTTCCTTTATTATGTATTAAGTTGTCATTTCGCTGTTTATTTTTACATATTCTTCTGTTAAGTCGCATCCCCATGCAGTTGCTGTGCCTTGTTTTTCGTCGAAGTTAATTGTTATTAATACGCACTCATTGGACATTTCTTGAATTGCAGATGGTGCATTTGCACTGATCGGCACTCCTTTATCATAGACTTTAATTTTTCCTATATGAATCGTAATTTTTTTTTCATTCATTTTTGGTGTTGTATTTCCAATTGTTGATATAATTCTTCCCCAATTAGGATCTTTTCCTTTAACCATAGTTTTAATTAATAAAGAAGAAATTATAGAACGTGCAACTTTTTTTGCAATTGCATTATTTTTTGCTCCCAATATTTTTGCTTCAATTAATCTTGTTGCACCTTCACCATCACGTGCAATTTCTTTCGCTAGAAATTCACAAATAAGATAGATTCCATCTTTGAATATTTGAGCAGATGGATGGATGCTATCAATTTTTCCTACTGAGTCATCTCCATTTGCCATTAACATGACCATGTCACACGGAGATGTATCCATATCTATATCAATCATATTGAACGTTTGATTAACGACTTCAGCTAATGTTTTGTCGATCCATTTTTTATCTAATGAAGCATCTGTAGTAATAAATGCTAACATTGTCGCTAGATTCGGATGAATCATTCCAGCTCCTTTTGCAGTGCCTGCAATTTTGTAGACTGCGTTATTGGATTTTATTTCAATAGCAATTTGTTTAGAATGTGTATCGGTTGTTAGAATTGCCTCACTAAATTTCTGACCAGATTTTTTACCAAGTTCTATTTTTTCTATGCCTTTTTTAATCTTGTTCATTGGTAGCTCAATGCCAATAACACCCGTTGATGCTAAAGCAACTTCCTGAGGTTTAATTTTTAATTTTTTACTGATATCTTTAGCTATATCTTTAGCATGAGTTAATCCTATAGCACCAACTGCAGTATTTGCATTTCCAGAATTTACTAGTAAAGCCTTACACGAATTATTTTTTTTAATTATTTTTTTTGTCCATTTTAATGATTCACCATTTAATTTATTTTGAGTGAATTTAGCAGATACCAAGCACGTGTTATTACTATAAAGTAGTGCGAGATCTAATTTGTTTTTTTGTTTGATTCCTGAAGCAATAGCCTCGGCATAGAAACCGGCAGGAGTTGTAATAGTTCCATTTTTAATTATCGTGATAGTTGGTTTTGTTATTTTGTTTTTATTTATCATCTACTTTAATTCCTTTTTTAAATAATAACTCGAAACTATTAAAAAATAATATAATTTTTAATAGTTTCGCTACAAAATCATTATTTTATTTTTTGACAGAATTGATTGATAACGCATTCATTGCAAAGCGGTTTTTTTGCATGGCAAATTTTTCTTCCATGTTCAATTAAATTAAGATGAAATATGCCATATGATTTTTTTTGTAATAGCAACTCTAATGCAATTTGCACATCATCTGCAGCAAGGTTAGTTTCGACAAGACCAATTCTCTTTACTATACGTCCAACATGGGTATCAACTGGTATAGATTGTATGCCATAGGCAAACAATAATACGCAAGAGGCAGTTTTTGATCCGACTCCAGGTAATGATGTTAGCCATGCTAGCGATTCTTCCCTATTCATTTTTTTTAGAAAACTTAAATCATAGCTTTCATTATTTTTTTTAATTATTTGTAAAACTTTTTTGATTCTTTTAGATTTAAGGTTAGACATACCGCCAATCTTAATCTGTTCTTTTATGGTTTGGGTATTTGCATTTGAAACATTTTCCCAACTATTAAATTTGTTCATTAAACGTGCAAATGCTATGCCAGAATTTCTATCTGCCGTATTTTGAGACAATATAGTCAGAATTAGTTCACTTATCCCATCGCCATGAGGTCTTATTTTTTTTATGGCATATTTTTTTGATAATATTTGTAGAATTATAGAGATATTTTTTTTCATTTTTTTTCTAGTATAGTTTATTAATTAAAAGAGTATAAAATATATATATATAATATATATTTACTTTAAGTTATTAGTGAGTGTTAAAAATGAATGAAGGAAAAAAGATTAAGTTGACTTCTTTTGCTAGTTGTGCTGGTTGAGGTGGAAAACTGAGTCATAAGACCCTTGAACAAGTTTTGTTTAAATTAGATAAATATACAAATGATAATAACTTAATCAAAAGTGACACTTTTGATGATGCAGCTATTTATAAATTAAATAATGAATTAGCAATAGTTCAAACAATTGATTTTTTCCCACCTGTCGTCGACGATCCTTATCTTTATGGAAAAATTGCAGCCGTTAATGCTCTTTCAGACATTTATTGCATGGGCGCAAAGCCAATAACAGCTCTTAATGTCTTTGCTGTTCCTGAAGATCTTGATGAAGAATATCTTATTCAGATTCTACAAGGTGGAAACGATGCAGCAAAGGAAGCAGGTACTGTAATTATTGGAGGGCATACTATTATTGATAAAGAACCTAAATATGGCTTAAGTGTTACTGGAACTATTAATCCAAATAATATTATTTCTTCTAGTGATGCAAAGATTGGCGATAATATTATTTTAACTAAAAAAATTGGTACGGGAATTATTTTAACTGCAGAAAAAAATTATTCAGTATCGACTGAAATTTATAAAGAAGCTATTGATTCAATGATTCATTTGAATAAAAATGCTGCTGCAATTGCTTTAAAAAATAATGTAAATGCCATGACTGATGTGACTGGCTTTGGATTGTCTGGTCATTTAATTAATGTGGCCAAAGCCAGCGATGTTTCAATATTATTGAGAGTTATTGATGTACCACTATTCAGTGGTTTTAACGATTTAATTTCAAAGAATATTAGCACTGGTGGAGCTGATCGTAATTTTGAAAGTTTTTCTATGCATATAGATAATTTGCATAGTTATGATAGTTCGGTTTCTTCGATGCTTTTTGATCCACAGACTTCAGGCGGACTACTGTTATTTGTAGATAGTAAAAATACTATGAATTTATTAGATGAATTAATTGATGCCGGTGAATATGCAGAAGTTATTGGTGAGGTAATTAAAAAAGATAAAAGCTCTATCTCGTTAATATAAAGCTTTTATCTTTTTTTTATTTTAAATTTCAGTGCAGTAATTTTATTGATTAAACTACTACATCATTGGCATTCCGCCACCCATTCCACCCATTCCACCACCACCACCGCCTGCTGCTGCCATTGCAGCTGCTTCCATTGCAGGGTCTCTTGGTTCAGGCTTGTCGGTTATGACGCAATTAGTTGTTAATACTAATCCAGCAATAGAAACAGCATTTTCTAGTGCTGCCATTGTTACTTTTGCTGGGTCAATAATACCAAAAGTAACCATGTTGCCATATTTATTATTAGCAGCATCGTATCCATGGCCTTTTGGTAATCCAGCAACTTTTTGCACTATGACTGAGCCATCTTGCCCTGCATTAGCTGAGATTCTTCTTAAAGGCTCCTCTAGGGCTCTTTGTAAAATTTTGAGTCCAGTTGCTTCGTCTCCTTCTAATTTTAGTTTAGAAAGAGCTGGCAATGCATTAATAAATGCTACACCGCCTCCTGGTACAATTCCTTCTTCGACAGCAGCTCTGGTAGCTGAAAGAGCATCTTCTACTCGATGTTTTTTCTCTGTTAATTCTACTTCGGTAGCAGCACCAACTTTAACTACAGCAACTGAACCTGACAATCTACCTAATCTTTCTTCAAACTTTTCTCTATCCCAATCAGAAGAAGCATTTGCATGTTGAACTCTTACCATTTTGATTTGGTCTTGAATTTGTTTTTTAGTGCCCTTGCCTTCTATAATTGTAGTATCTTCTTTATTCACAACAATTTTTCTTGCTTGACCAAGATCTGCAATTTCAGCAGTTTCAAGGCCCTTACCTAATTCTCCACTAATTAATTGTGCACCAGAAATTACTGCGAGGTCTGCAAGATTCTCTTTTCTTCTTTCACCAAATCCGGGGGCTTTAACAGCGCAAACATTAATTGTTCCTCTTAGTTTGTTTACTGCTAATGTCGCCAATGCTTCTCCGTCAATATCTTCTGCAATAATTAATAAGGTTTTATTTCCGCCTGCCATAACTTTTTCTAACAAAGGTAACATGTCACTAATCGAAGATATTTTTGAATCTGTTATTAGAATTAATGGTTCTTCAAGAACTGCTTCCATTCTTTCTGGATTTGTAATAAAATATGGTGAAATATACCCTCTGTCAAATGCCATTCCTTCTACATATTGAACTTCAGTCGCCATGCTTTGAGATTCTTCAATTGTTATAACTCCATCTTTACCTGTTTGTTCCATTACTTCACCAATTAAGTTTCCTATATCTTCTGATGCAGCAGATATAGATGCTACTTGAGCCATTTGATTTCTTGTAGTTACATTGATAGCATTTTTTTTAATAGCTTCAGTTAAAGCATGTGCTGCTTTTTCAATGCCTCTTTTTAAACTCATTGGGTCAGCTCCTGCAGCAACATTTTTTAGACCTTCATGAACAATTGCTTGGCCAAGTACAGTTGCAGTTGTTGTTCCGTCGCCAGCAATATCATTAGTTTTAGAAGCAATTTCTTTAGCTAATTGAGCACCAACATTTTGAAATGGATCTTCTAAAGAAATATCTTTTGCGATAGTAACTCCATCATTGGTTATAGTTGGAGAACCAAATGATTTATCTAAAACTACATTTCTTCCTCTAGGACCTAATGTAATTTTGACGGCATTTGCCAATTGATCAATGCCTTCTCTTAAAGAGTGTCTTGCTTGTTCATCAAATAATAATTGTTTTGCCATAGTTAATATTCCTGTAACTAAAGAATTGATTTTATTCAATTCAACTTAATTTTTAGCATCTTTCTCTTTTGGGATGCCTGACTAGTTTCTGTAATCAAGTACCCAAGCGCAATAGGTATTTAAATTTTTTTTATTTTTTTTATAGGATAATATCTTAAAATAGCTTTTCCAATTACTTCTGAATTATTAATTAATCCAAATTTTCTACTATCTACACTGTTGAGTGAATTATCACCTATTACATAGTACTGATTATTATTATTAATTGATTTTATTCTTTTTAACATTTTTTGATTTTTTAAACCATTAAATACAATTATGTCATATCGATTAATTCGATTAATATAATTGTATTTCCAAATAATTAGCCAGTCTCCATCATTAATAGTAGGTGACATAGAGTCACCTACTATTTTTATTGACTTGAAATTAAATATTTGAAGCAAATTATGTAAAAAAAATAGAATCAATAGATTATCAATTTAACACATATTAAGTCGAGGCATTATTTTTTTGAATCCCAGAAAATTTTAGCAAAATCAGCGACTTGTGATTGCAATTTTGTTGCATCATCAATGTTTATTCCCACTCTACATGATGACGCAGTTTTCATTATGTTCCAGGTTTTTTCATGTAAGTCAGGGTATTTTTCTAAATGTGGTGGCTTAAAATAATCTCCCCAGATAATTCTTATCTCATGTTTAACTATTTCAGCATTTTTTTCTTTAATGTCGATATATCTTGCTATTGAATTGAGAGATTCTTTTGAAGAAGTGTCAGCTAAATCAGCAATGAGATTCATCATTTTTGTAACAGTTTCTGCCGCTATTTCAGCTGCTATTGGGTTATAAATTCCACAAGGAATATCACAATGAGCAGATGCAGTCAATTTAGGCTCTAATGCATTGAAAATTATATTAGTTAATTTACTCTTATTCATGGTGCTCTCCGTTAATCTTAATTGTTTATAAATTATCTTCAAATATTGTAGCATTAATATATATCCAAAAAATTAAAAAATACAATTCATTTTTATTATTTTATAATTTTTTTTTTGATTAGTAGTATTATATTTGTAGAATAGAGGTTGCTATGAGAAGACACATATATAATTTTAATTTTAAAGATGATGTTAGTGATGAACAGTATAGTGAGATTTATTCTGCTTTTGAGGATGAGTTTAATGCAAATCCAGGCATGATACATTTTTCAATGGGTAAAAATATCTCTGAATCTAAAAGACCAATGAAATTCAATACAATTATGACTATGGATTTTGAAGATTATAAATCGTTTAGAGACTATGAAGATAATGATAATCATCAAGCTATAAAATTATTGTTACATGAAGCTATTGATGGAATTATGGGCACTGATTATGATGTTGGCGATACTGCAGAATAGTAGACGTTAATAATTATTCTCGTTCACTATTTAATCACTATGTTTAAATAGTTCTTCTAGTTCATTACGAATAGGATCATTTTTAGGTAAATATTGAGAAAAATCACCTGTAGGCTTAGGTCTTTCTCTATCTCCAGTTTTTTCGTATATTTTGATTCTTTCTTGCAAAAGCATTAATCCCTGCAATAACGATTCTGGTCGAGGTGGACAACCTGGAACATATACATCTACAGGTGTTATTAAATTAACTCCTGGAAGAACTGAGTATGCATAGGCAAAAGGCCCCCCCATAGTTGCGCACCCACCCATGGATATAACCCACTTTGGATCAGCCATTTGCATGTAAATTCTTCTTACAACAGGAGCCATTTTCCACGTTACGGTACCTGCGACAATCATAAGGTCTGATTGCCTTGGAGAAGCACGAAAAACTTCAGACCCAAATCTTGCAATATCATACCTAGATGTTGCAGAAGCTATCATTTCAATTGCGCAGCAAGCAAGACCAAAAGTCACTGGCCATAATGATGATGAACGCGCCCATTTTACAATATTGTCAACAGAAGTTAGCAAGACATTTTTTCTCACTTCTTCTTCTATAGCTTCATTAAGGCTGTCATTGATTCCTGGTAATACAATTTCTGTCATTATTTATTCTTAACTTTTGAATTAAAGCATAATAATAATTTAATTATTAAGCCATTCAATTTCATTTTTTTTCATTACTTTTTTTTCTGTCGCTAAATTTCTTAAATTATTTATAACTTTGGGTAATTTTTTATGAACCTGTTCAATGTCTTTCTCATTATTCATTCTTCCAATACTCAGTCTAAGTGAACCGCGTGCTAAATCATTTGGCATTCCTATTGATGTCAGAACATGACTAGGTTCAATTGAACCAGTCGAACAAGCTGATCCTGAGGAAGCAGCTATTCCATTAATATCAAGTCCTAGTAATATTGATTCTCCTTCAACTCCTGCTATAATCATTGAAAGTAAACCAGGGATTCTATCTGTAATCTCTGTTGGTCCTGTAAATCCAATATCACTAATTTTATCTTTAATTCCTTGCATTAGATACATATATAAATTTCTATCATGCTGAATGTCTTCGTCTCTTGTATTGTTACTTATTTCCATTGCTTTGGATAGCCCAACTATGGATGCAACATTTTCAGTACCTGCTCGCATGTTTTGTTCTTGCCCTCCTCCAACTATTTGTGGAGAAATAGGCGTACCATTTTTAATGTATAAAACACCTACTCCTTTTGGACCATAAAATTTATGCCCAGTAAATGATAATAAATCAATACCTAGTTGCTTAACATTAATGTTATGGTGCGCTACATATTGAACTGAATCAGTATGAAATAAAATATCTGGTCTTTCTTTTTTTATAGCCTTAACTATTTCTCTAATATTATTAATTGCACCTAGTTCATTATTGGCATGCATAATTGAAATTAATTTTGTTTCATTTTTAATGTTTTTTAATATTTCATTTTTTTCAATAATGCCATTTTTTGTTGGATTAATGAGAGAAAAAGATATTTTTCCTTGAGTAAATAATAATTCGATCGGATCAATAATCGCATGATGTTCAATTGAACTGGTTAAAATATCAATTTTTTGTCCAGAAAATGCATCTATTACACCTCTGATTGCTAAATTATTTGATTCAGAACCACCAGAGGTAAAAAATATTTCTTCGGGATTTGCTCCAATTGAATTTGCAATGTATTCTCTAGCATTATCAATCGCCCTTGATGCTTTTTGGCCCTCTAGATATATTGAAGATGGGTTATGCCAATTTTCTAAGAAATAATTATTCATTACATTTATTACTTCTGTTTCTACAGGAGTAGTTGCTGCATGATCAAGGTAAATTCTTTTTGTAGAATCCATTTTTTCCTTAAGTGAGATGTTAATTACATATTATATTATTTTATATTAATAAATAAGTTATTAAATACATTATTGAGTAAAAAGAGTTTTTGCTTTATCATTAATTTGTGCTATGAAGCCACTGAATGATAATAACATTAAACTTAATATTTAGAAAGTGAAAATAATGAATAGAGACTTAACTTCAACAAATACAGATGTTGATCCTAGCACCACTAGAGATTTAACTCATGAATCTCCTTTAGTCGAGACTGTATTCAACAGTCAAACTCAAATAGTCAATGTTACTTCTTTTGCAGCTGATAAAGCCAAGCAATTGATGAGTGACAGAAATATGAAAGATGCTGCTTTAAGAATTTTCGTTACTCAAGGTGGATGCGCAGGATATGAATATGGTATGTCTTTAGCTGAAACTATTGAAAGCTCAGATAAGGTCATAGAACAAAATGGCTTAAAAATAGTGGTCGACAATGAAGTCGTACCATTGATTAATGGCATGCAGATTGATTATGTTGATGATATTATGAAGTCAGGATTTACGATTAATAATCCAAATGCAACAGCATCTTGTAAATGTGGTACTTCTTTTCAAACTGCTAATAATTCAGGCAGCCCAAGTTCATGTTAATTTAATGAGCTAGCAAGTGACTTCTTCAAGGCCTGATCCAAAAAATTCTGACTGGGATAATATTGATTATTGGAATGAAAGAATTAAATCTGTCGTAGGCGGGTCTATACCTATAATTATTGAAAAAGTTTCTTTAGACGAAGTGATTTTAAGCTTAGAAGTTGATTACAGATCTCATCAACCGAGCGGGATACTACATGGAGGTATTTCTGTTTTATTGGCAGAGACTGCTGCTTCTATAGCTGCACAT
>Ga0302127_10001656_pt1 | contig 13235 bp, 6 predicted proteins | sample CB4_SCM_MG_FD_204452 | JGI IMG/M metagenome (GOLD analysis project Ga0302127, IMG submission 204452) | Marine microbial communities from Western Arctic Ocean, Canada - CB4_SCM | ecosystem: Environmental > Aquatic > Marine > Oceanic | place: Canada: Western Arctic Ocean | collected 2017-09-24
TAAGCTTAATTTCATAGCCCGTTTCACCGTAGTCTATTTCATAACTTAAGCCATCATTATCTAGCCAAATTTCAGAGGTTCCGTCGTAAACACGTATAGATACAATCCCGTTATATTTTATAGGAAGGTCTCTTAAAACAAAGGTGTCTTCACCTTCAGCGTAGTAGGCGTTTTCACCAGAGTTACCCCTGCCATCACCCACAAATGTAAACTTTGTAGACACACTTTTTCTGTATTCATATGAAATAACAGGTGCGTCTGTGTTTAGATCGTAGTTATCGCTTACGTTAATTTCTATTAAACCTGTGTAGGCGTCTGTCACCGTGTAATCCTGTGACGTCAACAAAGCGTCCCCTATTTTAAGAACAATGTTTTCAGTATTAATTAATGGGTTAACGGCTGTTTGTAATATATTATTTGTAATAGTTGCGTTTTCAGATGAAATAATAAGGTTTAATTCTTCTTCCTGAGATCGAGAGTATTCATTTAAATAAGTGAGCCCAAATTCTAACGGGGTATTTGTTGCATTACTTGTTAGAACCAAAGTATCTATAGAATCATAATAGACAGAAATAACATCAGGGTAAGAGATCGGGTAGTTAAAAAATAAACGCCCAGAATCGTAGTCTAGTAAATAGTCTATGGTTTCATTTTTTTCTACATTATCAATAACCACAGAGGCTGATCCGTCTAATATAGGGGCATTTGGCAGGTAGTATGGGCCAGGTGTGTCTTTTGCGATGATGTCTTTTTCGTAATGAGAGGTATGGAAATAGTCATAGTGAATAGCTAGTTTGTCTGCAGACGAAAGTGGCATATTTAAAACAATTTTACCCACACTGTGCTCAACAAAATAATCGATATTTCGATATAAAATATCTTTATTAAGAAGCACTTTATCAGACCCCAGTACAATGTGTTTGTGAGATAATAGAAATTCTTTTCCTTCGGGAAAAAACATGATTTCAGGCACCTTGTTAACGGTTACCGGAACAACTACAGGCACACTATTAGCGGTTGCAACCAAAGTATTAACAGTTGTCATCTCCTCAACAAAAGATTGTACCAGAGATGAAATAGATGCAGTTGGCGAGGTGTTTTTTTGCGGCCAAAGCGACTCGCTAAAAGACGTTTGTTGTTGCTCTGATGTGTATGTGTCTTTTGATTTCCATAAAAATTGAGAACCAAAAAAGTTTTTACGGGACAATACGGGTAAAAAATCTTCAATGGGGTTTGTAAATTCATACACAATTTTTATATAATCATTTTTTTGGATAGGCTCGTTAAATTCAATTTCACCTTCAAAATAGTACACCGTATAATCTGCGCCTTCCTGTTTTTTTTGATTGTTAATCCAAACCAAAACAGAGCCCTCTAATATAGACGAATTACCCATTTTGTATTTCTTTTGGCCAGTACCAAATGTTTCGAACTTTTTAGGTTCAGATCGTTGCCTACCCATGGCTGTAATGGTTTGCCATTGATCGGTTTCTTGTGTATACATAGCACCGTTTAATGCCTTGTTAACTTGCGTAAATTCACCGTTCTGAAAAACAGAATCAAAGTGATAAAAGGTGAGTTCTTTTTGCTTATGTTTTACCTGAACTTCATATTTACCAGGAAAATCCGGTTCTTGTTCGATGTCATAATGAACCGATAAATCTTCGTCTAATTTACCGTCAATCATTATGTGATATCGAATATCTAGTTTAGATGGCCCCAATAAAACATCTCTAGGAATTTTTGTGTAAATAGGGTCTCTAACAATCCGCTCCCATCTTGAATCTGTAACCGACTTTGGTTCGTAATTTCGGCCACTTAATTTAAGTTCATAAAACCCATCAACCTCTAGATCTAAATGTTGGTTTTTTGCTTTTCTGGGATACCTAAAATTTTCTTGACCACCAAATTGGTAGGGTGAAACAATTTTTTGTGGAGCAAGTTGTGGTTTTTTAATGGGCTGAACCACCTGATTAAGTGAAGGCGATGCCAGGTCTGTTGAATGAATGCTATTGGCTGAAACGACGCGCGCTTCTGTTTTAGATACCCAGCCAAATTGATCGTCTGGAAGCACCACCCGAAAATACGTATCGGTTTCAGAAACGACAGAAAAAATATTGCCGCTACTAGTTGTATACAACAAACGAGAATCTGAAAGTGAATTAACCGTAATGGTGGCAGGTGTTGTAGAAATTTCAACAAAAAACAGGCCCCCTTCAGCAAAAGAGGTAGCCGACAAGACAACTAATAGGATCAACCAAATGCTAAGTCGTTTTATCACTTTTCAATCATCATGGCGTCGCCAAAGCTATAAAAACGGTATTTTTTTTGAATGGCCAAAGCATATGCTTTTTTTAAAAAACCAAGTCCACAAAATGCAGAAATCAGCATCATCAAAGACGACTTTGATAAATGAAAGTTAGTGATAATGACATCCACTGTATTAAATATATAACCAGGGTAAATAAACAGCGAGGTTGAACTGCTTTCAGCGTGAAATTGACCGTCTTTAAAGTTAGCCTCCAGGGTTCTAACACAAGTTGTACCCACGGCCACAATGCGTTTGTTGCCATAAGCTTTGTTTAAAGCTTCTGCTGTTTTTGGAGGCACAACGTAAAATTCTTCATGCATACGATGCTGCATTACAGTGTCTACCGTAATGGGCTGAAATGTTCCGTAACCTACGTGTAGCGTTACATATACTATTTCTACCCCTTTTTGCTGAAGCGTTTGTAGGAGGGCAGGGGTGAAGTGCAGACCAGCGGTGGGTGCGGCAACTGCACCTGGGGATTGCGCAAAGGTAGTCTGGTAAACGGCAGAAACATTTTTTTGATTATTTTTGATATAAGGCGGAGTAGGTGTGTGTCCGTATTTATCCAGCGCATCAAAAAACGGAAGGGTGCTGTTAAAAAGAACCACAACCGGGCCATCTAATTTTTTTTGAACAACACAGTCAAAGTCGGCAGCAATCATTAATCGATCGCCCTGGCGAATACGTTTTGCAGGTTTTGCTAAAACTTCCCATTCGTTTTTAGAGAGCGACTTTACTAAAAATAATTCTATTTTTGCACCGGTTTCTTTTGTGGCAAATAATCTAGCTTTAATAACTTTTGTATTATTTAAAACCAATACATCTTTGTGTGTAAGTTTTTCTGAGATATCAGAAAAAACGTTATGATTAATGGTTTTTTTTGTTGCGTTTAAACACATCATGCGACTTTGATCGCGTTGTTTTAGCGGCTCGTGAGCAATTAACTCATCGGGAAGATCGTATTCAAATTCTTGTGTCTGCATAGGCGCACATTTTATCATATAGAAACTCGTTATTTTTAAGAGATACAGATATATGCCCTTTTTAAGAACGAGGTAAACCTTTTTTTGAGTCTTAATAGTATGCGTATGTGTAGACCTTTGTGTTTTTAACACTATAATAAAATGTCTTGTGTTCTAAAATTTGTAATGTAGAGTTTTATTAATATGCATAAAATGGCACACACAAAACAAACAGCACAAATATTTATATTAATGATGTGTATTTTTTTGACAGTAAGCTGTACACGGGCAAAGTATGCCGTTTCAGAATCTGAACAAGAGCAAGCTGCTACGGTTAGCTCTTTGGGCGCTGTTTATGTGTCTGGTAACTTACACGACAACAACTCTAATCCTGTGAAGCAGATAGTGTTGGTTTTATCTCCAAACTCCGTTACCGTCAATTCAACCTCAAGTGAAAAAAGATGGCAGCCCACCAATAATAGTACTTATATACTGGCAGCTACTAATAATCATGGTTACTTCGAGTTTGAAGCTGAAGGGGTGGGTACTTATTTTTTTTTTCTTCAAGAAAACAACGCTTTTTATTTTATAACAAAAATAACGATCAATTCATTAGATACGCATAGTGTTGGGGTTCTTCAGCATAAAATGACAAGCGACCTAACTGTTTTTGTTGCGGATGAAGCCGGCGTTTCTTTGTCTGGGGTTTCTGTTTTATTACCAGACAATAATCAATCATTTATTACAAATAGTTTAGGTGCAGTAAGTTTTACTGGTATTCAGCCGGATACCTACTCACTTAGTTTATCGTTAGATCACTATGTAGATAAGTCAATTGAGGGTGTGTTGGTAGAGCGCGGTACCACGCAAAGTATTACGGTTACAATGTCGCTTTCAGATGATGTTGTTGAGACAGAGTGGTTAACTGATTTTGGCGAACCCGTAAGTACATTGGGTGAAACGGGAGACTATTATTTAGATAATGATACAGGGGCCGTTTACATAAAAATCAATGACACGTGGAGTCAAATTGGTAATATTACTCAAAACAATGAATCTCTAGAAAACTGGGAAACAGGAACCGGAGATCCCATTGAAACAGACACAGAAACAGACACAGAAACAGGCACGATTGATAGTGGGGAAGATGGTGATTATTATTTTGATCAAGTAAGTGGTCAACTTTATTACAAAGATGGTGACACGTGGGTAGCTATAGGTAGTCTAGAAAGTACAGATAGTACAGATAGTACAGATAGTACAGAAAGTACAGAAAATACAGATAGTACAGGGGACACTATTTTATGGCACAGCGGAAGCGGTGTTCCAGACGAGGATATTGGAGGTGTAGGTGATTACTATATTGATGGTGAAACAGCTTTTATTTATGTAAAGTCGACAGATGGTTGGGTGAAAATCACACAAACAGACGAAACAGTTGAGGAAGAAGCGGCTGTTGTTGTGCCTGTTACAACCGGCAGTTTATCTGGGACAGTTCGGTCTATACTTGAGTCGTATGAGGGTGTTACGGTGTATGTTCATGGCTATTCATACGTGTCATTTACAGACACAGATGGTTATTACAGCATCTCAAATATGGTAACCGGCAATTATATATTGTCGTACGCATACTCTAGAAACACACTTCTTTTTAAATCTGCAACAAGTAACGTGACTGTGGAGGCGGCCAAAGAAACGGTTGTGCCCACAGTAAACTTAATTTTAAACTTTTAAGCCCAGAAAACTTGCGAATGGGCATTTGATCCGTTATAATTAGGGCATGTTTTCAAGATTTACAGAAAAAGCCATTCAGGCCATTATGTTGGCGCAAGAAGAAGCCAAGAGATTTCATCATAGCTATGTAGGTACCGAACATATTTTGTTAGGTATTATTGGCGAAGGGGATAACGTTGTTGTTAAAACCCTAGGTACAATTGATATTACTGGCGATCAAATAAAAGAAGCCATAGAAGAAAGACTAGAATATGGCGGTCTTTCATCTGAGTACGGAAACATTCCGTTTACCCAGCAGGCCAAGCAAGTATTAACTTATGCATGGGATGAAGCTAGAAAATTAGGTCACAACTACGTAAACGTAGAGCATTTATTTTTATCTGTATTTAGAGATCCCACAAGTATAGCGGCTAGAGTATTGGCTGAACTAGGCGTAAACGTAACCGCATTTAAAGATACCTTATTTAAACAACTGGGCCAACGCGCAACAGGTGTTCAAAAAACAGAAACAAGCGCACCCACCCCTACATTGGATTTGTACGGAAGAGACTTAACGTGGATGGCAAGGGACGGTAAGCTTGACCCTGTTATAGGAAGAGAAAAAGAAATAGAACGCATTATTCAAATATTGTGTAGACGTACCAAAAACAACCCTGTATTAACCGGTGAACCAGGTGTAGGTAAAACAGCTATAGCAGAAGGCTTGGCTCAGCGTATAACATACGGAAACATCCCTCCAAAGCTTGGAAACAAACGCGTTGTATCGTTAGATCTAGGTTTACTTGTAGCGGGGACAAAGTATAGAGGCGAGTTTGAAGATCGTGTTAAGAAGGTAATGGAAGAGTGTCGTAAAGCCGGTAATATCATCGTGTTTGTAGATGAGTTACACACGATTATTGGTACCGGCGGATCTGAGGGTAGCCTAGATGCTGCTAATTTATTTAAACCAGCCTTGGCTAGAGGCGAGCTACAATGTATCGGCGCTACAACACTAGAAGAATACAGAAAGCACATCGAGGGCGATGGCGCTTTAGAGCGACGCTTTCAGCCCGTGTTAGTTGAAGAACCTTCAAAAGAAGAAGCCTTAGAGATACTGCAGGGCATTCGCCAGCGATACGAAGAGTTTCACGAAGTGACCATTACAGATGGTGCACTTGAAGAGGCGGTTGAGTTATCAACACGCTATATTACAGAGCGATTTTTACCAGATAAAGCCGTAGATGTTATAGATGAAGCCGCCTCAAAAGTAATGCTTCAGGTGTCTGCTTTACCTAATGACCTAGCTGCTTTGATGCTAAAGCGCGATATGGCGACGCAAGAAAAGAAAAACGCGGCTAAAAGCAAAGATGCTGAAAAGCTTCAGCAAGCAAAAGAAATACTAAAAGACGTACAGGCAAAAATTAAAGAATTTCCAAAAGACCAAGTAGCTGTTACTAAAAAAATAGTAGATGAAGACACGATTGCGGCTGTTGTTGCTGCGTGGACGGGTATTCCTGTTCAAAAAATGAACAGAGAAGAAACCAAGCGTCTGTTAAAAATGGAAGAAGAAGTAAAGAGAAAAATAGTAGGGCAAGACGATGCTATTAAAGCTTTAGTAAGAGCGGTAAAACGGTCTAAAGTAGGTATAAAAGACCCCGGTCGTCCGTCTGGATCCTTTTTGTTTTTAGGGCCAACAGGTGTTGGTAAATCAGAGCTAGCTAAAACATTAGCCGAATATTTATTCGGCAGTAAAGAGTCTTTAATTAGAATAGATATGTCTGAATTTATGGAAAAACATACAGTATCTAGATTAATAGGCTCTCCTCCTGGTTATGTTGGATTTAACGAAGGTGGTCAGTTAACCGAACCTGTTAGACGCAAGCCATATTCTGTTGTGTTATTTGATGAAATAGAAAAAGCATCACCAGACGTGGTTAATATTTTATTGCAAATACTAGATGACGGTAGATTAACCGACTCTACAGGTAGAACCGTGAGTTTTAAAAACACCATTATTATCATGACATCGAATGTAGGTAGTAAGTATATTCAGCAAGAAACCAGTTTTGGTTTTGTAGATCCTGCAAAAATTGAAGAAAAAAAATACGAAGTTATAAAACATCGCATAAATGACGAGTTAAAACGTGAGTTTAAGCCAGAATTTTTAAATAGAATTGACGATACGATTATATTTAAGTCCTTGGTTAAAGAAAATATTCAAGAAATAGTGGGTATTATGTTAAACATCACTGTAGATCGATTAAAAGAAAAAGAAATTTACATCACTTACGATAAAAAAGTAAAAGATCTTTTAGTAGAAAAAGGATTTGATCCAAAATTTGGAGCAAGACCACTGAGACGCTCTATTCAAGAGTTTTTTGAAGATAGCTTAGCCGATAATATATTAGAAGCAGGCATAAGAGGTGCTATGAATGTGGATGCTACTGTAAAAGATGCGGCTGTTGTTTTTACTATTACCAAACGTGTAAAAGCTAAACCGAAGGCAAAAGAGCGCCCCCAAGAACTAGTATCAAGTAAGTAAACTTGTGAAGAAGCCCCAAACTATTTTTGAATGTAGCCAATGCGGTGCACAGGCACCCGTATGGCAAGGCCGCTGCACAACATGTGGTGAGTGGAATACACTAGTAGAACAAACCCGGACAACCCCAAAAAGCAGCAGCATTCAAGTTGATGCACCCCAAAGACTTGAAGATATTGAGTTAACAGATGATATCACTATTAGATCGGGAATAGACGAATTAGACCATGTGTTAGGCACAGGGTTTGTACAGGGTTCTATCGTTTTGTTAGGTGGTGAACCTGGAATTGGAAAATCAACATTATCACTACAAATGGCTCAAAATATGGGTAATGATGGGCATAAAGTGTTGTATATTTCGGGCGAAGAATCGTTAAAACAAATTGCATCTAGAGCTAAACGAACAGGGTCTGTAATGGATAAAGTGTGGATTGTAAATGAAACCGATTTAGAGGGCATCCTTCAATTACTAGAGTCTCATCAGCCAGATTTTGTTATTTTTGATTCGATTCAAGTTTTTGCCAGTTCGGATATACCGGGTGGTGGGGGAAGTGTTAGTCAGGTAAGGCATTGTGCAAATAAATGTATACAGTGGATTAAAAAGAATCAAAAAATTGGCGTGATTATTGGCCATATTACAAAAGATGGTCAAATAGCCGGCCCAAAAGTATTAGAGCATATGGTGGATGTGATTTTATATTTAGAAGGCGAAAGAACCAACCGATATAGATTACTAAGAAGTTATAAAAATAGATATTATAATACGCAAGAAATGGGCATTTTCGAAATGAAACCAGCTGGCCTTTGCTCGGTAAAAGAAGCCGTAGAAGTATTTTTGGAAGACAAAGGAAACGAGCAAATTGGCTCTGTTATAGCACCCGTAATAGAGGGTAGCCGTATCTTTTTAGTAGAAGTACAGGCATTAGTTGTGCAATCTGGTTATGGTATGGGTAAACGTAATATAGTAGGCGCAAATGTACACAGAACACATTTAATGATTGCAGCTTTAGAAAAATTATTAGGCATTAAATGCGCTCAACACGATATCTTTTTAACCATTATGGGCGGGCTAAAAGTTGACGAACCAGCCCTAGACCTTGCCATAGTGGCGGCTATTTTGTCGTCATATTACAATCAGAAAATACCTAAGTCGATGGCATTTTTTGGTGAAATTGGACTAACCGGTGAAATACGATCTGTCCCTCAATCACAAAAAAGAATATACGAACTATCTCGCTTAGGTTTTAAGCAATGTGTGTGTAGCTCACAAAGTAAAGACACGCAATCTAATGATGGAATAGAGGTGCCAATAGAGACTATTCAAGCTTTACTACCGTTATTAAATATAACCAACGTTAAATCGCATGCTAGATGACTTAATACATAAATTAAGAGACGAAAAAACCAGATGGGAAGCCATTCTGAACTTAAAAATGTCAACAGATAAAACGTGGGCAGAAAAAATTGTGCCACATTTATCAGATAAAGATTGGGTGGTACGTTGGGCCGTTGCTGAAAAATTGGGTGATATGGGCTACGATAAAGCAGCACCAAAACTATTGGAATTATTAAGTGACCATGATTTTCATGTTAGAAAAAATAGTTTTAACGCACTAAAAAAGTTAGGTGTAAAAATAGTCCCACACGCGTTAGCTTACTTAAAATGCCAAGACAAACGAGTAAGAGACCAGGTGGTAAGCCTGTTTTTAGAGTGTGGAGCGGAGATGATTCCTGTTATAAAAAAACAGGTACCCAAGCAAGACTGGATTGTGGGCACTCGGCTGATTAATATCATGTGGCAATTGGGTGGCGATACCATCGAAGATGATTTGATAGACCTAATAACTGAGCGTTTGGTTCAAAAACATATCATAGTAAGGGTAGGGCAGATGAAAAGTTTGGTAGCGATACCAAATTTGATTCGGTTGTATAAAAAACCTAGTTTAAAACGAATCATTATTGCTAGTTTTAACAATATGGGTAGCAAAGAAAGCTACCCGAAAGTGATACGCGCCCTTCAAAACAGTGCACTAAAAAAAGAAGCGACCGAGATTATACTGAAAATTAAGCAGCCTATGGTGCATTTTTTAGTATCAGAGCTTATAAAAGAAGATACAAATGACGCTAATCTTATTGAGTTGATAGGTACGATAGGGTTAGACGAACCTATCCATAAAAAAATTAACAGCCTAAGCGATAAGTACCCAAAACTTAAAAAACTACTTTAGTTATTTAATACTGTAGAGGCGGGACAATCTGAGTTAAGCGCGTAGTAGCTACACGTTTGGCATGTTGTTTGAGGGGGCGCATTAAATAGCTTACCTGAAAGCTGAGCGGGTAACTGCTGAATAGCGGATTTATAGTGCTGTGAAGCATCTGTGTCAACTGGCAGTAGTGTATTAGATTGCGATAAATATAAGGATGTATAAATATGTTTTGTATCACCAAAATGTTGTTGCACAGCCAACTGATAAATAGATAGCTGAACTAGATAGTCGGTTATGAAAGTAGTGTGGTCGTTAACCTCAATGCGATCCGTTTTATAGTCGATAATATGAATGGTGTCATCAAAAACCAACACCAAATCGATACGCCCATCAATTAATACCCCGTCTATATGTAGCGAAAATGGCAGCTCTGTTATAACCTCTCTGGCCGTTTTAGCCAATCTAACGCACTCTGATTTAGACAGGTTATGTAACTGTGTTTGAATAAAGGCGAGCTGTGCTGTGGTGTCTTTATCTGAACCAGCTGTAAACGGCCTTAAGTTACTTAAGTTAGGCTGCAAGTTGTTTGTGAAAAACAGTTCAAAGGCTTTGTGTGTAAGCGTGCCTAAAAGCGCAGACGATTGATGGCTCTTTTTATGAACTACAGGCAGTAACTTAAACATATCTTTGTAGATAAGTTGTTTGGGGCAGTTTATATAAAGCTCAATATCAGAAACCGAATATCGATAAAGCGGCATGGGTAGGGGGTGTGGCGAAAAAAGCGTACGTTGGGACGGCTGTTTTGTACTGGTTAATGGTAATTCCAGTGCTTGTGGTGCATTGTTGTTAGCCTGAAAACAAATTGAGTAAGGGGTTTGATGAAGCCGTACCGTTTTATCAGAAACAGCTGTAAACGAGCGCATTAAATGAAAAAAGCTAATGGCTTCTTTTTCGGGGCCATCATCAAATAGATTATGCCCAGATAAAAATAAAAAGTCTTTTGCACGGGTACATGCTACATAAAATAATCGCTTAGCTTCTTGTTTTGTATCGTGTTTAATTTCGGCTACTACAGGCTTTTTGTCATCGGCGTTTAATTGCTTATGCGAAAGCGCTACAGATTTAGACGAGAATAGCAGGGCATCTTGAAGCGACAAGTGAAACGGGTGGTGACACTCTGCAATTATAACAATAGGAAACTCTAAGCCTTTTGATGCATGAATGGTAAGCAGTTGAACAGCATTGTCTGCTTCTGGTGTAAGTGAGGGGCTGGCAAAAGACGCCATTTTAAAATGCAGTGTTTGCATAAAACGCTTATGATGAAAGTTTTCTTTTTCTAATTGTTCATCGCACTGCTCTATAAATATAAAAAGGGAAGACAATTGCTTTTCGGCGTAACGATCCCAAGCAGCCGTAGCTGTAAAAAGTGCATCTACACAGTTAGACACGGTTTCAAACGACAACAATGTTTGCCATTGAATACATAGGGTAAAAAGTTGAGCAAGCTGAAGTCTGTCTGTTGCTGAAAAGTCGGCATGAGGCGATTGAATAAACTGCCGAGCCATATCAAAAAATGGCACATCTTTATACTGTTTTTGTAATAAAAATAAGCAGCTATCACTTATATTAAAAACAGGCGACCGAAGCGCGCCAAACCAAGCTAGTTTATGATACGGCTCTAGCAACATCGTTATAACATTGTAAGCATCCATAATAATAGATTGATGATAAAAGCCGGGCGTATAATCTATTTGAACTGGTATATTATAAATAGAAAAAATATCCTTAAGCTGCTTAAAGTGCATCCGACGTCTAAACAAAATAGCGATGTCTTTATACGTATATTGCGAGTGCTGTTGCAAATGAGTTTGAATGGTTTGAGCTAATAAGTGTGCTTCTTGTTCGAAAGAGTTGGTATCGTTTAAACAAAACTGCACGGCTCCCTTTTGTGCATCTGGTAACGCTTTAAGCTGTGTATACGGAATGGTGCTATCGGGATCATCTGTAAACAGGGTAGAAAAAAGCTGATTCACAAACGATATAATAGGTACTTGGCTTCTGAAGTTCTCAGCCATATGCACGCCTGTAGACTGGCTGTCTTCCTCAAATTGCTCAAAAATACGCAAAAACAAGTCGGCCTCAGCACCTCTAAACCCATAAATAGACTGCTTAATATCGCCCACCAAAAATAACTTATTTTGAGATAATGGATTAAACTCATCGCACAGCTGCTGAATAATATGCCACTGGTTAGAATCGGTATCTTGAAACTCGTCTACTAAAATATAGCGATAATGCTGTTGGCTGTCTTGCAAACACGTTTTGTTAAGCAGCACGCTTTTAGTTTTAAGTAATAAATCAACATAATCGAGTGCACCTAGGGCATCTTTTTTTTGCTGATAAACAGTATCTACAACGCCAAAAACAAAAAACAACGCTTCTAAATAAGTCTGAAAAGAGGACGCCTCTATTTTTTCATATTTAGGCAATAATTCTTTTTTGGAGAAACACTTTTTAAGAAGCGCAACAATTTGAGGCATCGAGTATAACGCGTGTAAGTGTTTATATTGCGGGTTTGTTTGTTGTGCCAAAGATGCCAAGCCTTCTTGTATAGCTTCATCAATTAAAAATTGCCCCTGGCTATCGTCGAGTACAGAAAAACAGGGATCAACCACTGCTTCTATAGGGTATTGCTGTAACAGCTGTTTGCAAAATCCATGAATAGTCATAATAGATGTTTGCGATAAATGCGTTAAAAGGCGAGGCGCAATATCTGCATAAGTTGTATCTGTTAACAGGCTATGCTGAATACGCATTAACAGCTCTTGTGCTGCTAAATTGGTAAACGTTATGGCCAGTACCTGTGATGGCTCTAGGGTAGAATCTTGCTTAAAGTAAGATAAATAACGCTGAACAAAAACCGTCGTTTTACCAGACCCGGCGCCTGCTTCTACAATAATATTTTGGCTTAAATCAAGCGCTTGTTGTTGGCTGTTTGTTAACTTCATTTAAACCTCTTTGGTTCTCTGCAAATAGTATTGTAATCACAAAATCGACATAAGCTATTATGTTGCCAGTAAAACGCACGCTTATAAATAGTATCCACAACAGAACCCAAATGCGTATTAAGGTTTTGAAAAAAAGAATCATCGGGTACAAATGGCCGCTTACGACCCAAATCAAATAAGTCTTTTTTGGCCTCTTTAGTACTAATATTTACAAACTTACCATATATAGCCAACGACTTAAGCTGAAAATAAACCCCACCAGATATCGTTTTTAAAGGTGACTCTTTATGAAGCGCCAACATATAAGTGGGCAGCTGCAAGCTTTTAAACGTAGACATATCTTTCCCCGTTGGCAAAACAGATCCCGTTTTATAATCTTGCACAACCAGTTGCTGCTGATCTGGCGTAGATAACACAACGTCTATAACACCCTTAAGCTGATGCTTAGGGTACCCTGTAATGGGCAGCGAAAATGGATGCTCAAACAGCGTAGGT
>Ga0302127_10001662_pt1 | contig 13219 bp, 8 predicted proteins | sample CB4_SCM_MG_FD_204452 | JGI IMG/M metagenome (GOLD analysis project Ga0302127, IMG submission 204452) | Marine microbial communities from Western Arctic Ocean, Canada - CB4_SCM | ecosystem: Environmental > Aquatic > Marine > Oceanic | place: Canada: Western Arctic Ocean | collected 2017-09-24
CCATCTTCAATGCCCCATGATGATCCACCATAACTTCCTGAGTCGCTATGACCATCTCCATCGCTATCTGGACAACCCATTCTATCAACATCAGAGAATCCCTTGTATCCAGGGCACATATCACCTTGGAAACCAGATGAGTCATCTCCAAATCCATCTTCATCAGCATCTATCCATTGACTGGGCTCATCTGGAAGAGCATCCGCTCCATCATCGACTGTCCATCCATCATCTGGATCTGAATAACCATCTTCATCACTATCTGTGCAACCAAGTCTATCGGAAGTTGAATTTCCAGCGACTAGTGGGCAAGCATCTGCATTGCTACCAGCTGGGTTGTCTCCATAGCCATCTAGGTCTCCATCTTCCCATTGTGATGAATCCTGAGGGAATACATCTGCTGTATCTCCCCAACCGTCTTCATCGAAGTCAGGGCAACCACGTAATCCTCCAAGGTAAGCGGTACCTTCGACTGTAGGGCAATCATCCTCGACATCCATGTAGAAATCGTTGTCATCATTTCGGTCTTCAGTAGCATCTCTGCAGCCATCGTTATCTCGGTCAGAATTACCATTTCTTATCCAATCTAATTCTCCATTCGGACAAGTATCCAATTCATTCAAAATTCCATCGTTATCGTTATCGGAGTCTTCGCCATCGTTCTGGCAGCCATCGCCATCATGGTCTAGGGTCGGGCCTGCTGTCCAGCCAACTACTCCTGAAGGGCATTGGTCAACATCATCGAGCATGCCATCATTATCGTCATCATCGTCCTCGGTATCGTCCTTACAACCATCGCCATCATTATCAGTTTGGGAATTGGACGACCAACCTGTTTCATTCATCGCACAACCATCGGCATTGTCATTGACTGAATCACCATCATCATCAAGGTCGCATATGTTTCCAAAGTCATCGCTATCCCAATTATCCTGTTGAGGATTATAATCGGTTGGGCAATTATCTACATCATCGTTAATCAAGTCTTGGTCATCATCCAAGTCCTCATCCGAATCTTTGCAACCATCACCGTCAGAATCAGTCTGGTTGTCTGATATCCAAGAAGTCAAGCCTTTTGCACAATCATCATTAATGTCAAGAATACCATCGCCGTCATCATCTAAGTCTTCACTATCATCACGGCATCCATCCCCATCATAGTCTAATGCAGTGTCGGAGCTGTTCCACTCTAATTCTCCATATTGGCAATCATCAATGGCATCATGCTTGCCATCATTATCGTCATCAGTTTCACAAGCATCCCCCTCGACATCTCCATCGTAATTAGATTGATTAGTATTGGTTATTTTATCGCAATTATCAGTAAAATCATGAACCCCGTCATCATCTGTATCCCAACGGAATTTCCAAACCCAGATATCCTCATCTGTAGCAGAGCGTGGAATGCTATCAAAAGTGACAACCCCCGAAAAATATCCACCAGCCACGTATGTGCCGTCAGATAAGACAAGTAGTGCATGAGTCGTATCATCCCCTGAACCACCCTTTTTATGTGCCCAATCCCATTGCCCATTTGCATATAATTGAGCCATGAAGAAATCTGAACTGCCACTAATATTGCTTAGAATGGTACTTCCAAATTGGCTTGAACCACCTATCCAACCCCCGACTACTGGACGGTCATCTGGATTGACTGCCAAGGCTTGAACTCGGTCATCACCACCACTTCCAGTAATCACATACCAATCGTGGATTCCATCGGCTTGCCAGCGAGTAACAACAATATCCCACTCACCCAATCCAGTGTACAAATTTCCAGCATAAGAAGCATCTCCGAGTTGATTGCCTCCAACCACTACTCTTTGTTGACTATCGATAACTACGTTATTGAAATAAACTCCACAACTCCCACCAAAACAGGCTGATGCCGCACCGATCGCCCTTCCCCACTGGAAATCACCACTGCTGGTATATTTCAACAAAAAGCCGTTATATGTCCCAGTAGTACTGGATGTGAAGTTATTATTCCAAGATACGCTGCCTGTATTGTAGCCAACTACGTAAACATTTTCTGAGGCATCCAAAACCAACTGGAAGCCAGTTGAAAATGCATCTCCAATTGCTGTGTATGCCCATTCCCAATTAGGTGTACTATGATTGTATTTAGCAATAAAAAACTTAGCATCATCCGAAGGTGAGCCACCGTTTAGATTGTGGATTCCAAAGTGCGAGAAGTTCTGGTAGTAGCCGGTTACATAGACATCCTCAGCGGAGTCCACAACGATATCCCATCCTACGTCAACATCAAATCCGCCGTATTTTACGGCATATTCCCAATTTCCATTAGTACCATTTAATTTAGCAATATAGCCATCGAATTTATCCGAAGTAAGTTCAGTACTGCCAAAGGTGACTGTGCCATTTAGATAGCCAGTTATGTAGACATCATCATCATCATCTAAAGCAACTCCACGTGCCTCATCATATGCAATTGCTGTACCAGCAGACTTTGCCCATAACCAATTGCCATCAGGATCTAACTTGGCAACGATAATATCTCCAAGTCCTTCTGTCTGAAGTACAATACTTCCTAGCCAACAATCGACGTAAACGCTGCCTGCGATGATAATATTTCCACCTGAATCTTCAACTATTTCATAAATGAAATCTCGACCTTCAGAACCTCCAGATGCAGACCAGTTGCTAGTTGCTGCACGGCCAAAACCTGTGGCTAATAAGGCCCTCTCTTGGGCCTCATTCAATTCAAATGAAGGAATCAATGGCCCCTCGGATGTGGCATTTGATTGTTCTGATGGCGTAAAAGTGAGGACTGAACCCAACATCAGCAGGCTGAGGAAGATGCAGATGCTCCACGCGCGCATGATGCCCCCTAGGACTGCTTATTCATCAACTAATCGCATTGCTCACACAAATGGAGGCCTGACAATAATTGCTCGCACTGATTTACGGGGGCTTGCGATAACAACAACTGTATCTCCTTCCTCAACTTCTTTGAGATAAGCCATGCCTATTCCAAGATTCTCGAGGCTAGGGCTGGGTCCACCTGATGTTAAGTAACCAATAACCTCTCCTTCAGCCTTGGATGCAACGGCTTTCCCTGGCCTTGGCATCGGTCCTCGCTCTGTGTATTTTATGCCCCACCATTTGTACTCATTGTCTTGATTTTGAATTGCTTCCTTACCAACGAATTGGTGTTCCAAATCTAGGCCAAATGGAACGTTTGTCTCGATACTATTCCTGCTCAGAAATCCCGTTGGTAAATTACTGTCGCTATCTGATAAGTTAGTAGTCAGGAAATCTTGACCTGATAGTAAATATCCCTTTTCAAGTCTCAAAGTATCTCTTGCACCTAAGCCAACTGGAACTAGCCCATGTTGCTCTCCTTTTTTGAGTAATGTTCGCCACAGGAGAGGGGCTTGTTGGTTATTAATGAAAATTTCAAATCCTCTTTCACCAGTATAACCTGTACCTTGGATCCAACCTTCAAAGCCATTTGCATCATTAAATCGTTGCCACTTAAAGCGACCTGGGACATTTGATTGGCCAAAAACTTCAGCACAAATGCTTGGAGAGTTAGGCCCTTGGAGGGCAAGAATAGAGGTGCTCGGAGAGAGGTCTTCAAGCAGCACAGAATCATCTTCAGGTAATAAATTAGTGAACCACTGCCACATAATTGGAATCATACTGGCATTAGGAACTCCGAGCACTTCAGATTCGGAAACTACTGCAAAAATCATATCATCGATGATATGCCCTTGATGGTCAAGAAAGTGGGTATAAGCACAACGGCCAATTGGAGTTTGGCTTACTTTTTGAGTCGAAATACTTTCCAGCCATTGTAGAACATTTGGCCCAGAAAAGCGAAAAGAACCCATGTGAGATACATCAAACAAACCTGCAGTTGTACGAGTTGCACGATGTTCTTCGGCTATACTTGAATACCAAATCGGTAACTCAAAACCATGGAAATCAACCATATTTCCCTCACAAACAAGATGCTCATCAAAGCAAGCGGTTCGTACTGGGTGTCCAGTCATGAGGCGGCCTGATGAGTTCAGGGTTTCAACTCTGCTTTAGATAGTCTAGCGTAGTATACTCTTCTTTACTCAGCCCTGATGTTCGCATTTCCCTTAATGTAGACTTAATCCATTTATCCGAAAATAGTCCATCCATCCAATCACTCAAGATAGTTGGGTGAATGTATGATGAGCGGCAGACTGCAGGAGTATTGCCCAAGTGTGTTGCTACAGCGACAACTACTTCTTTCTCTATATTTTTGCGTTCCTTAATTGTACCAGGGTCCTCGAATACTGCAAAGCCCCGTGCAGCCATCCACGTGGCTGTCCATGTCCTGAAATCTTTGGCTGTAAAGGAAGTTCCACTAACTCGATTTAGATATTCGTTGATATGTTCAGCCTTGACATCTCTTCCTATATCATTATCATCCACGTACATGAATAAATCCTGTGTATCCACCTCTCCCCCGACTTTCTTTGAGGCTATTATCAGACGGCAAATATCATCATCTTCGATAGTTCTTTCCCACAGTTTTCCTGATTTTCCAATGAAGTGCAAATTAATATCAAGGTCTCCATCTGCTGCACTGCCAGTTACTTTGGTCATATGGCCTTCTGTTAGAGTTGACAAACCGTAGGTCTCGTTTTGTTTCGCATATTCATCGCTCCCAACCCTAATACAATATTCATTCATCAACCAAATGATGCAGGCCACGACCTTATCCTTAGGCATTCCATCTAAATTGATATCACGATTATAGGCATTCCGAATTTTGGGTAATATTTCAGCAAATTCTAGAATTGCATCGAACTTTAAGCGCGAAACTGTGCCTATCCAATCGTTGTGATAACGGTATTGCTTTCTTTCTTTACTATCAAGCCCATGGGCTTGCAGTGTACCTTTTTGGTTGGAGCAAATCCAAACCTTTGTCCACGCCGGGGGAATAGCAAGGGAATTGATTCTCTGAATTTCATCCTCTTCTACTATTTTTTCACCATCAAGGCCAAAATAATCCCAGTTTAGTTTCTTTGAACGCTTTTTCTTACGGGTTATTCCTTCCCCGTCCGCAGGGCAAATTACGAGCCCGGCCAGCTTGGCGACAGCAGCACTATCCAACTTCATGGGTGCACATGAGCCGGTTCATTGAATGAGCATTTCGCCGTCTTGAACAATCTTCGAGCAACTTAGACATTCTTCAATGAAGCCCTGCAACGATTTTTTGGAAATTGAAGAGTTAGAAATAACCGGCCTAAGAATAACTTGGCCATTAATCAATGCTTTACTGATCATCCATTTACCACGTTTCATTATTTCATTCCTGATTTGGGTGTTCAGAACATCGGGGTCCATAGTTTCTGACTTTATTCGGAAACAAACATTAGTCCATTTGCGCGTTGACATCAGTTCCATCTCTGGTTGCTGTTCAATTAAAAATTGCAAATGGTCTGCCAGTTCAACAAAATCGTCGCATCTTCTGGCCCACCCTGCATCACCAGTTTCCCTCCAGGCCAACCACAGTTTGAGGGCATCATTTCTACGTCCGCATTGGAGGGAGAACCTTCCCAAATCGAGTTCCTCGCTTTGGCTGTGTAATAAATATGGGGCATCCGATGAATGGGCGCAAATGGCTTTCAAAATATTTACATTTTTAATTAAAAAGGCTGAGCAAATTAGCGGTACTCCCATCATTTTGTGGGCATCCCAACACACTGAATCTGCCAACTCAACTCCGTCCATTAGATTCGCATGCTCGGTGCTAAACAGGCAAGTCCCACCCCAGGCTGCATCCACATGCAACCAGATATGATTGGAATGAGCAATAGTAGCAATTTCTCTTAATGGATCAAATGCGCCACGTACCGTTGTTCCTGAAGTTGCGATGATGCAAATAACTTCTAAACCACTTCTCTTGGCAATTTCAATTTCATCTTGGAGGGAATCAGGACGCATGCAACCGTCTTCATCGCATCTAACTTTTATTACATTAGAGAATCCAAGCCCCATTACATCTGCTGCCATTACTACTGAATAATGCGATTCTTCTGATACCATCACAACTTTATTTCTGCCATCAAATCCCCTCTGAATTGAAAGGGGGTCAAAGTTTTGCCTTGCACATAGAAGACCTAGAAGGTTACCATTTGAGCCTCCCGTTGTCAAGACTCCATTTCCATCTGCAAATCCTACTAACTCCGACATTCTTTTGATAATAGCATGTTCCACCATCGAAGCAAAAGGTGCCATCTCAAATGTATACATCGAAGTTTGAGCCAAGGCAGTTAGGACTTCCCCTGCAAAAGCACTCGCATTGAAACCACCCCAAAGAGTATTCATGAATCTAGGGTGATGAGTTTTTACACTATGCTTTAGAAAATCATCCATTCCTTCTAAGACTCCTTCTATTCCTTCACCTTCTAGTGGGGGGGTCAACCGACTTCTGCGGCGGATCTCTTCAGGTGTTGGTGATGGGGTGGTGAATTCAGAGCCTGCCTCAGCCAGCCATGCTCGAATATGGTGAACTAAAGCATCGAGGATACGCTCTACACTCTCACCCTCCATATTCCCTATCCTAATGAAGACAGTACAACAACCCTTTGCTCGTTTTCATAAAAAAAAAGAATCATGCAGAATGAATGGATGTTCAGCAATGTTGAATAACTACATTGCAGTCGGCCATTCATGTTAGGCGAAACTGGAGATAGATGGTTGTTAAGGTTGCATATGCAATTAGCCCGTGACCTCAATGGTGCCGGTTGGAGCCAGAACCAAATCGCTAGAATATTGGGCTCAACTCAGAGTACTGTGTCTCGACAATTAAGCAGAAGTTTACCAAAATTGCCGAGTGCTGATGCAGACACAATAGATGCATGGGCGGCTGACCTTTCGAAGCACTTGAGGGTGTTTGGCCCCGACACGGAAGTACTCCGCCAACGAATAATTATGGAAATCCAATTTGAAGGCGGCCAAACTTTCCAGTCAAATCGGACTTTATCAGGTATTGAACTTGAAGGAGGTGCTGTGATGGCAAGCCTACTACGCCAATTGGAATGGTCTTGCTCACGCTTAAGCATAGAAAGAATGAGCAAATGGGTATCTGCAGTTGGTATGAACTTGGCAGCATGTTTGCCCGATGCCAACTCTAGCGAAGAAGTAGCAGCATTCCCCGGCCGCCTTTCCATTCTTGATGGACGCATCCGACACCATGAAAAAGCCACCATTGGGGCTAGTTCAAGCCTCTCAAAAATATTACTACAAGCAAAAAGGTTCGATCCAAATAAATGCTCAATCATCAACATCAGAGCCCCTCTGAAGAGTAACCGCATAGATGAGGCTAAAATTATCAAATGCTGTCAAAAGATGGGCTGGAAAACCTCGAGAAGTGAGAAAGGAAAAGTATCCACCACTGACGAAGAAATTGACATAATCATTGAGAAGGGAGAAATAGGCTGGGAACCTCATATCTTCATTCTCGGCAATAATCCTGGAGAGGTTGTCACAAGAGCACATGGTTTCATTGATGCATTCGAAGGAGTAGCGGTGTGAATGAGTAAAAGTCTACTGATGATTATCCTCATGAGTAGTGCAATAACCCTGCCTGGCTGCTTAGGAACAGTTGGAATAGAAGTAGATAAAGGTACAATTAGAATCCTCACTTACGATATTTATGCCCTCTCAGATAGCGTGATTTCTGATTTTGAAAAGGAAACTGGGTATGAAGTTGTTTTCATCAAACAAGAAGATGGTGGAGCAGTTCTGGAAACTGCACTTCAGACAATGGATTCACCAATTGCGGACCTAATAATCGGCATTGACAATAGTTTCCTGCAAATCGCCCTCGACCATGAATTGTATCAAGAATCAGGGATTACTTTACCCTCAATTCACCCCCAAGCGAGTGCACCATATTCAGGTAGTTTGGCAATCCCTTATGATTGGGGGAAAGTATGCTTCAACATAGACAGTGGATATGCAGATGGAGAAAATGTCTCTATGCCAACCAGTCTTTGGGACTTAACAGGCGAGGATTGGAAAGGAAAAGTTGCCGTACAAAACCCTAGAACAAGCACCCCAGGAAGAGCTTTCCTCGCTGCTACAGTGGATTATTTTGAAAACGATGCAGACAATTCAACAGATTATTCAGATTGGTGGAGTGCGATGAATGATAATGATATCATCATCACAAATGGCTGGTCAGAGTCCTACCTACAGTACTACGAAGCAGGTTATGGAGTATGGGATGACTCTTTCATTGGTGGCGCTCATGCTGCGGTGTCATACTGTCATTCTCCGGGAGCAGAGGCCTACTGGGGGGGGGGAGTAACAAATAGCGTCGCCCTAAACATCAGTGGTGCATCTTTCCTTCAGGTGGAATATGCAGGAATCGCTTCAGGACCTGGCGTCAATATTGAGGGGGCAACAGTATTCCTCGAATTGCTTCTAAGCAATTCCATTCAGAGTACAATCCCTGATACCAATGTTATGTATCCCGCGTTATCACACCTGAGCATACCAGAAGGAGTATACTCAGACCACACTGCTGAACCAGTTGATGCAATTATTAGCATGCAAAGAATCGCTACAGAGATGCATGGATGGTTGAATGAATGGGATTTATCAATGGCCTGAGAATCAGAAGTCTTTGGCAGGGAATTCCTGCCTTACTTCTGATTATGATTATGGTTGTACCCATTCTATTGGCATGGCAGCGCTTAGTAGATACTAGCGAACTCAGTTTTTGGCAATCATTATTCGACCTTGATTCCCGCAGACAAACAAAAAATGCAGTCTCATTTTCTATTCTCATCGGTTTGGTTTCTGCCCTAGGCACTGCTTTGATTGGACTTCCACTTTCGTTCATGCTTGGTCGATGGAAGTGGAGAGGGCAACCACTTCTCAAACTCCTTGCAACCCTCCCATTCATTGTACCGAGTATCGTTGCTACCTTGGGTTTTCTCGAACTATTAAGAAATGGAGGGATATTTCACTCCTTAAGTGGGCTTGACTTGATCTCTGAAAAAGGGGCTATTTCGGATATAGGAGAGATCCTCGGAATTCATCACTTAGGATGGCTAATTGCAATTCTAATGGCTCATATTTGGTTCAATATTGCCCTATTTGTAAGATTAGTTGAACCAGTCATTTCGAGGTTGGATGAAAAGATGCTAGAACAAGCAATGGTCTTACCAGCTGGACGAAGTAGATGGGGGAGAATTCGTATTCTGTGGCTACCTCTGACTTGGGCTCATGCTGCTTCTGCAATGGTTTTGACCTTCGTTTTCTGTGCCTCCTCTTTCGCTATTATTCTTCACTTCGGAGGGTTTGAATTTTACACAATGGAGAGGGCTATGGCAGAACTTGGTGGCTCTGCTGGAATCTGCGCAAAAGGGGCAAATAGGTGCTATGGGGCAGATGCCAGCGCCGTGGTTATGGCTCTCTCCTCGATTCAACTTCTCATAATCCTCTCTGCACTTTGGCTTCAATCATTTCTGGCAAGAAAAAAGCAAGTCCCATGGCCAATATCTCAAAACAAGAAAAAGCAGGCCTCCAAAATGTTGTGGATACCAATGACCTTGATGATGGTATTCTTGGCTGCTCCACTAATTTCAATATTTGTTGCCAGCTTCAAAGTGAGAGGTAGTTTCTCTTCACAAGCATGGTCTACTTCCTTTGAGGGTGAAATGTTTTCACACTTAGAAAATTCATTATTCTATGCGGGCATGACCGCATTAATCATCATTCCATTCTCCATTCTATGTTGTGAAATTTGTATTCTTGCTGAAAAAAGAGCAAGTCGGGGAATCAACCCCAGACTCAATCGATTCTGGTCGGCCTTCAATGAAGGTCTTGCATTGACTCCCTTGGCACTTTCAAGTGTGATGATTGGATTGGGAGTTCTTATTGGTCTCATACGGATTTCACCAAGCCTTATTCAAGAATGGTGGATTCCTCTAATTGGACATTGCATGGTTGCCTTGCCCTTTGCAATAAAATGTATTTTGCAGGCGATGAGGAATCTTCAACCAGAGCACCAAGAAATCGCTGCTACCCTTGGCTTAACACCGTTTGAAAATTGGCTCAAAATACGATTGAGATTATTGAAATCGCCGATAATTGTGGCTTCCTCATTAGTCATTGCAATTTCATTAGGTGAATTTGGTGCCAGTTGGGTAGTCATTAGAGCCACCAGTCATGCAACCTTACCAATGTTCATTGATTCAGCAATCAGCCGACCATTTGATTCTCTGGCTAGGCCAAGTGCAATGGTTGCCTCAACAATACTTCTTACATGCTGTGCAATCCTACATCTTGCCGCAGAAAGATTCAGGGGCTCAAGCCAAGGGAGTGGCTTCTAATGGCAACTGCACTGCAAGTCCGTGGCCTATCGGTTTCTTTTGAAGGAGAAAGGTTCCTTGAAGACATTAATTTCGCAGTTGAGGAAAATGAAACCGTCGCTCTAGTAGGAGGGAATGGCTCAGGAAAGACCACCTTACTTCGCGCAATTTGTGGTCTACAAGATATCGATGAAGGAAGTATCCTACTCAATGACCAAGAAATTTCAGACAAGTCGGTTTACAAAAGAGGGATTGGACTTGTTTTTCAGCAGACTTTGCTAATGCCACAACTGGATGTAGCCGGTAATCTTGCCATCGGCATACCTCGAAGCATAAACAAAAAAGAAATTCCATCAATTATAGAAAAGGCATTGCAGGACATCGGTCTTTCTGGATTCCAAAGGAGGAAAGTTTCGACTCTTTCTGGTGGAGAAGCCCAGAGAATCTCTTTGATGAGAGCATTATTAGCAGAACCGAAATTCTTACTCATGGATGAGCCATTGGTAAACCAAGATATTCACAATAAGAAAAAGTTGGGTAAAGAAATCAGAGATATCCTCAAGCAACGCGGAGTTGCTGCATTGATAGTTACCCACCAACCAACAGTTGCAGAAAGCATCTGTGATAGAGTTCTCTACATCAATTCCCTCAAAGGGGGTGAAGAAGAATGAAGGATATTCACTCAATTCTCAAACCATGGCCGATGTGGAATAGGCATTGGCAAAAGAGGCAACAACAAAATGGTAGAAGGCTGCAATACATTGCCTTTTTTTCCACGATATTCTTCCTCGCAATACCCTATGGAATAATCAACCAAATTATTAGTTGGATGGATGTCTCAAGATTTGACCCAGTCACACCATTGGATGATGCGATACCATTCATCGCGTGGTCATTGATTCCCTATGCCAGTTTGTACTTGTACTACCCTGCCGCTGCTTTAATGTCTCCAAAAGACGATACAAGTAGAATCCAAATGCTGATCTTGCATCAAGTCTTATTCCTCAGTTCATGGGCTATAAGCATCATTTTTATCCTCATTCCAACCAAGGTTCACATCCGCAATCAGATTCCAGAGAGCATCAGGGCAGGTGATGGTTTCTGGGGTTTCTTCTATGGCGATTTCATGCACAATACAGACCAGCCATGGAATGCTTGGCCAAGTCTACATATCGTACAAAGTCTACTCATCGTACTGATGCTAGGCCATTGGCTAAAACCACAACATAGGAAAAAAACAATTCTTGCATTATGGATTGGTTGGTTTATGTTGGCAATATCTGTCCTAACAACCAAACAACACTTCGTCTTTGACCTAGTTACAGGAATAGTTGTTGGATTACTTTGCTGGCAATTACTACTAAAGCCAGCAATAAAATGGAGTGAGTCTAAAGACGCTACTAATTTTACCTTCGAGGAAGGAAGTCACCCTCATAAGGACGAACTTTAACATCGATACTCATAGAGACAAGTTAAATCAAACCTTTGCCGAATATGAGAAAACATCAGAATTGAAGGCCTGCTGCTGACAAATAATAGATTAAACCAAGTCCTGCAAATGTCATCATCCATGCCCCAACCATCTTGATCATACCAGTTGCACGGCGTAAGAAATCAATGAACATCGTACGCCCCAAGCCAACCATCATAGTTACGGCAGTCATCAATAATACTACAGATATCATCAAGCCAGACAAACCAGCAATAGTCGCCCCATCTCCGGCAACTGTAGTGTATGCAATAAACGGCAGAACAGCAGCAGCAGTACAATCGATTGAAGCAGCAGCATAACCAATTCCATACAGATACATATTGCGGCGTGGAGTGAATTTATCATCTGCTTCAGTAGTTGACCAACGGTCGACTAAACGCTGAACAAAACTCATCAACTTTGCAGTACCACCCACCAACATAAAAGCCCCCAGAACAGTCAATAAAACTGCAATAAAGTAAGCGATGTAAAGGAAGATAGAAGCAAAATTAATGAATCGATTCAAAGTGACTACAGCCACTCCAATTACTAAGAAAAAAGTCAGCATGCCTGCTCCAGCCAATAAGCCAATCGACATACTACTAGGCATTGAGCCCTTCAACTTACCAGATTCTTTCATCTCTTCTTCACGTAATCCAAGGTTGAGGTAATAGGAGATGTATGAGGGTAATACTGGGAATGCACATGGTGAGAAGTAGACTAACAAACCAACGAAAAGTCCTAACACAAAAACTGGCCAAAAGCCAACCTGGAGAGCCTCAATTCCAAACCGGTCATCACCCGCTTCACCCTTGATTGCTCTCACAACCTTCTCGTCAAAATCAGACCAGTCTTTAGCAGAAGAACCACCGACTTCCTTTGCAACAGGATAACCTTCATGGTCAATAACATAGACAACAGGAGGGGCAGTTACCGAATAGTGTTTCATCAAATCTTCACGTATACCAGTAAGTGAACCATTTTCGTCTAAAATAGCAGCATCGACAGCTCCTGTTGCTAAGGTCCAAGGAGTATAGTGACAAGAACGGGCTTCTCCATCTGTATCGTTATCGCCAAAACAATCACCTAAATCATCAATACTTTCGACATAACTTCCTGAATAATATACGCCTATACTAACAACAACTACGTCGTATCCATCCATAGATTGCCAATCTGACAACTCTTCATCAATATGGTAAGTGACCCATTCGCATCCTGTACAGGAAATCGCCATGAAATCAATTATGACAACCTTTCCACGATGGTCGGATAATCGAAATATGCCGGTATCATTTGTGACCGAATCTTCAATGCCGCTGCGGTTTGCTGTATCAACGACAAAATCAGTCGCCAATTCAGCCTCATCAGAGGTGCCAAATCCTTTGGCGGCAGAATCAAACAAAGTCAAGGCTGC
>Ga0302127_10001663_pt1 | contig 13218 bp, 12 predicted proteins | sample CB4_SCM_MG_FD_204452 | JGI IMG/M metagenome (GOLD analysis project Ga0302127, IMG submission 204452) | Marine microbial communities from Western Arctic Ocean, Canada - CB4_SCM | ecosystem: Environmental > Aquatic > Marine > Oceanic | place: Canada: Western Arctic Ocean | collected 2017-09-24
ATATTGTTGGTACCGATAACACTATCATGGATCATCGCCCGGCTTCGACCTGAGTACGTGCCGCCAGGGAAGTGCGTTGGTTTGCAGGATTCTGTATGGTGGTGTTCCAGTGCTACCTATTTAATGGTTAAAGATCAGGAGTCATTATGTCCCGCCCAGCTCCCCTTGATGGGGTTCGTGTTATCGATTTTACCCAGGTACTTGCCGGGCCTTACTGTACCTATCAACTCGCCCTGCTGGGTGCCGATGTCATCAAAATCGAACAACCCGGTGGTGAAATGACCCGAGGCGGTGACGATATTCCCTCCTTAAGCAAACAGGGTCTTGGTTTAGGTTTTTGTACACAGAATGCTGATAAGGATGTTGTCGAAGTCGACCTGAAGGATCCGGAGAATGTGAAGGCCGTGCTGTCGCTGATAGCGCAGGCAGACATTCTAGTGCAGAATTTTCGTCCAGGCGTTGCAGAGCGCCTCGGTATTGGCGAAGCCACCGTTCGTGACATTAATCCAAAAATTGTTTACTGCTCGATCTCTGCCTATGGCGGTGAAGGGCCCATAGGTCACCGTCCTGCCTATGACCATGTTGTTCAGGCCATGTCGGGCATCATGTCGACTACCGGACCGGAAGGTTCAGGCCCGATGAAAGTCGGGGCACCCTATGTGGATTACGCAACCGGGTTGAACAGCGCATTTGCCGTATTAGCAGCTTTACGGGAGCGGGATCGCACGGGCGAGGGGCAGCGGGTAGATGTCGCCATGTTGGACACAGCACTTAGTCTTATGGTCAATAACGTTGTTGCTGCAGCAACGACCGGGAAAGAAATTCCTAAATTGGGTAATGAAGCGGCGAGCCGTGCACCTTCGGCGGGAAATTTTGACACTGCCGATGGTTCCGTTATTGCCCTCGCCGCCAATAACGAACGACAGTTTGTGGATTTTTGTCGCGCCCTGGGTCACCCGGAATGGTCCGAGGATCCGCGCTGGAACAACGCTGTAAAACGCCGCGAGAATCATGAGGCGTTACGGGTTGAAATACAGCAGGTGTTTATGACGAAACCCGCTTGGCATTGGGAAACATTACTGGATGAAGCCGGTGTTCCCGCGAGCCGCGTGCGAACAATCAACGAACTGCTTGCGGAAGGCCAGCCCGCCGCACGGGGATTGCTCACCGAGCTCAAAGTAGGTGATGCTGACACACCGTTACAGTTACCAGGTATAGGTTTTCGTTTGAACGGCGATAGCCTGACACCCCAAAGAGCGCCACGTAAGATCGGCGCAGACAATGACAAGTGGTTGTCGTAGTGAGATCATGAAGGTTGAGACTTAAACAAAACTAACTAATAAGGGTTTTTGATATGGCACCTATTCCAAAAGGCGGCACCGTTGCGGTGACAGGTGCAGCAGGATTCATTGGCGGATGGGTCGTTAGAGATCTATTGAGTCGGGGCTATCGGGTTCGCGCCTGTGTTCGCGACGAGAATGATGCCAACAAGACAACGTTTTTAAAAAACATGCCCGGCTATATTTCCGGCCGACTCACATTGCATTCCGCGGATTTAAATACAGCGGGCTGTTTTGATGACATATTCAAAGGCTGTCATGGCGTGGCGCATGTGTCACACGTCAATGGCTATGGCGACGATGACTACATCGCGAAAACCTGTGCGCACATTGTCAAAAGCGTGAATGAGTCCGGCTCTGTTAATCGCGTGGTGGTTACCTCGAGTGTCGCCGCGGTCGTGTCAGAGGGCAACCCGAAGGAAATGCACCAACGCCCGGTGGTGTATGAAGATCGCTATCCCGATGGTGATAATCCGAGAATTAGCGGCTATTCAAGGAGTAAACAGCAGGCTGAACAGACTTTTGCTGACGCAGCAGAAAAGAGCGCACTGTGGGATTCGATTACCTGCTGCCCGGCAGACAACATTGGCCCTATTCAGTCTGCACACCAGGGTGACTTTGGTCCCTGGCAGGGTTTGATGAAAAAGATGTTACAGGGTGAATGTAATCCCGCCGTACACGGATATCGACCCTGGCATACTGTTGATGTTCGCGATACCGCTGCGGTGCAGATTGCCCTCCTGGAAAGCGTCATGGTGAAGAACGGTGAGCGCTATATTGCGTTCAATACCCACAAAATCGACCTCGATGAAGTATGTACCCGCATCGATCAGTTACTGCCGGAACTCGGTTACGCGACCCCGGATTTGAGCGAGCATCTGGATGCAGAAGGCTTAGCGAAAAGAGCCCGGAGTAAGGCAACCTACGCCGCAACGGATCTACGCAATGATCGCACGGTAGCACTCGGGATTGCCTATCGAGACATGAACGATTCACTGCGTGATATGGCTGAATCCCTGATCTCGGTGGGCGAAGTGGATCCGGTGTTGCGTGATGGGTTCTCACTGCATAAATAGACGGTTGGATTAGACCTGTGGAACCGCGACCATCATATTCCATCTGAATGTCACAAGTTATATGCTGAGGTGTGCGTTTTTGGACGCCGCCTGTCGGCGGAAAGGGCAGTGCCGACCTAGTAGTAAACATAAACAGGTTAACAACTAACGTCAGTAACAATTTAACGAAGGAAATCAAACCAGATACCTGAGACATTGAGAGTTCAGGGTGAATATTCTTGGGGGAACACCGAATAAAGCCAGCTTGGGTACGATAATGACACGCTGTACACTTAAGGCCGCTTAAATATAAGAGGACGCGATATGTTTAGTTTTGATGGTTATAAGCCGGTGGACCTGAGTCCACAGTTCGAGGCACGGATCTATCGAGTGGATGGCTCGGTAGAGGAAGGCACGAATGACCCCTATGGTAAGCCCTGGGTCATGAAGGAAGGCCGATTTGCCGGGGATAATTCCCTGTTTACATTGTATGCGGCGCCTCCCGGAGGTGATGAGGTGTGGCACCAGGAACGCATGACAAGCCACCATGGTTCTCACGTGCAGGGCGGTAAGGGTCATATCAGCCACTGGGCTGGTGTATCGGAAGATATGAAAGGTCTCTGGGAATTTCCGCTTGAGACATTTATGGGTGAGGCTGCGGTTTGCAATCTGAAGGATCTCGCCCCACAGGCCATCAAAGACCCGAGCGAGTATCCCCTAGGAGAGGGTGTGAGGCTGCTTAGTAAGGAAGGCGACGTCCGCGGTCAGGAAATCAAGCCGGAACATCTCGGCAATATCCAGGAAGGCGATATCGTATTAATGACGAGTCCTTATACGGGACTGGAGCAGCCCTGGTTATCCAAATCAACCTGCGAATGGTTGATTAATGATCGCAAAATCAAAATGATCGGGTTTGGTGTACCGGGTATTGAGTGGCAATACGATCTAAAGCTCGCCGCCCCCGATAATTCACCGATCAGACGCATGCTGCTGGGTGCCAATATCCCCGTCGCGCATCCGCTGGTTAACATTGAAACGTTAACTAAAGACAGGGTTTTCTATGTGGGTACGCCACTTAACTTTGTTAAGTCTGAAGCCAGTTTTATCAGGGCAATTGCCCTGGAAGAAGAATAAGGGGACATCATGATTAGTCTAAAAGGACATAAAGTAGTAGATCTAACCTGGGAGCTAGTTTCCCGGGTTACCCGTATGGACCAAACCATCGAAGAAGGTGTGCGCGACGTATACAACATGCCCTGGATCGTGGAAGAGAGCTACAACGAAAAGGACGGTACGATTGAGCAACTGGTTGCCTGTAACGAAGGCACCTTCGCCGGGTGGCCGGTGGGTGGCGTCAGTGGCCATATGGGTTCACACATCCAGCTTGGTATTCGGCACAACGATAACTGGAGTGGTCTTCCCGATGGTATGAAAGGTCTCTGGGAAATGCCGATTGATGCTTATTATGGTGAAGCCTGCGTTTGTCAGCTGGATCATCTAAAAGGCGAGCCGATTCTGCCGGAGCACTTGTCGAATGTTCAGGAGGGTGACATTGTCATTCTTGGCAGTACTAACTTTGATGATGCACCCTGGATTGATGGCGATACGGCCTACTGGTTAGCTGAAGAGATGAAAATCAAAATGCTATGCCCTGGGGTTCCAGGAATTGGTTGGGAAACTAAAACAAAGGATCCCGAGCCCGAAAACTGCCCGACACACAGGGCAATGACCGGTAATAATATTCCGATCACCTATCCTCTGGTGAATATCGAGAAGCTGACCAAGGACCGTTGTTTCTTCATGAGTCTGCCGCTAAACGTTGGGCGCATGGAAGGTACCTGGGTTAGAGCTATCGCGATCGAAGAGGAATAACCCTAAATAAGCCTGTGCAGCTGCGTCATCGCTGCTGACAGGCTATATTTTTTAGGAGCAGTGCATGAACGTCATCTGGATTACAGCAGATACCTTTCGTAAGGACCATCTTGGTTGTTATGGCAATAAAACCATTCAAACGCCATCGTTGGATGCCCTTGCCAGTAAATCGGTACGGTTCGAGCGTCATTACGCCGCTGCTTTCCCGACCATGCCTGCCCGGGCGGACTTTTATACCGGGCGCTGGTCTGGTTGCACTATGGGTTGGGAACCCATGCCTCAAGATCAGCAAACGCTACCACAACTTTTACGACGCGACTTTCACACAGCTGCAGTCGTCGATACACCATTCTATATGCGCGGTGGCATGAACTACGACGTCGGCTTTCGTAGTTTCATTGAAGTGTCCGGTCAAATAGGTGGCTCTATGTACGACGGCGACGTTCGTGATAAATGGCGCGTAGAGTCCGATCGGTTCGCACCGCAGACCTTTACGAAGTCCGCGGAATGGCTGGAACGGCATCACAAGGAGGATTTCTTTCTTTACATCGATGCCTGGGACCCCCATGAGCCCTGGGATGCACCGGACCATTACACGGAACTCTACTGGCCCGGTTATGACGGCGAACGAATAGACCCACCCTATGCCTACTGGCAAGATGTCGAGGGTATGACCGAGGAACATGTGAAGAAGGCCCACGCCTGTTACTGCGGCGAGATCACCATGGTCGATACCTGGATCGGTTACCTCATCAGACAGCTGGAAAACATGGACCTGATGGATAAAACCGCCATCATATTCACCACCGATCACGGTTTTTACTTTGGCGAACATGGAGGGCTGTTTGGCAAATCCTTCGGCCATCCTAAAACTACAGCGTCGGTCACGCCCCGTTACCAGGACGGCGATGAAGACTGGTTATGGGCAAGATCCCCCTTGTTTGAAGAAACTATTGCCTGTCCGTTGATGATCTATGCACCCGGCGTTGAACCCGCCGTTTACAGTGGACTGACATCGGCAGTTGATATTATGCCCACGGTGCTGGATATCCTGGATCAGGATATCCCTGACGTGGTGGAAGGCGAATCGTTGCTACCCAGAATGCAGGATGTCAGTATCGCTGGCCGGAAATACGTGATCAGCACGCAACCATTTTCTAAGCCTGGGCAAATTACACGTCAGGTAGACGGCCGGGAACGTAAGATGTCGGTGGAGTCAAGCACGACAATCACGACCGATGAGTGGGCCTTGCTCTACAGTACTGAACCTGGTGAATCCTGGTTATATCATTTGCCGACAGATCCCGGGCAGGAAAAAAATGTAGCAAATGAATACCCGGAAGTGGCGAAAGAGCTGCACCAACATCTGGTCAGTTTTATGCATCAATATAATCTGGCGCCCGACCTTCGGGATGCTCGCATGGAGCTACTGCTGTAACGTTGCTTAAAACGCTATTTCGCCAGAGAGGATTCGTTGGAAGATGTTGGGTTGAAAGCTGTGGCGCGTTCGTCTCGATAGGTTGGTGCAAGCTCGGTCTCTTCTTCTCCGGCGATGCGGGTGCCGCGCAATACTCGTGGATATTGTGTGTCATAGGGGAATGCAGAGTGCATCATGCAACGATTGTCCCAAACTACCAGATCGCCAGTTTGCCACTGGTGGACATAGGTCCGCGGCGGACGACAGGCTTCTTCCAGAAGCTGCGATAGCAGCTGCTCTGATTCATCGGGCGCCATGCCAGGAATCCCATAGGCATGTCTACCTGTGTAAATCGATTGACGACCTGTTTCTGGATGCGTCTTGACTAGTGGGCGGAGCGGCGCGCCTTTGTCGTGGAACCCGTATTCATTGTCTGTAGTGAATTGGTAATTGGCATCCTTCTGCGAGTAATACAGGGAGTGATAGGCCGATAACCCTTCGAGCTTGTGCTGCGTTTCAGTATCCAGCGCATCCCAGGCAGCGCGCATATCCGCAAAGCCCGTTTCGCCGGCCTCTGGCGGTATGACCATAGCGAACAGCATGGCGGCTTTGGAGGCAAGTGGCATATAGGTACTATCTGTATGCCAGCCCTCATTACCATGGATCAATTCGTACTGATAGTCGCCGGGCTGTGCTAACGAGCCATCCGGTTTGGTGTTGGCAATCTGAACCGTACCGCCTTTCTGTCTAGGACCCAGTTTCTCGATATTACCGAACCTTTGTGCAAAGTTACTCTGACCTGCATCGTCCAGGTCGTTCTGCCCTGGAAATACGAGTACCCCGTATTGCAGAAATGCCTGGTAGATTACATGCCAGGCAGAATCATCAAGCTGTGCGACGTCGACGTCGTTAATGACCGCGCCCGGCGCGTTGTCGATGGCTTGGATGGACACGGACGGTTAACCCTCTGAGTTTTGCCTAGTTTACACAGAGGACGCTGGGTTTAAAGGGCGTTTTTGAAACCGTCCTTTACTTTGTTGATCACTTTCCCACCCATATTCTTACCCCAATCTTTGGAGGAATTGCCTACGTAGAAGCAATTGAAACCTCTACGCTCGGAGCCGTCGAGGTTCGGGCCAGACCAATGTACCGTTGTTGGTCTGAAGAATACGATATCACCGGAGTTCATCGCTGCTTCGGCCAGGTCAGGGTGATCTGACAGATCTGTGGGCTCGTCTGCTTTCAGGTGGGCAAATTCTTCTTCTCTAAGATAAGAGCCTTTTAGAAATTCTAGACAGCCATTTTGCTTATTGACCTCATCAAGTGCGACCCAGACGACGCCACCCTGCATGGCGTCCGAGTGCGGATGTATTTCCTGGTCGTTTTTGTTCTTGGTGAAAAAACTGGCTGTCGTGGCTTCTGGTTTCTTGCCTAACAACATTTCGAGAATGGACACATGAGCACCGTTGTACAGCAATTCCCCAAAGTAATCATCGAGTCTCTCGAGTCCTTTGGTCACATTGCTGAACATCCCTTTGTGTTTGATATCCTTGGTGGCGTTTTCTGCGCGGCGACAGATTTCATCGATCTGCTCCTTTGGGAAGAAGTCGCGGATGATAACGAATCCGTCTCGATCGAAGTCAGCTTTAAGGGTTTCTTGCTGTGCGATGTCCATGTCGGTGCCTTTAGATGTGTTCACTTGCTTGAAGGGTAATGATATCGCTTGCGAGGGTCATTCAACAGACGTCCGTTTGCGAACTTCCCCCAGATTTCAGATATGCCACTCACTCGCTGGCCGATCAAGATGGTTCTGCAGCACGTCTTTATCCAATACTGCACCCAGGCCGGGCCCTGTCGGCAGCGTTGTATGACCGGCTTCCACGGGAGCGAAGGGCGAATTGACCAGTGCGTTGAACAGAGGACTCTCATCGAATTGCAGTTCCAACATATCGAACGCATCGAGTACTGCTGACATCTGCAGGCTTGCGGCGTGGCAGATGGGGCCACTTGGATTATGGGGCGAGACCTTGGCGCCGAAGTCGGCACAGCCTGCGGCGGTACGTTGCATTTCTTGAATGCCACCGATGTATTTCATATCTGGCATGACGACGTCGTAAGCATTGCCTTTGCAATAGGGATGGATAGTGTCCCAACCGACGTTCTGCTCCAGCCCGGCCTGGTGCATGTCGAGCGCATTACACTGCTGGTGCAGGCGCGCCAGTGCGGGAATGTTAGCCTCGATTTCCGGTAATGGCGTTTCGATCCAATAGACGCCCATCTTGGCTGCTGCTTCATTGAGTGCCTGCGCCGTGGCTTCGTCGAAACGCCAGTGGCAATCGACCATAAGGCGTGCCTTTTGCCCGACGACCTCTCGCACGGCAGCGATGCGGTCGAGTCCTGCCTGCATAGCCTGCACACCGTCACCCTGGGAGCAGATTTCAGTAGTCACCTCATCGAAAGGTGCTAGCTTAAAAGCCAGATGCCCGGTGGACATGGCAGTCTGTGCGCTGGTTGCGAATCCGTCGGGTGTACGCTGTTCGGTACGTCGGTTGATGTTCGCATAGACCGGTATTCGTTCACGGCAAACGCCGAGCGATTGCGCCAGAGACTGATCGTTCGATTGTGCGCGCAGACTCCAGAGCGCCTGGTCAATGGCACTCACGATACCGGATTCCGTAATGTTTACTGGTGCATGTCGAATGACGAACTCATTAGGCTGTGATTCGTTGAGCAGCAATGGCATCAGGCGATTCGCCTGATTAACTAGATCGTCTTCAAATAGTTGTAACGTGGCCTCGCCTTCGCCGTTGCATCCATCTTCGGTATGCAGTCGCACAAAGACCCAACAGGTTTTGTGCGTGATGCGCACGACGTCCAGCGTCGCACTTTGTAAAACAGTGTCGCTCATCGCTCTAGATGATCTCGGTAGTAAGAGTGACTAGGATGACGTTCAGTCAAAGGAATTCCTCTCTAAGTAGTCTTGCTCTGAACCATTATATGCCTGCCTTGACCAGCAGATTCTTGAGGGCATCGCAATTGCGTATGCGTTCTTCGCTGGTGGTCCCCAGGAAGCTGACATTAAGCGAGGTGACACCACTGTCCCGTAGCGCCTGTAGTCGGTCCAGTACAAACCCTTCGGGTCCGACCAACGAGGTGGCATCGAGATACGACTGCGGGATGGCCGCTTCCGCTTCCGACTTGCGTCCTGACAGATAGAGCTCCTGAATACGTTCCGCTTCAGCTTCGTAGCCATATTTGCGAAATATCTGGTTGTAGAAATTCTTGTCTTTAGCGCCCATACCACCGACATACAGGGCAGTGTTGGGTCGAGACATATTGCGATAGTCCTCAAGGCCCTCGCCGATGGCGACGGCGCCGCCCGCGTAGATATCCAGCGGCGGCATGTCTAAAGGTCGTTTGGCATTACCCTTGGCCAGTGCGCTTGACCAGACTTTTTCAGCACCCTCGGCCATATAGAATGCGGGCAGCCAGGCATCTGCGATCTCGGCGGTCATGGCAACGCTTTTCTCGGCGAGTGTCGCTAAGGCAACTGGAATGTTGTCGCGGTAAGGGTGGTTAATGATTTTCAGGGGAATGCCTAGTCCCATACCCTCGTCTTTGGGTAGTGGGATATGGTACTTCTTGCCGTCATGAACCAGTTTTTCTTCACGCTTCCAAACCTTTCGGCAGATTTCCACAACCTCACGGGTTCGCGTCATGGGTGCATCGTAGGGCACCCCATGGAACCCTTCGATAACCTGAGGCCCAGAGGCTCCGAGTCCCAACATGAAGCGGCCCTCGGATAGCGAATCCAGACCAGCTGCGGTCATTGCCATCAAGGTGGGTGTGCGACTGTAGATGTTAAGAATGCCTGATGCGATTTGGATACGTTCTGTTTTTGCTGCGACATAGCCCATAGCGCTGACACCGTCGAAGGAATAGGCCTCAGGAATCCAGACGACGTCTAACCCGGCCTTTTCATACTCAACCAGTTCCTTGGTTGCCCCCACGAAACCCTGGGCGTAACTCATCAGCATTGAGATTTTCAACATGGTTCTCCTATTGGATGGCGGTATCGAAAAGCAGGGATACTGGCACACCTGCGAAGCGTAGGGCAAGGACGGCGGTCGTGATATTATCGATCGGCTTTGGTGGGTCTTGGCTTAAGAATATGAAATCGTGCAATCAGTGTGGCAAATGCTGTATCAAATATGCAGACGGTGGTCTCTCAGCGACCCCGGACGAAATTGATTGGTGGGAAGAGCATCGACCGGGAATCGCCAAGTACGTCACCGGTGGAGATATCTGGAAGGATCCAGTGACCGGGCAACAGCTCAGCCGTTGTCCCTGGTTGATAGAACTTGCTGGCGAGAACAAATATGCCTGCCAGATATATCATGATCGTCCTGATGACTGTAAACAGTACCCCGTACACATTGCTGAAATGGTCCGGGATGAATGCGAAATGATAGAGAAAAGCGATCTAATAGATTCGCAAAAAGCCCAGAGGCGGTTGGATATCATTATGAGTGACAGTCGACCTCACTATGGCGCCTAGGCCAACAATGTATTAGGGTTTGACGGATGCAAGTTGGCTTAACAGAAGATCAGATACAGTTCCGGGACGTGGTCTCACGGTTTCTATCTGATAAATCGCCAGCGGACGAAGTCCGACGCTTGATGGGCTCGGAGGAGGGTTACGACGCGGCCGTGTGGCAGCAGCTCTGCGAGGAAGTCGGTCTTGCCGGTATCCATATTCCAGAGCGCTATGGCGGCGCAGGATTTGGCCCCGTGGAACTTGGTATCGTGGCAGAACAGATGGGGCGAACCCTATTCTGCGGCCCCTATTTTTCGTCGGCAGTGATGGCACCCTATGCGCTGCTCGACCTTGCCAGCGAGGCCCACAAAGAAGCACTGCTGCCTGAGATCGCTTCGGGAGCCACCATTGCAACTCTGGTGCTGGACAATCTAGATGCACCACAGAATGTGGGTCAGTCAATTACCGCAACGGAAACAAAAGACGGTCATGCGCTGAACGGTAGCGCTGCGGCGGTGCTAAACGCAAACATCGCTGATCTGCTGCTGGTACTCGCGTCGGACGGCGATGGCATTTCTCTTTACAGCGTACCTGCGGATGCATCCAATGTGAATGTTGAACCGGTAGAAGCACTGGATGCAACTCGCAAACTGTCACGGGTCACTTTCAAAGAGACGCCCGCGCAGAGGGTAAGCGAAGGCTGTGTTGTTGAAATGGACAAGCTATGGGATCAGCTCTGCATAGTATTAGCACACGAAATGATCGGCGGTGCACAGGCACTGCTCGAAAATACCGTGGAGTACACCAAGATGCGGGTGCAGTTCGGCCGGGCGATTGGCTCGTTCCAGGGATTAAAGCATCGCTGCGCCGATCTCTTAGTAGAAGTCGAACTTGCCAAGGCCGCGACACATCACTCGGCGCAGTGCCTGGCGAGCAGCGATGGCGATGTCTATGCGGCGAGTATGGCCAAATCAATGGCAGCGGATGCTTATATGAGTGCCGCACGCACCTCGATCCAATTACGCGGGGGTATCGGCTTTACCTGGGAGAACGATACCCACATGTGGTTCAAACGCGCCAAGAGTTCGGAAGTCTTTCTGGGATCGCCGCATTGGCACCGTGAAAGAATGGTACAACTGATTGAGGTAAACCATGCCAACTAACGAAGAAATAAAGGCAGAAGTCACAGAGTGGCTGGATGCAAACTGGTCCGCTGACCGATCCTTGTACGAATGGCGCGAGATGTTGGTGGACGCAGGCTGGGCTGCACCCGCCTGGCCCGCAGACTGCTTCGGTCGTGATTACACCACTGTCGAAGCGGCTGTGGTCAGTGAAGTGTTTCGCGACAAAGGCGCCTTAGGCGCGGCACAGGGTATTCTTAGAGGGCTCGCCGCAGAGACTGTCCTTGTTCATGGTACTGACGAACAAAAACGTCGCTTCCTCCGACCGATGCTCACTGGCGAGCAAGGCTGGTGTCAGTTATTCAGTGAGCCGGGTAGCGGATCTGACCTGGCCGGTGCCTCCACCAAGGCCGAGAAAAAAGACGGTAAGTGGATCATTAACGGACAGAAAGTCTGGAATACCAGTGCCCATCATGCGGACTTCGGATTACTGCTGGCCCGTACCGACTGGGATGTGCCAAAGCATCAGGGCCTCAGTTACTTTCTCCTCGATATGCACCAGCCCGGTGTCGAAGCACGGCCATTAAAGCAAATGAACGGTCATGCATCCTTCAATGAGGTGTTCATGGTGGATGCCGAGGTACCGGAACAGGACATGTTGGGTAACGAAGGTGAAGGGTGGCGCATCGCGGGTACGACGCTGTCAAAGGAACGACGCGGTTTTTCCGGAGATCGCACCGGCGGTCCTTTGCGAGAGCGTACAGGTCCAATATACGAGGAATATCGAAAGGAACTGGCCATAGACCTCGAACCCTATGTCTGGTATCCGCAGCGGGAAGGACGCGTGGATCTCGTGATGCAACGGGCACGTGACACCGGGGCAATCAAAAATGCTGCGGTCCGTCAGGAGATAGCAAAACTCCTATCCATGAAACAGGCGTCGGATCTGGCATCTGCGGTTGCAGAGCAGAGACGCCGCGCTGGTTCCAACGAGATCATTCCCGCAGGCTCCATCGGCAAACTCGCCGCAAGCAATATCGCCCGGCAGGCGTCCCACGTGCATACCATGATCTCGGGTGCAGACGCGATGCTAAGCGGACCAGATTCAACTGAAGGTGGCATCATCGCCGAGGTGCTTATCTCGGTGCCGGCCATCTCCATCGCAGGTGGCACCGATGAGATACAAAAGAACATTGTTTCTGAGCGGGTACTGGGGATGCCGAAAGAACCGCGTGCCGACACGGGTCCGTTCCGAGACATACCCCGCAATGTAGAAAGTTAATCCCTTCCTGTAACTCACAAAGTACTGACCCAAAAGTCGGAATTCACGAAAGGGGCCAGAGGGCAGCGTGTTACTTTGCGCGGCTTAAAAAGCCACGGATGGCTTTTTGCAGCGACCCATGGATAGCTTGAGCGAAAGCGCAAGGTAACACGCTGCCCTCTGGCCCCGAGCTCTAGCAACAAAGTCGCTTTTAGACAGAAACTAACTAGCAACCAAGCTGGGTAGCTAAATCAGCAATACTGTTCGCATGGTAGGTGTTTTCGCTACGGGAGGAGACATCCTTGGGTTTCGAAGGTCCGAATTCTAAGGGCCGTTCAATGTAGGCCGTTGCCAGCCCACAGTCTCTAGCGGCTGCCAGGTCATTATGATGCGCAGCGACCAGCATGACCGAGGAAGGCGGTACGTCAAAAACGTTAGCGACACCTGTATAAGTATCAGGATGCGGTTTGTATTGCCGGAAAAATTCCGCGGAGAGGATTAGATCCCAGGGCAGGCCGGCATGCTTTGCCATGTCGGCCAGTAGTCCAAGATTGCCATTGGATAATGTACAAATGCTATAGCGTGACTTGAGCCTGGTGAGACCTTCCACCGAAT
>Ga0302127_10001668_pt1 | contig 13201 bp, 8 predicted proteins | sample CB4_SCM_MG_FD_204452 | JGI IMG/M metagenome (GOLD analysis project Ga0302127, IMG submission 204452) | Marine microbial communities from Western Arctic Ocean, Canada - CB4_SCM | ecosystem: Environmental > Aquatic > Marine > Oceanic | place: Canada: Western Arctic Ocean | collected 2017-09-24
TGACGCGAAAACTCTCGTGATACACCCTGGCTCCACCACCCACTCTCACCTATCTGAAGATGCGATGCTTTCCTCAGGATTGACAGATGATTTAATCAGAATATCGGTAGGCCTTGAAGATATTGAGGATCTTAAAAATGATTTCAAACAAGCTTTGCGTGCGGCCGCCAAACTGGTTGCCTCTCAAGGAGCTGCTTTGTGAGGATCAAAGTTCGAAATAATGACGTTTTCGCTTCAACAGGTGGCCGCAATTTTGATCCAGTAGGAAATGTCGTGTTATTTATTCATGGATCAGGCCAATCCCAACTAGGGTTTATGCTTCAACATCGGTTCTTTGCAAATCGTGGTTTCCAGTGCATCACACCAGACATGCCCGGACACGGCTTATCAAAAGGAGACCCCCTGAAAACAATTGAGGAAATGGCTGATTGGTACGTAGAATTTATGCAAACTATGGGAGTAAATAGTGCCTCTTTAGTCGGCCATTCCATGGGAGGCTTGATTGAACTAGAGCTGGCGAGCCACTATCCACACCTGATCTCCAAGGCCGCATTTATAAGTACAGCGCTAGCCATTCCTGTGGACAAAGCTCTGTTAGATCTGGCTAGCAATAAGCAAAGTGAAGCTATTGCCGCGATGATGGATTGGGGGCACGGGCCAGCCGGTCACATTCACGATCACTCAGTGCCAGGTACCTCCCATATGCAGTTTGGGAGCCAGCTGATGGCCAACAATGCACCAGGTGCATTATATGCTGATCTTATTGCGTGCAATTCTTACACAAAAGGAGCTGTAGCCGCTGAATCTATAAAGTGCCCCACACTCACAATCGTATGTGGTCAAGATCGTATGACGCCTCGTAAAACTGGATTAGCACTAAACGCAGCACTAGGCGGAAAGCTTGTAGAGATTACCCACTCAGGGCATATGTCGCCATCCGAGCAACCATTTGATGTTAATAAAGCTCTCAAGGAGTTTTTGTAAAAAACGAAAGTAAGACATGATATTTAAACGCATTGCAGTCATCGGCGCCGGTACTATGGGGTCAGGAATTGCTGGCCAGATCGCCAATGCAGGCCAAAAGGTTTTGCTTTTAGATCTCACCAAAGAAGCAACAGAGTACGCTCTGGAACGTCTCCAAAAGTCAGAGCCAGCACCACTGCATCAACGCAGCAATATAGACTTAATCGAAACTGGGACTATTGAGTCTGACTTTCACAAACTAGCCGAGTGTGATTGGATTGTGGAAGCAGTTGTAGAACGCCTCGATATCAAACGTAATCTCTACAAGCGCCTAGATGATGTCATCAACGATGATTGTATCGTCACCTCAAACACCTCAACCATCCCAATCAAACTCTTGGTCGCTGAGATGCCGCTTGCATTCCGTCAACGTTTTGCGATTACTCATTATTTCAATCCTGTACGCTATATGCGTTTGTTAGAGCTTGTAAGAGGCGCAGATACGCGCACTGATGTTATAGATAAGTTGTCTACTTATAATGATAAAGTTTTAGGTAAGGGCGTCGTTCCCTGTGACGATACACCAGGTTTCTTAGGTAACCGCGTTGGCGTCTTTGCCCTACAGGTTGGTATGGACGAAGCTTTCAAGCAGGGCCTTAGCATTGAACATGCTGACGCACTCATGGGTAGGCCAATGGGTATACCAAAAACAGGTGTTTTTGGGCTTTATGATATGATTGGTGTCGACCTAATGTCAGACGTTGTTGATACATTAGGCGACATTTTACCAGAAAATGACGTTTTTCATGCCGTAGGACGATCAAATAATCCCGCTAATGGTCTAGTGAACTCAATGATTGGAGAAGGCTTCACAGGACAAAAATCAGGCAAAGGTGGCTTTTATCGCGAAGATAACGCAATTGAGCTGTTTAACGGCAGGATGCGACCGCGGACTACACAACTTCCACAAATGGCCCAAGCCGCTGCAATTGCCCAACAAGAGGGCCGTGAAACATTACCGTTGATGATTGAAGGAGACGGACCGCATACCCGTTTTTGCCGTAACTTTCTTGGACGTGTGTTGGCCTATGCGGCCGCTCTAATTCCAGAAGTGACCCGCACTCCACAAGATATCGACGATGCAATGAAAATGGGGTTTAACTGGATCCGAGGGCCATTTGAAATGATAGATGCATTGGGAGCAGCTACTGTAATTGAATTGGCCAAGGAGGCCGGTTGTGAAATTCCACTGGCGCTTTCAATATCAGCCCAGCATGGTTGTTTTTACAAAGCAGACGCCGGCACACTAATGGTGCTAAACTTTGAAGATCCTCCAGTATTAAAGCCAGTAAGCCTTCCTGAAGGCACGCAGCGTTTCAGTTTAACTCGGCGTACATTAAAGCCAGTTGCCAGCAACCAAGCCGCCAGCCTGTGGGAACTTCCAGGTGACCTAAGATTGGTCGAGTTTCACTCCAAAGCAAATGCCCTCACTGCCGAAAGTATGGAAATTGTTCAGAAAGCGGCTAACGACCATGGGAGGGGAATACTTATCCATAATGACGCCCAGCACTTTAGTGCTGGAGTGGACCTCAATCGCTTTGCCGATTTTATTGAACGCAATGCGTGGAACGAAATGGATAGTTTCTTGAATGACTTTCAACAGGCAGTTGCCGCATTGAAGTATTGCCCAGTACCTGTGGTCGGCGCTCCGTCTGGCCTTTCACTAGGTGGAGGGTTCGAGGTTCTACTACACTGCGACAGGCTAATAACCCATGCCAATTCCGTCCTCGGTTTAGTAGAAAGTGGGGTTGGCGTGGTTCCAGGAGGTGGGGGCGTCAAAACAACATACCAACGCTGGCTTGAGGCCACCCAAGATCCCGAGATTGCAGCTTGGGAAACTTGGATGCAAATCGGGTACGGCAAAACAGGTGAAAGCCCGGAGCAAGCCACAAAACTGCGTTACTTTCGTCCTGAATATGACCAAACTGTCATGAACCGAGACAAGCTAATAACTCAGGCTACCGTTCTGCTTGAAAAAATGGCTGTGAATTATACTCCGCCAATTCGTCCCCAAATGGATTTACCTGGAAACGCTATTCTCCAGAAAATGGATGATTTTATGGCGGATGGTGTAGCCAAAGGCTGGTTCAAGCCACACAATAAAACTACTGCCATGCAGATCGCAACCATTGTTGTAAATACCACTTCAGATGAGCCCTTAACGGTGACCGAGCAAGATATGTTTAATCGAGAGCGAGCAGCTTTCCTTCACTTGGCCAAAACTTCTGATACAAAACGCTGGATCAAAGCTATGCTTTCGGGATCAGAGATAAAATAAACCCAACCTCTAAAGACTGCGTTTGTGGTCATGCACCCTAACATTTTTTGTTAAAACAGGCACTGGGATACACTGTCCAGAAGAGAGAATGGTACAACAACTTTAGATTTAATTTGGCCTTATATAGATATTAAAACTGGCCCTATTTTCAAAGCTGGAATTCTGCGCTTTTATGTTACAAGGTGCTTAGCAACGAATCTGCCTAATCACAAAAAGGAATTTGTTACATGGATGGTAATTTACCCAATGACCTGAGTGAAGTTGTAGCCAACGACAAGGCACACGTTTGGCATCACCTTATACAAAATAAAATATTTGAAACAGTAGATCCAAATATTATTGTGGAGGGTAAAGGTTTACGTGTTTGGAACCAAGCGGGGAAAGAACATATAGACGCCGTATCTGGTGGAGTTTGGACCGTAAATGTAGGTTATGGGCGCGAAAGCATGGCTGATGCTGTGCGCGATCAACTAGTTAAAATGAACTACTTTGCAGGCGCTGCAGGTTCAATTCCCGCTGCCAATTTTGCGAAGCGTCTAATAGAAAAAATGCCAGGCATGAGCCGGGTCTACTTTTCAAATTCTGGATCTGAAGCAAATGAAAAAGGCTTCAAAATGATCCGCCAAATTGCCCATAAAAAATATGGTGGCAAAAAAAATAAAATTTTATTTAGAGAACGTGATTATCACGGAACTACCATAGCCACCATGGCTGCCGGTGGCCACCATCAGCGCAACGCACAATATGGGCCGTTTCCAGAAGGCTTTATTTCTGTACCCCATTGTCTCGAATATCGTGAACCCCTTCAAGATAATTTGGGGCAGGGTGAAACTTATGCATTGCGAGCGGCCAATGCTATAGAGGACGTAATTTTACGAGAGGGTGCAGACACTGTTGGCGGTTTGATTTTAGAACCTATCACTGCCGGTGGTGGCGTGATTGTGCCACCAGACGGTTATTGGGAACGTGTCCAAGAAATATGTAGAAAATATGATGTCTTATTAATGATTGACGAAGTCGTTTGTGGCTTGGGTCGTACCGGCACGTGGTTTGGATATCAGCATTACAACATTCAGCCAGATATCGTGACTATGGCTAAGGGCGTGGCATCTGGGTACGCAGCGATTTCATTGACCGTCACGACCGAAGAAATTTTTGACTTATTCAAAGACACCTCAGATGAACTTAGCTATTTCCGTGACATATCAACTTTTGGTGGATGTACGGCAGGACCAGCCGCCGCCCTAGAGAATATGCGTATTATCGAAGATGAAAATCTTTTGGATAACTGCATTGCGCGTGGCGAACAACTAATGGGCAATTTGCATTCTTTAGCTGATAAGCACGAATGCATTGGGGAAGTTCGTGGCAAAGGCCTGTTCTGTGGCGCCGAGTTAGTAGCTAACCGTGAGACACGTGAACCCGCAGCAGAGAGTAAGGTGGCAGCAGTTGTAAAGGACTGCATGGGCCAGGGTGTGATTATTGGGGCCACCAACCGATCCTTTCCAGGATTTAATAATACACTTTGTCTATCGCCTGCATTAATTTGTACTGCTGAGGATATCGACCTTATTACTGATGCTATCGACCAAGCGCTCACAAGGGTATTTGGATAAAGCTAAAGAGATTATTATTTCAGAATGGCAGGGTAAACGCCCTGCCATTGCTTATTTTAAGCCTAGAATAAAAATTTGGGCACTTAATTTAACCAAACTTACCGATGGACATCGGCTCCTAATCAGTCATACGTAAGTCCAGTTGAGATACGGGTACCAGTCCAAAAATGGCCATTCCAAAAGAAACATTCTTTTTACTACCTGGTTCGGAAGGCACCTTACAAAACCAAATCCAGCAGTTAGTAGCCGAAGCAATTTTAAGTGGGCGATTTCGCCCCAATGAAAAAATGCCATCCAGTAGGAAGTTGGCTAAGCATCTATCCGTTAGTAGAATTACCGTAACCCTGGCATATACAGAGCTGTTGGCAGATGATTACCTTACCAGCCGTGGTCGCAGTGGTTACTATATTAGTGAAAATGCTCCTCAGCCGCCTAAATTTCCAGTCACGCCGCGAGAAGACAAAGTAGATTGGAGCCGAGCAATAGGGCAAAAGTTTTCAGGAGGCGTTTCACTAATGAAGCCTCAGGATTGGGGTCAATACAAATACCCATTCATTTACGGCCAGGCCGATGAAACCCTATTTGATCGTTCCAATTGGCGGCTTTGCGCTCTGCAGGCTTTGGGATCCAAAGACTATGACGCGCTGACATCTGATTATTTTGATCGTGACGATCCAAAACTAATAGAATTTATTCTGCGCCACACTCTACCACGCCGAGGCATAAAAGCAGATCCAGATGAAGTATTGGTCACAATGGGCGCCCAAAATGCGTTGTGGCTTTCAGCGAATGTCCTACTAAATCAACGTCGGACAGCTGCTTTGGAAAACCCCTGCTACCCCTCATTACGTGACATACTTACACAATCACGCTGCCAAGTCGCGTCAGTAGAAGTGGATTCTTCAGGTTTGCCTCCAGATAAGCTCCCAGACGACGTTGACGTTGTTTTTACCACTCCTTCGCATCAATGCCCAACAGCAACAACGATGCCAATAGATCGTAGGCAGGCTTTACTAAAGCGCGCTTCCGATAATGATTTTCTTATTGTCGAGGATGATTATGAGTTTGAGATGTCTTTTCTTAAAGCACCATCCCCAGCGCTTAAATCCCTAGACCAAGAAGGTCGTGTAATTTACGTTGGAAGCTTTTCAAAATCACTCTTTCCCGGTTTGCGGCTTGGTTACCTTGTTGGCTCAAAACATTTTATCCGTGAGGCTCGTGCACTACGGTCAACCGTCCTACGGCATCCACCTGGCCACCTCCAGCGGACTGCTGCATATTTTCTTTCTCTTGGGCATTACGACGCATTAATTCGCCGAATGGGGAATGCATTTCATGAGCGTCGGCAGGCCATGGAATTGGCATTTCAACAAAATGACCTCACCGTGGCAGGCCAAGGGGCGTTTGGGGGTAGTTCATTTTGGATGCAAGCACCTGATGGTATAGATACTGAAATTGTAGCAGAACGGTTACGCAAAAAAGGTGTGTTGATTGAACCTGGACGGCCGTTTTTTACAAATGATGATGCATTAAAAAATTATTACCGCTTGGCTTACAGTTCACTACCTGTGCAAAAAGTTACAGATGGCGTTGCTTTAATTGCACAGGAGCTGCACAAATAATCACAGGCGCCCAAACACAGATCTCCCAAGGAGCCACCACATGCCGATCGCCAAATATAGCGATTTGAAAGAAATTTATTCAAACTTACCTAGCCCATCCTGTATTCACCACGCTAGCAAGATGAATACAGGATGAGCATCAAGGCCGATTGGGTCGCAGTAGATTGGGGCTCTCTCTCGCTGCGCGCTTGGGCGATGGATGCCGAAGGCCAAGACTTAGCAACCACATCTTTGGATCAAGGGACGGAGAAACTGTCTCAAACTGCATTTGAGGCCACCCTATGCGGCTCAATCTCACCTTGGTTGGTGGATGGTCAAACCGATGTGATTGCCTGCGGCATGGTCGGATCTCAGAATGGCTGGTTTGAGACTCCCTATGTTCTTGCGCCATGCAAACCTCTATCTAAACTAGTAAAGGCACCTTCGACTGATCCACGACTAAATGTTCAAATCATAGCAGGCATATCGCAAGCACATCCAGCAGATGTGATGCATGGCGAGGAAACCCAAATTGCAGGGTTTCAAAAATTAAATCCCAATTGGGATGGAGTAATTTGTTTACCTGGCAATCATACTAAATGGGTGCAAATGAGCGCAGGCGAGATTGTAAGCTTTCAAACCTTCATGACCGGTGAGATGTTTGCCCTCCTCTCAACATCATCCATCCTGCGCCGTTCAGTAGCCGGCAAAGATTGGGATCAATCAGCTTTTGATCAGGCGGTAGATGAGGCCATATCACGACCTGAGTCCATTGCGGCACGCCTGTTTGGATTGCGCGCTGAACACCTGTTGAATAATCAACCCACCGCCACAGCTAGATCGCGGTTGTCAGGCCTGTTGATCGGAGCTGAACTAGCAGCTGCAAAACCCTATTGGCTCGGACAGTCCCTGGCTATTATTGGACCTAAGACTATCAGTGATGGATATGCCACAGCCTTGGCGGCGCAGCATGCACCCGTGACCCGAACCGACACCAAACAGATGACATTAACCGGCCTAAAAGTTGCCTATTCCCATTATAAGGAACGCCAATGACCAACCACATTACTGTCACCGCCCTGACTTTAAATTGGAGGGCTCTGTGAAACAAATTACCCCATTTGGAAGCACCCAAGATGGCTGCGACGTGGCCCAGATCACAATCAGCTCAGATGAGCTGACAGTTAACATATTAACCCTTGGCAGCGTGATCAATGATGTACGGCTAACCGGGGTCGCTTGGCCTTTGACCTTGGGCAGTTCAGAAGTTGCTGCTTATGAGGGCAAAATGAGTAGTTTTGGCTCTCTGATGGGCCCAGTCATAAATCGAATTAAAGGCTGTTCTGCTGATATAGATGGGCAGATATTTACATTCGAAAAACACCATTCTGGCGACCTTACTCAACATTCGGGTAGCTCAGGGATGCACAACCAAATCTGGAATATTGCGGACCACGGGCCAGGTTTTGTGGTGCTAAAGCTGGCGCTGGCTGATGGCTTGGGAGGCTTTCCTGGGAATAGAGAGATTGAGCTGCGCTATACCGTGCATCAGGCCACCCTCAGTATGGCTGTGCAGGCCACAACTGACGCGCCCACCCCGTTCAATCCGGCCAATCATTCCTACTGGTCGCTAGACCCAACGGTTGGGTTCTCAGGTCAAACGTTTCAACTTCAAGCAGATCACTACAGCGAGCCGGACGAAGATCTAATGCCCACCGGCCAGATTTTACCAGTTGCAGGCTCCCAATATGATTTCCGCAGTGGTATCAAAATGGCTGGGGATGCATCCCAGTTCTTCGATTTAAACCTCTGCATCTCTGACAGCAAGCATCCACTGAGACCAGTGGCAACTCTGACCGGTGCGCAGGGCGTGCGCATGGAGGTGGCCACCACAGAATGTGGGCTCCAGGTCTATGATGGCGGCACCATCCACGCGCCAGACTATGGCACCCACCACGGCGCACCATATGGCGCCTATGCCGCTCTGGCCTTGGAGGCGCAGAGCTGGCCCGGATCGCTCGCCCATGCGCATTTCCCAAACATTATTTTGCGTCCCACCAAACAATATGAGCAAATCACCAGCTGGACCTTTTCAGCGGAAAGTCTAGGGTAAAGGCATATTTTTGAAAAGTTTGACCCATGCGCGACATCTCTATCCATCAACTCACCCATGCAGATTTTGCCCCCTTTGGTGACATTATCACTCTGAAAGGTACTCCAGACAAACTGATAAATCAGGACCTATGCGGAAGACATCATGACTTGGCCAATATGTATTTTGGACCTAACGGCAAAGCCGGGATTAGCCTATTTGACGCCGAGCCCCGAAGCTTGCCATATGTACTGGAATTGATGGAACGTCATCCAGAGGGATCACAAGCCTTTTTGCCTATGACACAAAATCCATTCTTGGTGATTGTTGCACCTGATAACGACGGCGTGCCCGGTAAACCTTTGGCCTTTCGCACAGCACCGGGTCAAGGGATCAACTTTTACTGTAATATTTGGCATGGTGTTTTGACGCCCCTGTTCGCACCCGGCTTATTTGCTGTCGTGGATCGGATAGGCACCAGTACAAATTTAGAGGAATATTGGTTTGAAAAGCCATTCACTGTCTCAGGAGATTTAAAATGAAAGATATCCAAGAGTTAAAAGACCTCAACGCAAAACAACTGTGGCACCCCATGGGGCACCCCGGAGATTTACAAGCCAACGCACCCACCATCATAGACCGCGCCGAAGGCGTGCGTATCATCGACTTAGACGGTCATGAAACTGTTGATGCCGTGGGTGGCCTTTGGTGCGCCAATCTTGGCTACTCCAACAATGTGGTTAAGCAAGCGATATCAGATCAGCTATTTAAGCTGCCCTATTATTCCTCCTTTGCAGGTACGAGCAACGCTCCAGCTATTGAGGCAGCAGAGGCGGTAGTTAATTTCTTTAAAGAGGACGGCATGGCTCGGGTATTTTTTACCTCTGGCGGCTCTGACTCTGTCGACACGGCAATGCGCATGGCGCGGCAGTATCACCGACTGCGGGGCCAGCCCCAACGTATCAAGTACCTAAGCCTTAAGAAAGGCTATCACGGTACGCATTTTGGTGGTGCCTCGGTAAATGGCAACCAAAGATTTCGTACAGCCTATGAGCCATTACTGCCCGGCTGCTATCACCTGCCCTCCCCCTACACTTACCGCAATCCGTTTAACGAAAGCGATCCAGCCAAGCTGGCACAACTGGTGGCGCAGGCAATGGAAGATGAGATCATGTTTCAAGATCCCTCCACTATTGCCGCCTTCATTATGGAGCCAATCCAGGGAGCTGGTGGTGTAATAGTACCCGACGCTTCCTTTATGAAACTGGCACGTGATATATGCGACAAGCATGGAATTTTAATGATTTCAGATGAGGTGATTACAGGGTTTGGCCGAACTGGTGACTGGTCTGGCGCCCGACATTGGGGTGTTCAGCCTGATATGATGACCGTGGCCAAGGGTATCACCTCAGCTTATTTTCCTGTGGGTGCGACACTGGTTAATGCCACGATTGCAGAAGCTTTTGAAAGCGACCAATCAGGTGAAGGATCAATCTACCATGGTTACACATATTCTGCGCATCCCGTTGGTATGGCAGCAGTGAATGCCTGTGTCAGTGAAACGCTGCGGTTAGATCTTAAAACTAATGCCGCAGCACGCGGGCAACAACTACACCATGGTCTGTTGGCCCTTCAGGCCGACTTTGATATCATTGGGGATGTACGTGGCGGACACGGGCTGATGGCGGCTATTGAACTGGTCTCAGATAGAACTACCAAAGCACCTCTAGATATGGGTGCCATAAAGCGCGCGCACAAGGCCACATATGAGGCTGGGACCATGGTTCGAATTGGTGGCAGTAATCTGTTGATGTCACCACCATTGGTTCTGACCGAAGCCGACGTAGTCAAGATTTTAGAGAACTTGCGCAGTGGACTATCAGTACTCTAACAAGGCTAAAGCCATGCTCCATCTCTTCAAGCGTGGCTTTAGAGAGGTATGGTAGCCATGTGGCAAAAATAATAATTAATGCCACTTGGTATCAGTTAGTTACCTACAGTTTACTAGGATAAGTGTTGCCCAGTGAGTTACCAATTAGGTAGATCCCCATCCTCCCCCACCGGGCGTGGCGAGCCCAAATACAGACCCAGCCGGCAAGTCAATCTCGTCATTACCCTTCAAATCAACCCGCGTTCCATCCGGTAATTCAGCCCAGTTTTTACCTGTGGATCCGTGATTGCCTCCAGCAGTACCAAACGGCGGAACCTCCCGATGTGAACATAAGGTCGTAACTGTAACATCAGTCAAAAACTCCAACCGCCGGTATGCGCCGTGGCCACCCCGATAAGCACCACGGCCACCCGATCCTTTCCGAATGGAAAATGTCCGTAATCGCACAGGAAAGCGTTTTTCCAGGATTTCAGGGTCAGTCATCTTTGTGTTGGTCATATGGGTTTGCACCGCGTCACAGCCTTTAAAGCCTGGGCCTGCCCCAGCACCACCCGCGATAGTTTCATAATTCTGAAAAACGTCATTGCCCCATACAAAGTTATTCATTGTACCTTGGCTAGCCGCCATTATTCCCAGCGCGCCTATCAACGCATTGCAAGCAGCTTGACTGACTTCTGTATTACCCGCAATTACAGCAGCCGGGAATTGAGGGTTAAGCATCGAGTTTTCCGGAATAATGATACTCAGAGGCTTAAGGCAGCCCTCATTCAATGGAATATTTTTTCCAACCATTAGCCTAAATACATACAACACCACTGCCCGCGATACGGCGTAGGGAGCGTTGTAATTTCCTGCATGTTGGACACTCGTCCCAGTGAAATCCACACACGCCGAACGCTTTTTACGATCCACTATAATTGCAACTTTCACTTGTTGGCCGGTGTCCATCTTATACAGAAAATTACCATCTTGGAGGCCTGCGATCACCTCTCGCACGCTTTCTTCGGCATTATCCTGCACATGTGCCATGTAAGCAGTTACTGCTGGCTGACCATAATTTGCTACCATACGAAGTAATTCTCGGCATCCAGTTTCATTGGCTGCAACTTGGGCTTTGAGATCCGCCATATTTTGCGGAATATTGCGGCAGGGATATTTGCCCGACGAAAGTGTCTTAGTCGCCTCATCTTCGCACAGCTGACCAGCACGGACTAGTTGTACGTTGTCAATTAGTACGCCTTCCTGCTCGATATGCGTGCTGTCAGGTGGGGCAGAGCCAGGCGTACGCCCTCCAATATCTGCATGATGGCCACGCGAACCCAGCCAGTAAGCAGCCTTGCCATCTACAAACACTGGAGTGACCACAGTCACGTCTGGCAAATGTGTGCCGCCATTGTAAGGTGAATTGAGCATGTAGGCATCTCCCTCACCGATACCTAAGTTTTGTTGCATGACTGTTTTTATGCTGTCCGACATTGAGCCTAAATGGACAGGTACATGCGGAGCATTAGCCACCAAATCTCCATATTTATCAAAAATAGCACAGGAAAAATCAAACCGTTCTTTGATATTCACAGACCAACTAGTATTGGCCAGAGTTGCCCCCATTTGATCGGCAATAGACATGAAGCGGTTTGACATAACCTCTAATAATATTGGATCAGCCTTAGTACTGGCTAAATCACGCGACGGCCGCGCCACATGGTCAAGGACTAAATTACCAAAAGCATCCTGCCGCACCTGCCATCCTAGCTCTACAACATTGGTGCCTGTTGGCTCAAGAATAATGGCTGGCCCATCAATAACTTGATCACGGCACAGCTTGGTTCGGTCGTAAACCTTGGTGTCATACCAACCTTTGCGGTAAAGTTTGCTCTCTCCTACCGGATGGCCATCGCCAAAGCTTAGTTGCGGATTACCAGCTCCACTCATCTCACCAATCGCCTCAACACTGAGCATCTCAAATTGGAGTTTGCGGTCCGGAGAAGAAAAGCCAAATCGTGCGATATGCGCAGTTTCAAAATCTTGGACCATCTGGGTGGCAGTAGCAAAGACGACCTCTAAAGCCTGATGTGAGCCTTCATAACGCAAATGCGCCATAATCTCGATGCGAGGGTCTGTAATACCTTGCGCCGCCAACTCATGCTTTGCCACCTTTTGCAAACTGTTCAAAGTAGCTTGAACCTGAACATTATCTTCCAGATCACAATCCAATTGACCTTCGCGCAGGCAGCGAACATCTGCCAACCCCATACCATAGGCCGAAAGTACACCCGCGAAGGGGTGCACCATCACCCGAGACATGCCCAGCGCTTCAGCTACCAAACACGCATGTTGGCCGCCCGCCCCACCAAAGCTTTGCAGGGTATAGGTGGTGATATCATGACCACGCTCAACACTAATTTTCTTGATTGCGTTGGCCATGTTTTGGACAGCAATTTCAAGAAAACCCTGCGCAATATCTTCCAGATTGCCATGGAGGCCATTATGAAAAGATAGCTCCTTTGCCTTTCGTAAGGCAGCCTCCTGGTCCAAGGGCATTTTGCCAGATGCCCCAAAAACTGCAGGAAAATAATCCACCGACAATGCACCCAACAGCACGTTGCAATCAGTAACTGTTAGTGGCCCACCACGTCGGTAGCTGGCAGGACCAGGATCGGCGCCAGCACTTTCAGGGCCCACTTGGAACCTGCCATCCCG
>Ga0302127_10001672_pt1 | contig 13189 bp, 12 predicted proteins | sample CB4_SCM_MG_FD_204452 | JGI IMG/M metagenome (GOLD analysis project Ga0302127, IMG submission 204452) | Marine microbial communities from Western Arctic Ocean, Canada - CB4_SCM | ecosystem: Environmental > Aquatic > Marine > Oceanic | place: Canada: Western Arctic Ocean | collected 2017-09-24
GGTCGATCATTGATCCCGTCCATGAGCACATACTCAAAGGTAATCCTATTGCGAGAATTGTATGCATAATCTTTCGATGCTTTAATCAGATTTGAAAATGAATGTGTTTCGGTAATCGGCATGGTTTTTAATCGTTGATTCTGTGTGGTTCCATTCAAGCTCACTGCTAGTTTGTAAGGTTGTTGTTCTTCAGAAAACTGTCGGATCTTGGGTACAACCCCAGCAGTGGAAATGGTGATACGCCAAGCTGCCATATTAATTCCTTTGGAATGGTGAAGAAGATCCGCTGCGGCAATGGAATTCTTATAATTTAGAAAGGGCTCACCCATGCCCATAAAAACCACATTGGTAATTTTTTGTTCACTCATTTTCTGGAGTTGAAGAAATTGATCTACAATTTCACCTGTAGTAAGATTTTTGATAAATCCCATTTTTGCAGTGGCGCAAAAATCGCAATCCACAGCACATCCCACTTGCGTAGATAAACAAACTGTGATTCGGTTTCCTTCTTTCATTAATACAGATTCCAACAAATTTCCATCCAATAATTCAAAAAGGATTTTCTGTGTTTGTTTTGAAACCGACACATCCCCGGTTATTATTTTAAGCGGATGAATAGGAACATGGGCAAGTTTTTCCCGAAACGATTTTGAAAGATCAGTCATAGCGGAAACATCATCCACTTGTTGGCGATATATCCAATCGAAGAGTTGTCGTCCACGGAATGGTTTTTCCCCTTGGGATTCAGCAAAAGACTCCAAATCAGGGATTGATTGGCCAATCAATGGTTTATATTTTAACTTGACTGTGTCAGACATGAACTGGAATTTCCGAATCAATATCTGAATCTTCAATGAGAAACTATTTTAATTTTAGTGCGTTGATTGTTTCTTTTTAGGGCAAGTCCATTTGGGTAACTTTTGCCCCATTTTTTAACCAGTTAACAAATACAAATTTTATGATAGATACACAAAAAGATTTGGCTATCCTTGAACAACTAGCTGAAGCCAAACAAACCTTCTCTCAGGAAGTCGGGAAGGTTATTATAGGACAAAAAGATATTCTGGATCATATGCTCATTGCGCTTTTGGCAAAGGGGCACTCTCTCCTAGTTGGCGTTCCGGGATTGGCAAAAACATTACTCATCAAAACATTATCGGACGTGTTAGACCTTTCTTTCAAGCGCATTCAATTCACACCGGATCTCATGCCCAGCGATATCACGGGCACTGAACTTATTGATGTGGATCCCAATTCGGGACAGCGTTCATTTCGATTTTACAAAGGTCCCATTTTTGCTAATATCGTTTTGGCTGATGAGATCAATAGGACACCACCAAAAACGCAAGCGGCTTTGTTAGAAGCAATGCAAGAGCATAAAGTCACCACCGGGGGACAAACATACGATCTCGATGAACCCTTCTTTGTTTTAGCTACCCAAAATCCTATAGAGCAGGAAGGAACCTACCCTTTGCCGGAAGCACAGTTAGACCGATTCATGTTTAACCTGAAAATTGATTATCCATCCATTACAGATGAAATTGCCATCGTTCGGGAAACGACTTCAACAGAAACCCAGCTGGTCCAAGCTATTATGTCAAAACAGGAAATTGCTTCCTATCAGGATCTTGTTCGACGTGTACCTGTGGCAGATAACGTTGTGGAATATGCTGTAAAACTGGTGAGGGCCACACGACCGAATTCTGATGGTTGTCCGGACTTCATCCAACATTCTGTTGACTGGGGTGCTGGCCCGCGTGCTTCTCAATATTTAGTATTGGGTGCTAAAGCAAAAGCCGTTTTGGAAGGACGACCCACACCTAATATTAATGATATTCGAGACCTGACTTTACCCATTCTTCGGCACCGAGTTCTGCCCAATTTTAATGCAGAAGCTGAAGGACTAAAAATAGAAGATATCCTTAAACAACTTCTGGATGCTATCACAGAATAAAATGGCGGCAACTACAGACAAAAGAAAATATCTTCAGCCAGAAACGGTTGCCATGCTCAATTCCATGGCACTTAGGGCTCGGCTTGTGGTAGAAGGATACATTATTGGTCAGCATCGGAGTCCTTATCATGGTTTTTCAGTTGAATTCGCTGAACACCGTGCCTATGGCCCTGGAGATGAAATTCGGCATATTGATTGGAAATTATATGGCAAAACAGATCGTATGTATGTAAAGCGGTATGAAGAAGAAACCAATCTCCGGGCTCATCTTATTTTGGATACGAGCCGATCCATGCTTTATTCTAGTGGTTCAGTTTCTAAACTAAATTATGCCAATTCACTCGTTGCTGCATTATCCTATTTGATGATCAATCAACAGGATGCTGCAGGCTTGGTTCGGTTTTCAGGAAAGATTGATTCATTTATTCCTCCTAAATCTAAATCAAGCCATTTGAATGCCATCCTGACCCAATTGGACGATGAAAAAGCAGGAAATGATACAAAAATCGAACCAGTCCTTCATGAAATGGCGGAACGGATTAACAAGCGCGGATTGGTTATACTGATATCAGATCTTTTTGATAATCCTGAAGAGATCATGAATGGACTAAAACATTTTCGTCATAAAAAACAGGAAGTGATCGTTTTTCATATTTTGGACAGAAAAGAATTTGACTTTGATTTTAATACACGTACTAAATTTTTGGATATGGAGACTGGTGAAGAGATTACCACTGAACCGTGGCATATTCGCTCCAGTTATACGGATCTGGTCTCGAATTTGCAGGACTACTATCAAAAAGAATGCCGGAATAAACTGATTGATTATATACCAATATTCACTGATCAGAACTTGGATCTTGGTCTAACAGAATATTTAAATAAGCGAAAAAAACTAGGATAGGGTAAAAATTTGAAATATTAACCTTTCAAATTTCGACTTTTTTAATTCCCTTCAGCTACATCTCGTTTATACCGAATCAATTCCAGCGTTTTCTGGTAGGTACCTTTATTATCAATATCAATAATCATAACAGATTTGATTTTCTTTTCTGCTTTGCGGTACCACCGGGCACTTTTATCCAGATCTTTTTCAAATCCTTCCGCCCCATTTAAATAATTATCACCAAGACCTTCGTATGATCGAGCCATACCTAATGCGGCTTCAAAATCATCTTCATTTAGAAAAAAAGCTTCATCAAATGCTTTTTCTGATTCTTCGAAGTTTTGCATTTGGCTATGGATCACACCCAAGTTAAAGTAAAGATCCGCTTTTACAATCTTATCATCTTCATTAGAGATTGCATTTTCAAACACTTCAAGAGATCTTTCTCTTTGTCCTAAATCATAATAGGTTCCTGCCAATTCGCGCAGAACTTTGCTATTTGATGGCTTAATAGATGTTGCTTTTTCATAATAAGGAAGTACATCTTCTGAAGAAGCACCAGCACGAATAAGTATTTGTCCTGCACCAAAATTGGCTTCAAAACTTTCCGGATTTTTTTCAACGGCAGTTAAGGCAGCATTTTTTGCTGCTTCTTTATCACCAACATCAAAATAACATTTCGCAAGGGTCGCATGTGTATTCGCATCTTTGGGATTAATGACAGCTGCATTTTGGAAATGAGAGATGGCCGTTTCAAGGTATTGGGGTTTATTATCCGGATCATCCTGAATCTTCTTGAATTGTTCTACACCTACATTGAATTCCTTAGCCCAGTAAAATTCTAAATAATTGGCAACGGCATCTTTTACAGAGATAAATGATCCACGGACTTCTATCTCTTTATCCGGATCAATCCCCATGGCTTTATCGAACATAGCAACCATATTTTTCCAATCGCCATCCTGTGCATGGATCTCCAAACCTAGGACAACTGGGATTTCAGGATTATCAGGTTCAACGGCCATGGCTTTAGGCAACCATTCTGCCGCTTTTGCAAAATCAGATTGTTGGATCGCCAATTTGGCAGTGGTGTATTCCTGGCTTGAACAAGCTACCATTATCATGGAAAGCGTAAAAAGTATTGCCAGAAATATTGATTTTTTAGTTAGCATATTTTCCTCAATAAATAAACGATTAAAGCCACCAAACTTACCTGAATTCGGATTATGCTTCCAAGGGATTGTGTAAATAGGGTTATTAGGGGATATTTATTAATTAACAGTTGTATTTTTTTATTTGAATAAATTTATTCTTAAGAAATTTATTTTATCAATACCAAATTGCGCACCCGATTGCTGAATAATTTCTTCAGCCAATAATCCTCCAATCTCACCGGCTCTTTTAGTAGAATGTCCTTTGGATAGTGCTGTTAAAAATCCGGCTGCATACATATCACCTGCACCAGTGGAATCAATTGCTGAAATGGGTTGCGGTGGCAGGTGATATTTTTTCCCATCATCCAATACTAAGGAACCTTTTTTCCCAAGTTTGATTCCTGCACGATGTACAATTTTCATTAATTCTTCTGTCGATGAATCAACATTCTCCGAATCAAACAAAATGGCAAGTTCAGCGTAATTTGCAAAAAGAACATCCACATCGTGTTCAATCATAATTAAAAATTCATCCTTGTTTCTATCAACTGCAAAAGGGTCTGCCACATCAAAAACAATTTGAACATTATTCTCCTTTGCAATAGAAATGGCTTTTATAATAGCTGCCTTTTGGGAATCGGTATCCCACATATATCCTGTAAAATAAAAGAAAGTTGAATGAGCCAATTTTTTCTCATCTATATCTTCTGGGGAATATTCACGGCAAATCCCAAGATGTGTATTCATGGTTCTTTCACCATCAGGCGTAACAAGAATAATACTTGATCCAGTTGGGCCATCGCCTCTCACGAGTCCTGAAACCACACCGTATCGATCGGCCTGTTCCTGATAAATATTACCAAATTCATCATCGCCTATTTTCCCGGCAATCAAAGACGGTATTCCGAGGCCTGCGCAAGCTAGGAGAGTATTTGGCGCTGATCCACCAGGAAGGTATTGTGGAATAGACTTTTTAAAATATTGAATGATTTCTGATTGCCGATTCTCATCTACAAGATGCATAACACCCTTACTCAATTCTAAATTTTTTAAATCTTTATCCGTTGAAGAAATCACAACATCGATGAGCGGATTTCCAATTCCGTAAACTTTGGGTTCCATATGATAATCTAATAATTGTGGGTTTGATTTAATTAAAAAGCTAAATAAACGAGCTGAGAGTTTACACCTGATCAGAAAACCTCTCAATATGTAAATCTGTAAAATCTTTAGAAATATCTTGCTCGTTAAAATCTCAAAAATGTATATTTGAAGACTATGGTAACAAAAACCTTTGCCATTATAACTGATATTCATTCAAATCTGTCATCGTTGATTCATGCTTTGTCTCTTATTGATCAAAGAGACGACGTAGATCAAATCATCTGCCTTGGGGATTGTTTTGCCTTAGGTCCGGAACCTGAAAAGACACTTGAGATGCTAAAAACTATCCCTAATTGTATTTTCATCCGAGGGAACCACGATCGATATCTTTTGGAAAAACTTTGGGAAGATGAATTGCCTTCTCTTGAAGGAATGGACCCATATGACCCTCTTTGTCAAGCCATCGTTCAAAATGAAAAGTGGACTGCTGATAAATTAGGGCAAGATGGACGTGATTTTTGTGAAGCTATGAAAATTTCACATCGGGAAATTATTGGAACAATATTGGTTGAATTCACTCATGCATGGTATAAACGAGATGATGACCCGCCATCTGTATCAGAAGCAATTAATTGGAAGGACCGTGTGATCAAGGCTAATCCTGAAATAGAAAAAGTTATATTTATTCATGGACATGTTCATGTACAAAGACATCAGATTATAGATAATCTCACTATTTTGTGTCAAGGAGCAACCGGCCTCCCATTTGATCGTGATCAGCGTGGGTCTGTTGCATTTCTTACTGTGACTGAAGATGATTTTATTTGGGATCTAAATCGGTATGAATATGATTATAAAACCACATCACAACGATTGGAAGAACGGAAACCACCATTCTTCACAAATCTCCAATCAACTATTAAATACGCATCGATTCGAAACGACCTTTAGGTCAGGTTCTCCTATTCTCAAGTCGTAATTTTCACGGCTAATTTATTATTCAAATGTATTATTTCGATCATAGTGCAACCACTCCTGTCCACCCTGATGTTTTGGATCTCATGCATTCAATCCAAAAAGATGTATATGGCAATCCATCCAGCGTTCATTCCCAGGGAAGAAAAGCCCGATCACTCATTGAGACTGCCCGGAAACAGGTGGCAAAAGCTATTGGTACAACTCCAAATCAAATTATTTTCACAAGCGGCGGTACTGAAGCGAATAACCAGGTATTTTGGTCGTTATTAAATCAAAATAATATACATGTGGTCTCCGATACGATTGAACACCCAGCTGTCTTAAAAGTCCTTTCTGAAATGGAAACTCATGGAATTCACCACGATCTGGTGACTGTGAATAAAAATGGGCGAATTTCCATTGCGGATGTTGAATCCGCAATTCAAGAAAATACTGGTCTCATTTCAATTATGCTAGCTAACAATGAAATGGGTACAATTCAACCTATAAAAGAAATTGTAGCATTAGCGCATGAAAAGAATATCCATGTTCATTCCGATGCAGTTCAGTGTCTGGGGAAAATGCCAGTGGATGTCAATGACCTTGGCGTGGATTATTTAAGCCTTTCTGCTCACAAGTTTTATGGTCCCAAAGGAATAGGAATCCTCTATTTCAAAAATAAGGCTTCTCTTTCTTCTCTCATGATTGGAGGTGGGCAAGAAAAAGGACTCCGTGCCGGGACCGAGAATACCGCATCTATTGCCGGCATGGGATTAGCAGCAGAATTGGTAACAAACCAATTGGATCATCATATTAATGAATTAGCATTATTTGAGGCTTATTTTAAATCAGAACTCAAAACAATTTTTCCAAATGCCATTTTCAATGGTGATGCTAACAACAAACTTCCAGGACTTGTGTGTGTTTCTTTCCCCGGTTATCGTTCCGATATTCTCATTGCAAAATTGGATCGTGCAAATTTCGCTGTTTCAAGTGGATCCGCTTGCGGAACTGGAAATGTAAAACCTTCAAGGGTTCTTTCCGAAATGGGTGTAAACGATGAAACCAATATTTCTACACTTCGTTTCAGCTTTGGCGCATCTAATACATCAGAGCAAGTGGACCTGCTTCTTTTCGAGCTAAAAACTATTCTCACCGGCTAATGGGGCATATCACTGTTGGGATGAGTGGAGGCGTTGATAGTGCTGTCGCTGCATCTATTCTTGTTGAACAGGGCCATGATGTTGAAGGATTGTTCATGAAAAACTGGGAAGAAGATTCTGAATATTGCAACGCCGAAGAAGATTATAAAGATGCGCTCCAAGTTTGTGATACTTTGGGTATACCATTGCGATCTGTGAATTTTGCAAAAGAATATTGGGATCGCGTCTTTCAACATTTTTTAGATGAATACAGATCAGGTCGAACACCCAATCCGGATATTTTATGCAATACGGAAATCAAGTTCAAAGAATTCCTAAATTTCGCTAAAGATCTGGGAGCAGACAAAATTGCTACAGGACATTATGTCCGCAGTAAAGAAATGGATGGAAGGGTTCAATTATTAAAGGGTCTGGATCTGGAAAAAGACCAAAGTTACTTTTTATATGGCTTAAATCAGGAACAGATCTCCAGCGCACTTTTTCCCATTGGTGACTTGAAAAAATCAAATGTCCGTGAGAGAGCGGCAAAATTAGGATTTGATAATTTCGATAAAAAAGACAGTGTTGGGATTTGTTTTATTGGAGAACGTGATTTTAAAGAATTCCTTCAGCAATATATTCCAGCCCAACCTGGTATCATGGTCACACCCAAAGGTATAAAAGTAGGTGACCACGACGGGCTTATGTATTATACTCTGGGCCAACGGAAAGGATTGGGAATTGGCGGCGGACACGGTAATGGTAAAGGGGCTTGGTATGTATTGGATAAGGATCTGTCAAATAATGAATTGATCGTTGGACAAGGACATGACCATGATGGACTTTATCAAAAATGCCTTACGGCATCTAGAATCCATTGGATCTCGGGTGTAGCACCTGATTTTGTCAACTTGAATGCCAAAATTCGCTACCGGGCGAAAGATTCACCTTGTAGGATTACCGATTTAAATGATACCGAAATATCCGTTGAATTTGAAGAGCCACCTTTCGCAATTGCACCGGGACAATCGGTTGTATTTTATAGTGAGAATACTTGCTTGGGCGGGGCAGTGATTGATAAAGCATTTAATTAATTATTTTAATTATTTTAACCTCTTCTATTTTGGAACAAATATATCTGTATTAAATTGAATATTCCATGAGACATATTTTAAAACATCTTATTAACTTAATTTTTCTATCAGGATTTATCCTGGCCCAATTTCGCATGGATGTACCAATCCAAACATTGCCCACTAATCTAAATGGTGAATTGGATGCCCAGCCATCCCTTTCATTATTTGATCCAGTACGGTTTAATATGAGTCACGGCTTTACGATGTCAATGATGTCTATGGGCGGGCAATCCGTTTCCACAGCAGGATTTACCAACCGCATCACCTATATGGCTATGGACAATTTGAAATTGGATGCAAATGTGACACTTTATAAAACACAGTTGCCATTCGAACAAAATGGTGCACTTTTGAATCACCTAGATGTGGCTTATGATGCGGGTATTACCTACCAACCCACGAAAAATTCGTTCCTGCAACTCCGGTTCCAGAACATCCCACACTATCAAAGATACCAAACCAATTCACCCTTCAACCCGAGGTACATTAAGTAAGTGGCAAGAAAAAAAGGTCTCCACCGCAAAAAAAAGTCCCAATCCCAAAGCATGACCCTAAACGCTGCAATCGGCATTGTTGGCGTTTTACTTCTGGGATTCATTTATTCATTCTCCCGTAACGTAACCCATACCGGTATCCCCATTGAGGTCACCTTTCCAAAGATAGATCCTCGGCCTCTTGCTGTTGATGTTTACCAGAAAAATCCAATTCAGAATATTAAAGTTGAAGTCTTAAACGGTTGTGGTTTAAAGGGTATAGCCGCACGAACTGCAGATTTTCTTCGCGCTAATCATGTGGATGTGGTTCGTTCCGATAATGCGGATCATCATGATTACCCAAATACAGTGATCATCAGTCGGAACGAAAATGTAGAAAGTTTGAAAGCTGTTTCAAAATCTTTTGGTCTCGCTATGGATGATAAAACTCATATTATGACCGTTCCTGATGAATCCCTAGGCGTTGATGTGACAGTAATCCTTGGAAAAGACATTACTAATTTCACCGCAATTTCTGATTTTATTTCTAAAGTTCAATAAATGTCCGACTCTGCACCGGACTTTGTTTCCGACCAGCATCTCCTAAAACAGATCGTCCACCTAGCGCTTGAAAAAAAAGCGATAGAATTGGTTGCAATGGATGTTCGTGGTCTTTCTTCAGTCACTGATTTTTTTCTTATTTGCTCAGGTGACTCAGAGCCTCAGGTCAAAGCTATTGCCGATAATATCAGGAGAGGTACTCCACACAAGCCCCATTATCTTGAAGGATATGAAAATTCAAATTGGATACTCTTGGATTATTTCGACGTGGTGGTTCATGTCTTTAAAAAAGAGGAAAGAGATTATTATAATATTGAAAAATTGTGGGCTGATGCTCCCATAACAGAATTCATAGATGAAGACACTGAAACAACAGATCATTAACGCAGTATCCACTTCTCTTACATCTCTTGCCTATCCAGAAAAAGAGTTCTCATTAGCACCGCCAAAAAACCCGGAATTTGGAGATTTATCCACTAATATTTCTCTTTTACTCACACAGAATCTCAAGAAGCCTCCTTTAGAGATTGCTCAATCCATTGCCAAAGAATTAAATAAAAATTTGCCGCATCATATTTCAGAGATTACGGTTACACTCCCCGGGTTTATCAATTTTAAAGTAGACGAATCCTTTTATCAATCCAAAGTAAAAACCATTTTGGATGAAGATGACTCTTTTGGCAAAGGCGGCTTGGGTGCGGGAAAAACAGCCAACGTTGAATTCGTTAGCGCAAATCCAACTGGGCCTCTTACGGTGGGTCATGGCCGAAACGCAGTTCTCGGCGATACAGTTTCAAATATTTTAGAATGGCACGGATTTGATGTAACGCGTGAATATTATTTTAATGATGCAGGTCGGCAAATGCGAATTCTTGGCCAATCTGTTGAAGCAAGATATTTTGAGATTTTAGGTAAGGAATTTGAATTTCCTGATGATGGATATAAGGGCACTTATATTAAAGATATTGCCCAGACCATTCTCGATGACCTGGGAGCCAATCTAACTACAGGTGATTCAAGTTTTAAAGAAAATGCGGAAAAATCTATTTTTGAAGACATTAAAAAAAGTCTTCTTAATCTTGGGATCCACTTTGACCAATTCACCAACGAAAAAACATTCTACGAAAATGGTGAAATTGACAAACTCCTAAGCGAATTACGAGACAAAGATCTGATCTATGATAAGGAGGGTGCAACGTGGTTTAGAGCAACTGCACTTGGAAAGGATCAGGACCGTGTCTACATCAAAAGCACAGGCGAGCCTACCTACCGTGTACCGGATACGGCTTATCATCGCGACAAAATCAACCGTGGCTTTGATCTCATTATTGATATTTTTGGAGCTGATCATGCAGACACATATCCGGATGTACTTTTAGCTCTGGAATCACTAGGACTGAAAACGGATCAAATCAGAGTGCTACTTTACCAATTTGTAACATTACTCCGAGGTGGCGAAAAAATTAAAATGTCCACCCGAGAAGCCAATTTTGTGACGATGGATGAGCTGGTGAATGAGGTCGGTATAGATGTTGTACGCTACTTTTTTATTATGCGAAGCATGAACACACATCTCGATTTTGACTTAGAACTGGCGACTGATCAATCTGATAAGAATCCTGTCTTTTACCTGCAATATGCCCACGCACGAATCTGTAATATTATTAAACATGGGCAAGAATCAGGATTAGAATTAGGAGATCATTTTGATTCTACACTTTTATCTCATCCAGAAGAAATTAATTTAATCCAGCACATGGTACGATTTCCAGAAATCATGGAACTAACTTTCGAAAACCTGGAACCACAAATTATTGCTAACTCCCTTCAAGAATTGGCTACACGATTCCATAAATTTTATGGACAATGTCATGTGATTACAGAAGATAAAGCACTTTCAAACGCTCGGTTGGCACTCATCACATCGGTAAAAGTTATCATGGGTAATGGACTGAAGATACTGGGACTCACAGCGCCCGAACGCATGTAATGATCGATTTCATTCATTCTGAAATTCAGTTTTTCATTCTTTGTCTTACTACATTTTTCACGCTCATCAATCCAGTCGGAATAGCACCAATTTTATTGGTGATGACAGAGCGATTCTCAAAGGAAGAAAAAATAAACATTGCATGGAAAGGATCCTTAACTGCTTTTATTACACTTATTATTTTTTCGATTTTGGGCTCCGTGATTTTCAACATTTTTGGGATCACAATAGAAGCATTTCAAATTATGGGTGGTATTTTATTTTTTAGAAGTGGCTTTCGAATGTCTGAAGCAAAAATTGGGCGTTCCAGAACCACACCTATGGAACGTGAAGAATCTCAGGAAAGTGATGATTTAGCTATCAGTCCTATCGGAATCCCTTTAATTGCGGGGCCAGGCGCCATTACCGCATCCATGTTATTATCCAGTCAAACGCCGCAAATCTATAGCTATGCAACATTGGGTATATCTATTTTCGTAGTTTTGACAGTGGTGTATCTCATTTTAAGAAATGGTGACCTTCTGATGAAAGCACTGGGTTATGCCGGCATGAGAGTTATTCAAAGATTAATGGGATTAGTTTTAATGGTGATTGCAGTTCAGTTCGTAATTAATGGTGTTATGTCTATCCTGATCCCGTTGTTTCCCCCATCACTTTAACAAAAGCATTTTCTGGGACTGAATGTCCTGCCCAGCAGTAATTTGTAAAAAATAAATTCCCGTACTGACCCGTTTCCCAAAATCATTTGTTCCGTGCCAGACAAATTTGTGTCGACCAGCTTTAACCTTATTTAGGTCTAAATGACGAATTGTTCTCCCTAGTAAATCATAAATGATAATATTGACATCTCTTACTTCGGGTAAATCATAATTGATTGCAGTAATCGGGTTAAACGGATTCGGATAATTATTATAAACCATGAATTTCTCTGGAAGGATTTCCACATCAACGGATGCAATTCCATCGGCCAAGGTTACGCCGGTAATATCCATGAATTTGTATTGAATCTGCGCTTGAAAATATTCCTGTTCTGTTTCCGGAATAATTAATGTAAGTGTGGAATCAAATCCTCGATGGTCTGCCATAGAAAATTGTATTAATCCATGTGCTGTATCTGAAGATGTGAACATGAATGCAGATCCGGATGGATTCACAAAATGCATCTTTTCAATATCCAAATTTGATTCTCCTATCAGGATCTCTGCCATGGCTACATCTTTAGGTATTGTGATATTTGCTTTAGATCCTTTGGCAATAATTTTCAATCCCTCCGTTGATCGTGCCGCAATTAAGGTTTTATCAAATTCCAAGTTGAAATATTTCCAGTGCCACATTTTCCCAAACGCAGCAAGATCTAAGAGGTTCGCTTCGCCATCAGGTTGAGGGCGAACATGAGGAGGATTATCTTCAAAAGGACCTAGATCTGTTTCAGGCCAGGTTTGATTAAAAGTGAGAATATCTTCTACGGTAATGTCGTAATCATTATTCAAATCAGCCCAGAGTTTTGAATAAAAATGGAGCGTATCCGTCAGCCAAAGCGTGTTGTAAGCCACCGCACTATCCACGATAACCGTTAATGTATCATAACTTGCCAGAGTGTCAGTCCAAATAACTGTGATGATAGAATCACCGTATTCATGTGATACTGTAAAATTTGAATCAACATTGGAATTCACAGATAATCCATACACATAAATAGGCCGATTGAATTTGATTGTAAGTGTATCATTAGCTAGAACAGATAAAAATCCGGCAGAATCCGAAATAACATTCGGTGTGATTTTATTTACAACCGGAAAACTATCATCAAAATAAATGCCATCTGTTCGTGC
>Ga0302127_10001675_pt1 | contig 13181 bp, 16 predicted proteins | sample CB4_SCM_MG_FD_204452 | JGI IMG/M metagenome (GOLD analysis project Ga0302127, IMG submission 204452) | Marine microbial communities from Western Arctic Ocean, Canada - CB4_SCM | ecosystem: Environmental > Aquatic > Marine > Oceanic | place: Canada: Western Arctic Ocean | collected 2017-09-24
GGTTTCATCCGAGTCAAACAATCGATCAAATCCGTATGTTAGATATGCTGTACCAAATTGAAGTAACAAAATTTTAGGAGTTGTAATATCAAAACCGTAATGATTGGTTGTAAAAATATTTTCAAATATTGTTACAGGTATTCCGACTTCAATACCAGGCAATGGATTATTAAAATTTCTTTTAACTAACGTTTGTGATGTCTTTTTAACTAATGTTTGTGAAGTCCTTTTTAATGATGATATAAAGCAATCTTTCATTATAATGAAAAACATTTTTAATTTTTCATTATAACAAATGGTCTACAATAGTATGATAGGTTTCTAAGATTTGTGAACCTGCGGAATCACCCATCTGTGCAGTTTCTATTAAAAATAATATTACAGGTTTTTTATATTGCATTGCGATTTCTTTATGGTCTAATAAGTAATCTATAACAATCTTGTTTCCATTTAATACACGATGTCCAATCGTATCCGCATTTGCAAGCATACCAGACGTAGATTTAACTATTTTAAATCCGACTTCGCTTTGTGATGGTAAAAAAGCATTAGAAAATTGTAATATTCCAATTAATAAAACCGCCAAATATTTCATATATATTCCTAAACTAAAATAATAGTTGAAATCCTACAAATACAACCATCCTTATTACAAAAGGCATTATTAACATCATAATTAAAATTTTATGTTTTTTTAATTGATAAAGTTTCTTTATAATAGACCCTTTATCATATTGCATATTTGAAAATATATTTATAGTTTCCGATGTAATTGTTTCTTCCAATTCTTTATACGTAATCAAGTGATGATGTTCTCCTGTAAGAAAGAACCCTGAAACCGCCATCAAAGTTCCAACTGCTATTTCTTTTTTAACTGTATTAGGTGAAATGGGTTCGGACATTTTCATGATAATAGCAGGACAACTTCTAATTTTTCTAACAGGTGTTATTGAAAGGAATGCCGCAGTCATTATTTTGTTATAATATAAATTGATTTTAATTTTACTTCAATTTATGTTATAACAAATGAATATTCCAAATGAGATTATTGATTCCATATTTACAAAATATCAAAAAATAAATTATAATATTTATTTATGTAATTCTATAAATAAAGAAATTAAAAACCGCAACAAGTCTTATTTAAATAAACTTAATATTATCAAAACACTACTTAAATGGTATTATAATAAATGGTATTCATATAAACTTGCACGTACAATATCTGCGTACACTCTTGTTGATGTTGAAGAAACATTGATGTATGGGCATGCAATGCATCCGCCTACAATGCAGTTTAATTCTATTATAACAGAAGCGTTGCATATTCTTTTAACAGATTATCAACGTTCAATATTATCCTTTAATCCTATACAATTTCCACAAATAACAAGAAAAAGTATATTTGTATATAAATTTATACGTTCGACCTCATGGTATCAAGAACCAATAATCGTATATCCTAGAAGAGGAATTAAAGTGGACTCGGTTTATAGAACGATAGGTATTATGACTAGAAAAATACTAAAGCGCCCTACCGTTGCTGCTCTGGTTTATTAATAACGATACATAACTTTATAAACCCTTATCCAGTTATATATATTAATGCTTAAGATAGTGGTTTAATATATGCATTTTTTTTGCTTCTTTCCAGTCAGGAGTGATAAATATGCGCCATAAACTAGGATAATATGTTAATATGTCGGTGAATGGGTCTGTGAAAAACTTGGTTAACCATACTAATGCAATAATTAAACCGTATGTATTATATAACCCAATCGTATGTCCAAATATTAAAAATGTCGTTTTGTAAACAATTATTTTATGGATATCATTTTCTATAAAATAAATTAATGGCGTCATTAAATACAACATTAAAACAAATATTTTTGATCTGGTATTAAATCCTAATTGTAACTTCTGTTTGTCATGACTTGGTGGTTCAAAAATAATATGCCCCGATTGTCTCAAAATCATAGACAACATAGAGGAATTCACCGCTGTATATAATTGGTTATACATAATTAAGTAACTGTAAATGAAAAGAGACGAAGATAAAAAATGAAGAAACTGATTTACATCATTCGAATGAGAAGCGTGATGGTCGTCCATTTTGCGTTTACTTATTTCGTTTATAAATTCCTTAATACTAGTTATTTTAATATTATTGGCTTTTTGTAATTCTAGATTATTTATTTCTGCTACTCCTAAGGTTTCTTTTACTAAAAACATTTATATAATTGTTTAAGATAAAATTGAAACCACGTTTAACTGGTTAAATATCCTAACCACCAATTATGAAAACATGCTTTTACTTAATTGTTATTATTTACGTCTTGTCTTCTACAGAAGCTTATAATTTTAAACATCAACGTGCGTTATCTCGTTATCGTAATTCAATCGCTATTAATGTATACAATATTTTCAAAGAATACCCTAGATCACACAAGTTTAAAAAACACGATAAAAATCTTATGAATGATTTCGTAAATATTCAAAATGAATTTAACAATGAATATAGTAACGAAAAAATTATTAATGACATGCTAAAACAACAAGGTGAGGTTCCTATCATTGATTAATTTCCGTATTTTAATTCATTTCTAAGTTCAATTTTCTTTTTTGCTCTCTCTACTCCAAAATGAAAACGTCTTTTTGATTCTTCTTTACTTGGCGCATTATACCAATAACAACAAACTATAATAAATATGAATGCGATAACTAGGACTGTTTCATTATGATAACCCTTATCATAATTTATCAGGGTTGCATTTGCATGATTCATCAGGGTTGCATTTGCATGATTCATCAGGGTTGCATTTGCATGATTCATCAGGGTTGCATTTGCATGATTCATCAGGGTTGCATTTGTATGATTCATCGCTCTGTTAATACAAATTAATATTCACATAATATTAATTTCAATTTAATTTTGTTCTGTTTTAATATTCATTTTTCCTGGAATATAAACAATATCACCTCTTCTTAATTTGAATTCGCCGACACCCAACACGTCATTTATTTGTTTGATAACATTCTGTTTTGTGGACCCAGAGAATCGCTGAGAACATTTGTTGGAGTATGCCGAAAATTATTCGTTGTTGTAATATACTCTAAATCTAATACTGTCTGTCATTTATATTTTTTATTTAAATTTAAATTGAAAGTATTTCATTTATTTTAAATAAATGAAATAAAATACTCAAAATGTATGAGGTTTTGAATGAATTCTTCAATAAAGAGAATGGATCTCTTAACAGCAATCTTAAAATTTGGAATAATAATAATAAAGATAATGTAACACAATACATTGCTGAATATCTTAATGATAAATATTTTGCAGGATATGTATATAACCCTGCGTTTGGTTCCACAATAAAAGTTACAGGTACTATTATAGATAATAATATCCATCTAAACATTGCTGCGTTTTATATAAAAATTATTATTGATATTAACAAACTATGAATCGTCTGAATCTTGACAAAAACAACATAGAATCGTACCGCTATTTTTTCTCCTTAATACAGGTTTATAATAATACATTTATTATATACATATATTTAATATCCACCCCTTAGACGAAGAACAAGATGAAGTGTACTCTCTTTTTGAATATTATAGTCGCTCAATGAACGTCCATCTTCTAGTTGTTTACCTGCGAAAATTAGTCGTTGTTGATCTGGGGGAATACCTTCTTTATCTTGGATTTTTTGTTTCACATTATCAATTGTATCCTCTGGTTCTACATCAAGTGTTATAGTTTTACCGGTTAAAGTTTTTACGAATATCTGCATATTATTTAGATAATATATAAGGTTTAAATTATATAATTTATTTTATAAAAGTAATTACAAACCATTGACGCAATAACCTAAAAACCATATTAGGTTATTTTGAAATAAATATATTTTATTAATATATATCAATGAAATATATTATAGTTGGAGGTGGACCATCTGGGTTATCCCTCGCACATGGATTAATACAGGGCGGTCACGATGTAGATATCATTGAAAAAAATACACAATTGGGTGGTTCTTGGAATTCGCAATGGATAGAACAAAAATACTGGAGTGAGAATTCTCCAAGAATCCTTATTTATGGTTCTCCTAATCTAAAGTCATTTTTAAATGATATAGGAATTAATAAAGAACACGTATCAGTTGTTTATGGTAACTATATGCAGTTATTGTTTAAAACTATGCGCACATCGTTGACATACCTAAACTTTTTTGATATAATTAAAATAACATCCAAAATTACGAGCGAAAAACTTACAAGTGACAAACATACTACCGTCCAAGACTGGTTAGACAAAAGTACGCTTAGTAAAGATGGTAAGAAATATATAAAAATGACAAGTATACTTTTAAACGATAGACCCGATAAAACAAACTTAAAAGATTATATTAATGCAATATCTGGTTTTTTACCTAGCGCCGTACCATACCAATTTAAAGATCCTAACGATTGGCATAGAAAGATAGAAAATAATATTAAAAATATTTCGTCGTCAAATGTGTATAAAAATACTGAAGTTGTAAGTTTGATAGAAAATAACAATCGGGTAACAGGTATTATTATGAAAGATTTGAATACTAATAAAATAACAATAAATGATGCTGAAAGAGTTATTTTATGTTGCCAACCAACAGGGATTTTAAATATACTACAAATGAGTAACGATAAAATAAAAAACAATTGGAAAGATTTCAAATCGATGAAACATTGGTGCGATAATACATATTATTCAGGATTTGGATTTCAGCTTCAGTTTGATGAAATTGTTGAATTCCCGTCTTTCTGGTGCTGGAGTTGTGCTGGAGATTGGAATGTTATAATTCTTCCTGTAAGTAATTGGTTGGATAATCCTTCAAAAGATAATAAAATAAAAACTGTTTGGTCATGTTGCATTGTGGATATGGATACAAAAAGTAAACGATTGAATAAGACTGCAAATGAATGTACTAAATCAGAAGTGTTAAATGAATGTTTAAATCAAATTAATGAGGTGCATAAAATCCCTAAACCTTATAGAATAACTTTTTCAGTAGGATTAAAACATTATTTGGGTAAATGGCAATCTATGAATGTTGGGTTCACTCGTAATAAGTTAGGTTTCTTACCTATGAAAGGTACTATTGATAATCTTTTTGCGCTGGGTTGTTTTACAGAGACAAAAAATTCTATTGTTGCACATATGGGTGGCGCGGTTGATGCCTCCGCTAAATTTTTAAATGAATATGAACCATCAATTGAAAGTTTTCATAATAAATCATCGATGATAAATATGTTAATTAACATATTAATTTTTTTTATTATCTTAGTGATAGTCACATTTTTAATCAGAAAGAAATATATTAATCCACTAAATTTATCTTCTAAAATAAAATAAAATAAATTAATGCTTTAAAGCATTAATTTATTTTCAATTAATTTTTATAATTTAATAATGCTTAATTGGAGTAAGCAAGACCGCCCATACCGCTCATTACGCGGAGCACATTGTAATTGGTGGCGTAGACGCGTACTTTCGCGGTTTTTGTGCCCTCAACGGTGGCATTCGATAGAACAAGCTGGAGGGTGGCATTGTCGATGCGCGAGAAATTACATGTGCCTGAAGGCTGGTGCTCTTCGGGGCGGAGGGCAAACGAATAGACATTGATGCCTGTGTCGGGGTGGCGAGTGTGGTGGTTGAAAGGCTGGACAAGGTCGAAGTATGTGCCTTCGCGCTCCGAGAAGCGATCCTGTCCGTTGAGCTGAAGTTTGGCGGTAACGACAGGATTTTCGCCCCAGCAGTGGAGTGTGAGCGATGTCTCGGTGAGGACGAAGGTGCCAGCATCCGAAACGGTGCTTCCGGCGCCGGCGGCGGCGGAGGCCCCAAAGGCGACCGCCGGGGAGTTGGATTGTTGGTCGCCCCAAAGCATCGCTGATATAGCACCCGAAGCATCAATGGCTCCGGCACTCTCGAATAGACCACTGGCATCGATGAAGGAATTCTGGTCTAAGGAAACGGCGTTCTTGCCACCGAAGGCATGGATCGCGTTGGGTAGAGCGTCGATGGCATCGGTGTAATTGAAGGGTTGGGCGCCGAGTGTCTTGTAAAGAGTTGAGTTACATTCGAGCGACGAGCAGTAGTCAGTATTCTCTTCCGATTGAACGACCCAAATTAGTTCTTTGCAAGGATGATTGAAATTGAGTTTGATCTTGTTCGACGACGAACCAACCGACTCGTCGCCGGTGAACTGAAGCTGCTCGATGAGGTACTCGTGAGGATTCTGGGCCATACGGCGGCGTTCGTCTGTGTCGAGGAAGATGTAATCTACAAAGAGCGACGCGGCGACAAGCGACTGATTGTATGCAGATATTACTTTCGCCGAAGAGGAACCTGTGCACGCAAGGTCTTCAACGGCCCATAAGCACTCGTCAATCGGGCGAAGGTCAAGGTTAATGCGTACCTCATGGTACTGGAGGGCGATGAGGGGAAGAGCAAGACCAGGGTTGCGGCAGAACCAGAAAAGGAGCGGCACGTAAAGCGTGGTCTCGGGTAAGGCGTTGCGAGGAGCACAAACGTTTCTCGGCGCGCTCGCTTCGCAAGGTCCATCGACCTCCGAGAATGAAGGATCGGTGATGAATGTTAGTTGTGTGGTGTTGCCGATCATCTTGTGATAACCCTTCTCCTGTTCCGACGATAAGGTGAGCTGATTCCAGATGTGCATCCAATCGCCATACTGGCGATCTATGCGCTGACCACCAATTTCTACCTCAACCTGCGAGATCAACTGTTCTCCAGGGAAATCTAACCAGCGAGCATATACATCTCCTGTACCGGTCCCCCCGCCATTTCTCAACTCCTGGTTAATTTCAGGTAAAGTTACCTGTAAAAGTGTGCGGTAAGCAAGGTCGCCGTTGCGCGAAATTGTGCATGTTACTCTGCGACCAAAATCTGCCTGGCCGTTAAATGTTTGCTCAATAGATTCCATGGCAAAATTTGTGTGTCTGCGGTAAGTTACTTTCCAGAAGGTAATTTGAGGATTACCAGTAAGATATACGTCCTGTGCGCCATAAGCTACGAGTTGCATTAATCCACCTCCCATTATTATAATATTGCTAAAGAAAAAAAAATATGTAAAATGAATTTAATTCATAAAAAAATAATTAATTTATTTATAAATTAAACATCGCATAGTATTATGTAAATGTTTTTTTTTTAATTTAGCAATATAATACTTACATGCCTATTTTAAATTTTTAATTATAAAATCTTGCAAATATTCCTCTGAAAAAATATTTTTATCCGTACTTTTTTCTTTTGTAAAAATATAAAAAGCTTTTTCTTTTCTAACAGTCCAACCGTCATCTATTGCGTTAAATATAAATTTATATTTTTTATTTTTAATAACTTCGGTTGTAGATATATTTTCCATTTAATAATCCATAGAAAACATTAACCATAATTATAACTAAACTTTCTATTATTTAAATAATAACCTAAATTATTATTTAAATAATAACCTAAATTATTATTTAAATAATAACCTAAATTATTATTTAAATAATAACCTAAATTATTATTTAAATAATATAACTAAACTTCTAATATTTAAATAATATTTAGGTTATTATAAATAATGCCCAATTTTAAACCTAAAAATCAAAAAGTAATTAAATCAAGAAAATATTGTAGCAATAATAATAATACAACATTAGATACTAAACACAATGACATGTTGAAGTTATTTAAAAAAAACAGTGAAATTACAATACCAAATAACTGTAAAGAAATAGATAGACTTAGGTTATTACTTAAAAATAAAAATACTAAAAATAAGTTGGAAATACAAGAAAAAATTAACGAACTAAAAAAACACAACTATAATATGGAGCAACATATTAAGACTTATTATCTAGACAACAATAGATATATTTTTGATTATTTTGAAACCAAAAAGAATGTTTCTGAAGGTAATAATAAAACTAAATTAATTGATAATTTTTTTGTTAAAACCACAACCGAGAATCATTATTCAAATAGTAATATCAGTATTTCAAAATATTTTTCAAATATGGATGATAAATTTATTGATGTAGACCATTTTGTACATTCATCAAATATTTGTAGTTATTGTAAAAAAGGCGAGTTAATACCAGTAGATTATGAAGGCGTTATTATATGCAATAATGAATTATGTGCTAAACAGTTTAAATATTTAATAGAAAATGAGAAACCTTCTTATAAAGAACCTCCTAAAGAGGTTTGTTTCTATGCTTATAAACGAATTAATCATTTTAGAGAAATATTAGCACAGTTTCAGGCAAAGGAAACAACACAAATTCCTGATGAAATAATAGAAAATATTAAATTACAAATACATAAAGAAAGAATGGAATTATGCGACCTCACGAATAAACAAGCCAAAGATATATTAAAAAAATTAGGATATAACAAATTTTATGAACATATACCATTTATCAAGGACAAACTTGGGATAAAACCTCCTATAATGACACCAGAATTAGAAGATAAATTATGCAATCTTTTTATGGATATTCAACGTCCTTATGCAGATTTTTGCCCAAGTGACCGCGTTAATTTTTTAAATTATTATTATACAATTTATAAATTATGCGAGCTTTTAGATGAAGAAGAATTTTTACCTTATTTCCCTATGTTAAAAGATAGAGAAAAACGAATAGAACAGGATGAAATATGGAAAAAAATATGTATGCAACTTGTATGGCAATTTATTCCTACAATTTAAATAGAATACTAATTATTCATTGCGTTTGATTATAATATAATGGAAGACTTGAGCGAGTTTATGTAAGAAGGCAAAATTGTTTTACATAAATAAATTTTATAGAGGGCTATGCAATGCTTGCGTGTTAATTCCTTAAATACGGATGAGATTATTAATTATAAACAAATATAAGTTTTCTTTTGTTTATAATTAACGAGGGAAACCAACGAGATTGGCACCAATACCGAAACCGGCACCAGATCTCGCACTTCCGGCAATACTTGGTACATATGTATCAAGGATTAAGAAAGTTGCCGCTCCGGTTAATGCTATTAGCGCTATCTCATCCGCTTTCATAGGTGATTTAGGTAGAATGTAGCAAGCTATTGCTATCATTAAGCCTTCAACTAAATATTTGATTGCTCTTTTAACAAATTCTCCCATGTTGACATTCATTATAATTATTAATAAGAAAAAAAATATTTAATTAATTTAAATTAAAATACTTAAATATTAACTAAATATTTAAGTATAATGACCGTTGAAGAAAAATCTAATTATGTTGACCTTTTGGATGAAGATAAACCGATTGCTAACCAGAAATTTGTATGTATATCTTTTATATCACCTGAAAAGGTAATAAATAAAAAAGAAGTATTTTTTTTTGAAGAGTTCCTAAAAACTTGGGAATTATCAAAATCGTTAGAAAAATTTAACCAATTTATTAACTTCGTTTCGCATAAATACAATCTTGATTTTAACGGACTATCTGAGGATTTAAGTGAATTTTGCAAAGAAGAAAAACATAAATTAATAAACGGAACATTATTTGATGAATATAAAACTTTTTTGGATCAAAACGAAGAACGTCTTGAAAATCTATTTAATGAACAGAATTCTTTTCGTACGTCTACAAGAGGAATCAAAATTAGAGGTGTGTTTCCTACACAACAAGAAGCAGAATTACGTGCAAAACTACTTAGAGAAAACGATCCTAATTTTGATGTTTATGTAGGTCCGGTTGGTTTGTGGATGCCCTGGGAACCAGATGCTTATAAAACAGGAAGAGTTGAATATCTTGAAGAGGAATTAAACGAGTTAATGGCTAAAAAGAAAGAAAATGAAGATAAAGCTAAAGATTATTTTGATAAACGTGTTATGGACTCTAAGGTTAAGGCAATTGAAGATAATGTTAAATTAGCAAAAGAAACTGGTAATAAATTAACACAAAGTATCAACGAACGGGGTAATTTAGTAGGTGTCTCTGAACTTAATACACAGGAAAATATACTAAGACAAAAGGGTGAAATAAGTATTGATGAAGTCAAATCAGAATTATTTGAGGGTGAGAATGTTGTTTTAGGAAAATAATATAATTTGTTATATTAAATGGGTGGTTCGGAAAATAGTTTGTTTAGTTTTAATAAAATAGATTGTTAAAATTAGTTCCTGATGACGAGCAAGAAAAGGACCTTGCATATGGAAAGGTTATTACACAAATTTATATTAAAGAACAACATGCGGACGCGGCGAATGCGCAGGCGGCGTTGAATTCTTAATAGGATGCAATCCACCCTCTATGCGGCGGGTTCGGGGGTGCCACCTGACTCACCCTTTCTATCTAGTTATTAATTATTTCATAATTTACTACAGGTGGGTGTATGTCGAACACTAAATTTATAAGTGTTTTGATTTTTGGATTGGTAACTTTTATGGTGAATTTTTCAAGATAGTTGAGATGTGTCTTTTCCATTTTACACATTAAAACTACTATTTTATAAATATAATTTATTGGAAAATAATTTATATTACTACAATCAAACAAAATAGTTATGTACTTTTTTTGTGAGTATAAATTATCATAATAGATTAGATACTCATTGTAATCTTCGTATGTTGGATTATCGTTAAATACTATTGTAATATTCTTGTTTTTTTTTTCTATGCTAAACCAATCATTAATTTTTTCCATTAAATAATATAATTTTTATAATATTTAATATTATCCTTATTACCATCTTGTTTTTTTAACATTAATTTTTTGACCCGCACTTTTTTTACGCGAATTATTTGGGTCATATTGTTCATCTTCATCGTCAGAATTTAAATCTTTAGACAATTCCCAAAATTCACGCGAACCCAACCGAAAATCTTTCCTTCCTTCACCTTTATACCAAAATATTTGTTCGGTTAAACTATTTGTTTTAGCATTATTATTTATAACTAAACATTCATAATTCTCAGTGCATTGATCCATAACTTGACAAAATGATTCAAATGTTGGAAACATGCCAGCATAATTTTCATAGATACGTTTTCTGTTGGTAATATATGGTTCTCTTAAGATAAATACATAGTCTATATTAGTACGTAAATTGGGTGGTATTCCTAAGGGATATTGCATAGTAATTATTAACATTACTTTCCAATGACGTCCATTCATAAATAATAAACGCATAAGTTTGTCTTTTGCCCATCCAGCATCATATAAACAATCATCTAGAATAACGAATGTGCGTGGGTCAATGGTGCATCGTCCAAATTTTGCCTGTTCCTTATTTATTTGTTTCATAACAGTTTTCTGGCGTTTTAATATATTTTCAATAATAGCTGTGTTATATTCTTCATGTATGAATAATTTGGGAACATGACTACTATAAAATTGATTACCTGCTTCTGTACCTGATATTACTGTTCCAACAGGGATATCTTGATGGTGAAACAATAAGTCGCGTACCAAAAAACTTTTACCAGTATCACGCCGACCGATTAACACACAGACCGGACCTTTGTTTTCGTTCGGTTTAAAACTTATAGTCTTCATATCAAATTTTTTTAATTCTAAAGTCATACTTTCTATATTAGAGAAAAAAAAGATTTGAAAAACGCGTATTAATAATTATTTTAAGTTTAAATATTAAGATAATTATATATTTGATTAAATATGGAACCTGTCTATTATCGTAAAAATAAAAATTTGATCTTTCCTTTTTTGGAAGATAACTTAGGTCTAGAAAATCCACAGAATTATATACCTATTTATGATACGTTATTTTCATTAAATGAAAATAACAGAAATACTATAAATTTAAATAATAAATGGGAGTTATCAAACATTCATAATAAAATGCAAGATAAAAGATGCCATTGTACTGTAACAGATATTAGTAATCATATCAAAAAAGTTGATGTGTTTTTTAAATTCGCACCTTTAATTGACCCTGTAAAATATTTAATTGGAAAGTACAACGATTGCAATATCGAAAATCTTCCATTAAACAATGTGACTTGTAATGAAAAAATATTAGATGTTAATAATTCAGCATATATTGATAACTATTTCTCATATTTGAGTAGTAGATTACTACACGAATATGGATTTGTTCATGGCATAGATTACTATGGTGGTTATCTTGCAATTAAGGAAAACTATATATTTAATTCCGCAGATGATATAGATTATATACATAAATCATCATTCTTTAAAAAAAATAAAGATCACTTGTTTAATATATCAGAACATTTAAATGAAATGATAAATAATAATTCTACAAAAAATAAAGTGAAACTTAAAATAACTGATAATAATTCTGAATCAATAGATATGGGTTCTATAATAGAGGTTGATATATTAGATAATATAAAAGAAACAGATTCTAATAAAATAGTATCGGAATCTAATTTATTAATAGAAGAAATAAACACAGATCATAATAAATCAACAAAAAGTTCGTCTACTTGTTCTTCTAGGTCTTCTGTAACTGATAGCGAACATAATGATGAAGATGATAGCGACGATGATGACACCTATGATGAAGGAACTGAGGAAGCATACAATATATTAATTAAAAAGTTTCCTGTTAATGTAATCGCATTGGAAGCATGTAATACGACATTTGATGAATTAATAGAAAGTGACTTATCCAATGCCGAAATAATTTCGGCATTTATGCAAATTATTATGACATTGATAGCCTATCAAAAAGCGTTTAACCTAACACATAACGATTTACATACAAATAATATTATGTACGTCGCTACAGAAAAAAAATACTTGTATTATTGCTTTGAAAATAAGTATTATAAAGTTCCAACTTACAATCGGATCTATAAGATTATAGATTTTGGTAGAGCTATTTATAAATATAATGGAAATCTTCACTGCAGTGATAGTTTTAGTATGAACGGTGATGCGGCTACTCAATATAATTGCGAACCTTATTTAAATGATAAAAAACCCCGTTTAGAACCTAATTATAGTTTTGATTTATGTAGATTAGCTTGTTCACTATACGATAACCTGGTTGATGATGATGATGATGATGATGATGATGATAAAGAACAACATAAAGGCAAAAAGAATAAAAATAAGAATGAACTATATAATCCAGTTAAACAGATCATAAAAAAATGGTGCACTGACGATAAGGGTAGAAA
>Ga0302127_10001680_pt1 | contig 13162 bp, 9 predicted proteins | sample CB4_SCM_MG_FD_204452 | JGI IMG/M metagenome (GOLD analysis project Ga0302127, IMG submission 204452) | Marine microbial communities from Western Arctic Ocean, Canada - CB4_SCM | ecosystem: Environmental > Aquatic > Marine > Oceanic | place: Canada: Western Arctic Ocean | collected 2017-09-24
AAATTCTATCTACAAAATCCCAGTATTCGATCAGATTCTCGCCTTTGAATGCAAAAACTGGAACACCAGAAGCGGCTATTGCGGCGGCGGCATGATCTTGGGTGGAAAAAATATTGCATGATGCCCATCTGATATCCGCGCCAAGCGCTTCTAGCGTTTGGATTAGCACTGCTGTTTGAATGGTCATGTGCAGGCAGCCCGCAATGCGCGTTCCAGTCAGAGGTTTTTTGCTACCAAACTCTTTGCGTAGTGACATGAGCCCAGGCATCTCAGTTTCAGCGATGGTGATTTCCTTGCGGCCCCAATCGGCAAGATTGATGTCAGCCACGTGATAGCTCGGCGCGGTGCTCATATTGTCTCCAATGGTTTTAATCTATCGCGCGACGTATACGTCGCCGCATTGCTAAAGTTCCTTGTAGCAATCAACAAGAAATTACACAATAAAGATATAAAGATTTCTTTATGTAAAAAATATTATGAAAATTTGGTTTAATTTTTTTAGCATGAGAATCGTTGCAGCAGAGCTCGGCTGATCCGTTTATACGTGAAATTCATGAAAAATTTTATGTTGGCTGTGTTGGTAAATTGAGGAAAGGGCTCAATCAGCTCAACTTTCGTCAAAGCCGCATTCTACGATCGCGCGCAGGCTGTTCAGTGCGTCGTTGGCATCTGGCCCGCTGGCGTTGATTTCGATCGCGCAGCCTCTACCTGCTGCGAGCATCATTAATCCCATGATTGATTTTCCACTGACACTTTCGCCATCGCGCGTGACTTTAATTTCCGATACAAACTGCTCGGCGCATTTGACAAAATTTGCTGATGCGCGCGCATGAAGCCCGCGCTGATTACAAATGGTCACTATTGCCTTGACCGTTTGACTGTTTGAATGGCCACTCATGACGTGCTTACCACCACGCCTAGTCCTTGCCTGCCAAGACCTGGCTAGCCACCGAGATATATTTGCGCCCAGCATCCTGCGCGGCCGTAGCCAACTCTTGGAGCTTATGATCCGATCTCATGCTGGCAAGTTTGACCAGCATAGGCAGATTGACGCCTGCAATGACCTCGATATTGGCTTGATCCATGATTGAAATTGCCAGGTTTGATGGGGTGCCGCCAAACATGTCCGTGAGCACTGTGACGCCGGAGCCCGAATCAACCCGCTTCACGGCGGAAAGAATATCAGCTCGGCGCTGTTCCATGTCGTCTTCCGGACCGATGCAAATGGTTTCTATAGCCGATTGTGGCCCAACAATATGCTCAAGAGCGGAGCTAAACTCATCCGCCAAACGACCATGAGTGACCAGAACCAGACCAATTAGGGAGGACATTTTAATATCAACATCGAATAATGTAGCTATCAAGAATGACTCTAGCACTTATTACTGGGCTGTACGAGAGGCATTTCCCACTCTTCCACTACCCTGGTAAACTTCGAAATGGCAACGCGAATACGCGCGGTAGCATCAGCTTTTGTCGCATCAATATCTATCCGGGGAAGTAATTGTTCGCAAAGAAAAATTGCAAGATTTTTTTCATCAGGCAGTCGCGAAATATGCTTTTCTGATGTGATGTCTACAACTAATCCGAGCCGTGCTGCGCACGCCGACATGTCAATAATTCCAAGGCCGCGCACTTCAAGTTTACCTAGAATCGTTGCTGGCGCACGAGCCAATAATACGCTTCCTTGAGTTTCAATGATTGTTTGGTCATCGGCAACCAATATGCCGCCCTCATCAATCAGTCGTAATGCAAGACTGGATTTACCGCTTCCTGACGGCCCACGAATAAGAACGCCAATATGGTTCACCGCCACGCAACTAGCATGAACACGCTTGCTCGACGGCTCTGTCATGAAGCTGCTAGGGCTGGTAGTTGCACTTCAAACCGCGCCCCTACAACTGCGCCGTTATTATCGCATCGGTTGGCGGCAATAATGGAACCGCCATGCGCTTCGATAATCTGCTTTGCAATTGAAAGCCCGAGGCCGGAATTTTTGCCAAATGCATCAGCGCCCGGCCTGTCGGTGTAGAAACGTTCAAATATTCTCTCAAGAGCGTCAGGTGCCATTCCTGGTCCATCATCATCAATCGAAACTAAAATAGTATCATACGTACGTCGGAGTGTGATGCGGACGCCATCATTCTCATCAGAAAATGATATTGCATTATCGATCAGGTTGTTGACTACTTGACCAAGCCTTAGCTCATGCCCGATGAGCTCATAATTTCCCTCATCGTTCACCACCAACAATTGAACTACAACGCCAATTTGAGCAGCCTCTCCTTCACTTACTGATACAACTGCACGAAGCAGTTCGAGCATGTCGACGCTGGAGGTTTCATCGCGCGAAAGCTCTGCGTCGAGTCGGGATGCTGCCAAAATATCGCTAATCAGACGATCCAGTCGGCCAACGTCACTTTGAATAATCTCAATGAGACGAGCGCGATCTATATCCGTACGCACCACGGGCAATGTCTCGGTTGCGCTACGCAAGGAGGTTAGAGGGTTTTTCAATTCATGCGCCACATCGGCAGCGAAGTGCTCTATCGCATCCATCCGGTCATATAGTGCTCGCGTCATGTTGCGCAGCGTGCCTGAAAGGTGCCCAATCTCATCACCTCTGGATGTAAAATCAGGAATTTCCTGCCGTGAGTCTACTCCTTTACGTACTCGCTCAGCTGCCGCGGAAAGACGTCGTAGAGGTTCGCCAATGGTGCTAGCAAGAAGTAAAGACAGAAGAATTGTGACACCAACGGCGACTAGAAAAACGCGAAAAATGGCCCAACGTTCGGCACTTACAATATTATCAATATCGCCGCCCTGGGTTGATAGAACCAGTGCCCCAAGCACTGCGCGAAAGCGCTGGACGGGCACTGCAACAATCACAATAAGTTCACCCTTTTCATTAACTCGTACGATTGATACTGAATCGCCAGTCAGTGCCGCGACGACTTCTGAATACCCCTTGCCTTCATCGGGGGGGAGTTCATGATAAGCTGGGAGATCTCCGCGGCGCATAGCTGCGCGCAGGCTGCTCCACGCCCGGTCAATGAGTGAAGGTTCTTCCTTACGTAATGGAGGTAGGTCGTATTGTAAAATACGCCCGCTTGCGAACAGATTGCGCGAGTCCACTATCAACCCACCATCGAGATCATAAAGGCGAGCCCGGGTACGTGTGGATGAGATTAGTTTGCGCAAAATTGGCGCTGCGCGTTCCGGGTTAATTGGAAAATCTAGCAATGTATTTTTATTTTCTAGTGGTGAAATCCTCTCTCCTTCTTGTAACTCCAATGAGCGATCTGGGTAGAACAGGAACGACCCGGTGTCGATGGTTGCTGAAGCGGCGATCGCACCTGCGATTAGTTCGCCTTGGATAAGCTGACTTTGTACGCGAGCATCAATCAGCCCTGCACGGAACTGGTTGAGATAAAGAATGCCACTGAGCAGAATGATCAGCGCGACAAGATTGAAAACGATGATGCGGTGAGTAAGTGAGGAAAACCAATTTCGAGCAAGAAATACAGAAGCCCAGCGCCAGTGTTCACGTGCTTTGCGTGAGACCTGAACAAGCCTCTGGTCCTCATTAGCCTCCATTGGCTTCCTTGAAGCGGTAACCAACACCATAAAGGGTTTCAATCACATTGAAATCATCGTCAATCATCTTGAACTTCTTGCGTAGCCGCTTGATGTGGCTGTCGATGGTACGGTCGTCGACATAAACCTGATCGTCGTATGCGGCATCCATCAAAGAATCACGGCTTTTCACTACACCTGGTCGAAGGGCCAGAGCTTCAAGAATAAGAAATTCTGTAACGGTAAGTGTCACAGACTTTTCGTCCCAGCTACATGAATGTCGTTCTGCATTCATCTTTAGTTTTCCGCGGTTCAAAACAGCGGAGCTCAAATCATCACTGACTGGAATGTTGCGCTGTTGCGCGCGTCGTAGGACCGCTTTCACCCGTTCCACCAACAAGCGTTGCGAGAACGGTTTTCGGATAAAATCATCGGCACCCATCTTTAGACCGAATAATTCGTCGATTTCCTCATCCTTGGAGGTAAGAAATATAACTGGCAAGTCTGTCTTCTGGCGTAATCGGCGCAGTAGCTCCATGCCATCCATGCGGGGCATTTTTATATCGAAGATTGCAATATCTGGCGGGTGAGTTTCTAGCCCAGATAACGCGGTTGTGCCATCGGTATAGGTATTGATTCTATAGCCCTCAGCTTCGAGAGCCATGCGAACCGATGTAAGAATATTCCGGTCGTCATCGACGAGCGCTATTGTAGCCATCTACGCCTCGTTAGTAGTTAGGTGTATGGTACAGCTCTAGGTCGAGATCGTGCGTAAAATGTGGCAATTTTTTAGTCAAAGCTCAAGCCTAACCCAATTCTCGGTGAATAAGTTCCGTAATCACAAGGGATCAAGCGCTCGGTGGATAACCTGATTGGTGCTAAGGCATGTGAAATTCTTGTTTATTTAACCCGTAAATTGCGTGCTAGATGCAGTACATGATTGAAATTAGTCTAGTTATAGTTTTTTTGGGTCCAATACTTGTTGGTTGTAGTTGCCAATTGGCATAATTTTTTCATAAATTAAGCAATTAGTGCGAATGAAAAACCAGAAAAATGATACCTATAGGGAGGTTACTTTGGAACAGTCGGGTCGGTACAATTCAAGTTTTGGCGCACAAATCTCTGGGTTAACTGAAGCTGCAACTATTTACTGGAATGATGTCGATGCGACCCTCCTCGAGATCGCTGCTGCGCGTGGCGAAGGCATTGTCACTGTCGATGGTTCTTTTTCTGTAGAAACCGGTAAGCACACTGGGCGCTCGCCAAAGGACAAATTTATTGTTTGTGAAGATGCGACCGAGAATGAAATCTGGTGGGAGAACAACGGACGACTGTCACGCAAAAACTTCGAAAAGCTTGACTGCGATCTCCAATCCCATATGGCAGGCAAGACGCTATTCGTGCAGGATCTCTACGCTGGTGCCGACATTCGTGAGCGTATTTGCGTTCGTATTGTCACTGAGTTTGCCTGGCAGGCACTATTCATTCGCCATTTATTAATTGTGCCTAGGCGCGACGAGCTCAGTAGCTTTACGCCCGAACTTACTATTGTTGACCTACCGAGTTTTAATACTGATGCCGCGCGTTATGAAGTGCGAACCGAAACGACCATTGCTTGCGACTTTATCGGCGGTCGTTTCCTGATCGCCGGCACTTATTATGCTGGAGAGATTAAAAAAGCGGTGTTCACCTATCTGAATTATACTTTGCCGGCTAAGGGCGTGATGCCGATGCACTGCTCGGCCAATATGACCGCGGATGGCTCTTCTTCCGCGCTGTTCTTCGGATTATCGGGTACAGGAAAGACTACTCTGTCGGCCGATCCGGAACGGGTGTTGGTTGGAGATGATGAACATGGTTGGGGCGAGCATGGTATATTCAACTGCGAAGGTGGTTCGTATGCCAAGGCAATTAATTTGAGTGCTGAAGCCGAACCGCAGATTTATACCGCTGTGCGTCGTTTTACGTCCGTTCTGGAAAATGTGATTGTTGATCCAGTTACGAGGGAACCTGATTTTAATGATGGTAGGTTAACTGAGAATACTCGCGCTGCATTTCCAATTTCCTTTATCGATAATGCGGATACTCAGGGCACGACTGCTCATCCTAATATGTTGATTATGCTGACCTGTGATGCATTTGGTGTGATGCCGCCGATCGCGCGCCTCACACCAAATCAAGCGATGTATCATTTCCTTTCCGGTTATACAGCCAAGGTTGCTGGGACGGAGAAGGGCGTCGTTGACCCGTCCGCAACTTTTTCTACCTGCTTTGCCGCACCGTTCTTGCCGCGCCATCCAAAAGAGTATGGTGATTTGTTGCGAAATCTGATAGCGCGCCACGACACCAAATGCTGGCTAGTCAACACTGGTTGGAGCGGAGGCAAGGCTGGTGTCGGTGCTAGGATGCCGATTGCTGCAACGCGCAAACTACTTTCTGCTGCCCTTTCCGGTGATTTGGATGGGACCAAAATGCGTACCGATCAATATTTCGGCTTTGAAGTGCCGTTGGCAGTTGATGGTGTTGATGCGCACATCCTTAATCCACGTGACACTTGGGAGAATGGTAGCGAGTTTGATGAGTTGGCACGCAAACTGGTGACGATGTTCCAGAAAAACTTTGCTCAGTTCGAAGGGGTTGTCGATGCTGATGTTCTCTTGGCATCGCCAAAGATAGTCTAGGTCGCGGCGTAGTTTTTCTGTGATTATTACGCTGGGTAAGGATGTGGTGCTATATCATGCTTGGCTTGGGCAAGGTTGCTGACGGTTGTCATATGAAACCATTGCTGAAGATCTGTGCCGTGAAAGAGTGGGGCTGATCTTGCAGTAAGTAATTTTATGGTAGGCGGTCAAAGTTGCAATTTTATGCGGTGCCTATCAGCCTAAAGGAGTGCCTAACATGTCAATCCAAATGTACAGTCACGTCACGATTGGCTCGAACAATATTGCGCGATCAATGGAATTTTACGAGCCGACTCTAGCGACCCTCGGCATTGAACTTTTCTTTGAGCATGACTCTGCTTTGGGATTTGGCGAGGTGCGTGGGACCAGACTATGGATAATGCAGCCATTTGACGGAGATGCGGCAAGTATTGGGAATGGCACGCATATAGCTTTTTTAGCGCCGGATCGTGAAGTTGTTCGCGCCTTTTATGCGGTCGCTCTCGCGCATGGTGGCACTGATGAAGGCGCACCCGGCCCACGCCCACAATATCACAAGAATTACTACGGAGCTTATGTGCGCGATCCCGATGGCAATAAACTCCAAGCCTGTTGCCATTCTCGCGTGGAAGACGTCGGAGAATAGAGGTGCGTAGTACTTAGTAATTAGCAGTTTTATCTTTAAAACTAATCAAGATTGAATCCTTGATCGCGAATGAAGGAGCCAAAGTCGTCCCGCTCTGGCTTTGAGTAATGGCGTGCTTTTTCCTCTGACCAGCTGTAAAACTCAGCGTGTCCATGGGTGTTTTCATCGCGCTGACGCCCGTAGGGCATAATTTGATCGCGGTAGAGATCATAGGCCTCGATCTGTTCCCGAGCATCCCTGTCGTCGTAGCGGTCGGTATGGACAGTCAGCGAGGTCGACAACCTTGGCGTGATTATCGGAGCTTCGTCCGGCCAGCCAAGAGCAAGCGCCGATACTGGAAAGACATGGTCCGGTAGGCCCAAAAGCTCGCGCACTCGCGGGCAGTCATTACGTATCTGGCTGATCGGGCAGGCGCCAAGTCCAATTGCTTCGGCTGCGGTAATGCAGGCGGAAAGCGCAATAGCTGCATCAATACTAGCGTTGAAAAATGCATCAAGATGATCATTAGCAAAGTCCTTCCTATGCCACTTATGTAGTTGGCGCTGGCGCCGATTCTGGCCGAGAAAGATCAGCAGCGCTGGGGTGGTATCGAGCCAGCGATGTCGGATAATGCTATGGAGATGCTCACGCAATTTTTTATCCTCAACGATGATGATATCGCGCTGCTGTAGGTCTGACTTGGTAGGTGAGGAAAGCGCAATTGCTGCCAAAAACCGCAAAAGCTCTGATGAGACTGATTGTGAGGTGAAAGAGCGAGCTGTGCCGCGCGCTGCCATGGTGACTAGTGTCTGGATCCCGCGATCTATTGGCGGAATCTGAATGTCTTCATCGAAGCGATGCAAAAGATCAGCATGGATTTTCTGCCGCATAATCTTGCCGTTCATGATGGCTCCTAAATGATGTATGGTGTGTTAGCATTGGCGTTGACGTGTGCAAGCGGAATCTGCGCTGAGAAGTTCATCACCACACATCATTGGCAATCACTCGGCGCCCCTACCGTCTAGTGCGCTTCATCCCAATTAAAAGCTGCTTTGACATCAACCTGAAGAGGGACTGAAAGCTGAACGGCGGGCAGCGTGGCCTCAACCATGACCTGGCGGACAGCATTTATTGTTATTTGAACCTCATCTTCGGGCGCTTCAAAAATCAACTCATCATGCACCTGAAGTAGCATGCGTGATTTCGAGCTCCGTGTGGAAAGCGCATCTGGCATACGGATCATTGCCCGGCGGATAATATCAGCAGCCGATCCTTGGATAGGCGCATTGATTGCCGCACGCTCGGTGAATGCTCGGTGAGTGTGGTTCTTGGAGTTAATCTCTGGATAGTGACACTTGCGCCCGAAGATAGTCTCGACAAATCCGTGTTCGCGGGCGAATGCCTTAGTGTCTTCCATATAGTCTCGAATTCCGGGAAAGCGATCTAAATAGCGGTCGATGTAGTCCTTTGCCTCATTGCGTGTAATAGAGAGCTGATTAGCAAGACCGAAGGCGGAAATACCATAAATGATGCCAAAATTGATTGCTTTTGCACGCCTGCGAACGGAAGGATCCATGCCCTTTATCGGTATATTGAACATCTCAGATGCTGTCATAGCATGAATGTCGAGCCCGTCATCGAATGCCTTGCGCAAGGCATCAATGTTAGCGATATGGGCTAGAATCCGTAGCTCAATCTGGCTGTAATCAGCCGAAATAAGTTTATGTCCTTTTTGCGCGATGAAGGCCGTACGGATCTTACGTCCCTCGGCGGTCCGTATCGGAATGTTCTGCAAATTAGGCTCAGATGACGAAAGGCGTCCCGTGGTGGTTGCGGCAAGTGAATAGGATGTATGTACACGTCCGGTATTGGGGTTCACGTGGGTTTGCAGAGCGTCGGTATAGGTCGATTTTAGTTTAGCAAGCTGGCGCCAATCGAGGACCTTTGCTGGTAGACCGTGACCTTCGGCGGCCAGTGATTCTAAAACGTCAGCTCCGGTTGCCCAGGCGCCGGTCTTGGTTTTCCGTCCGCCCTCAAGGCCCATCTTATCAAATAATATTTCACCAAGCTGTTTGGGACTGGCGATATTGAATATCTCGCCGGAAAGTTTATGGATTTCGTCTTCAAGTGCGCTCATAGATTGCGCAAACTGACCTGACAGTCGAGATAGCACTTGACGATCCACGGTAATCCCGGCGCGCTCCATCTCAGCTAAAATGGGGACCAAAGGGCGCTCCAGTGTCTCATAGACGCTTGTCATGCGCTCGGCTAGCAGGCGTGGTTTTAATATGCCCGCAAGCCGCAGCGTCACATCCGCGTCCTCACTCGCATATTCTCCCGCCCGCTTGATATCCACTAGATTGAAGGTAATCCTTTCCTTGCCTGTCCCGGTGACTTCCTTGAAGCTGATTGGCTGATGACCAAGATGTCGCGATGAAAGGTCGTCCATCCCGTGCCCGCCTCGGCCAGAATCAAGAGCGTAAGACATTAGCATAGTGTCATCAATCGATGATAACTGGATACCGTATTCGGCTAGGATAACGTAGTCGTATTTAAGGTTCTGCCCAATTTTGAGAACGCCGGCATCTTCCAGCATTGGCTTAAGAATTATGAGTGCCTCGGCCAAAGGCATTTGGTCAAGATCTGTATAGTTAAGCGCCAGACCATCGTTTTTATGACCAAGCGGAATATATGCGGCACGTCCCGGTGCCAGTGCCAATGACACTCCGACAAGTTCAGCCTGCATAGGGTCGAGGGAAGTGGTCTCCGTATCAATCGCAACAAATCCTTGTGCGATGGCCTCATCGACCCAGAGCTTCAATGCTTCGCCATTGCGAAGAATTTCATAAGCTTTCGCATCTATTTCCATTCCGTGCAGTTTTTCTGCTGCCAGTTCGGCAACTGCGACGGGACCCGTACGGGGTTCGACATCGTTTGTGACCGGAGATAGTTTGGTTGGGGTAAGTGGCGTGTCGGCTTTGATGGCGTCGAGCTCAACAAAGAATGTATCTGCCACTCGTTTTGTAAAGGTATGAAACTCCATAGCTTTGGAAAATGCGATCAGCGTTTTTGCATTGATTGGCGGCGCGCCTAGTGCTTCGGTGGGAATGGTGATCGGTGCGTCCCGCTTTAGATAAGCAAGATCGCGTGAAATGCGTGCCTGATCAGCAAATTCAATCAAGTTTTCGCGCCGTTTGTTTTGCTTGATCGTGTGGGCATTCTCTAAAAGTGCGTCAAGATTCCCAAACTCTGTTATCAGTAGCGCAGCGGTTTTGATGCCGATGCCTGGAACCCCTGGAATGTTATCGCTTGAATCGCCGGCAAGTGCCTGAACATCGACCACTAATTCTGGCGCAACACCAAATTTGGCAACTACCTCATTAGGACCGATATGCCGTTCATTTCCTGGCATCGGATCGTACATCTGAATTCTCGCATTTATCAGCTGCATTAGGTCTTTATCACCGGATATAATGGTAACCTTAGCACCCAATTTTCCAGCTATATCCGCATAGGTGGCGATAAGATCGTCGGCCTCATATCCATCTTCTACCAGCGGTATTAGCCCAAAAGCACGAACCGCATCACGGATCAACGGAAACTGAGGTACTAGTTCTTCGGGAGGATCGTCCCGATTAGCTTTGTATTCGGCATAGAGCTGATTGCGAAAAGTGCCACCCCTCGGATCGAATACCACTCCGATATGTGTAGGCATTTCGCTGTTCACGCCTTCGCGTAGTAGCTTCCACAACATATTGCAGAACGTCATTACCGCACCGACGGGAGTGCCATCCGATCGGGTAAAACTGCGACCTCGCGATTGCGCAACCTTAAACATGGCAAAATAGGCGCGGTAAATATAAGTGGAGCCATCGATGAGATAGACATGCGCTTTTTCATTTATCGGCTGGATTAGCTGTTTTGGTGAATTGCTCATGAACGGTATCATGACATGGCTTGAGCGTGGCTCAATGGGTTATCTCACGTATGTGAGATAAATCGTGTTTTTATAGAATAAAACCTGTGGCCAAGAATAATTCTTGGCGCGTGGGTAAAATTATTTATGCCTATTACCAGGTGATAAGGAGTATGCTTAAAACAGATATATTCAACTTTTATCGCCACTCTTTTGGTTCGCACTTTTAATGTGCGTCACTGATGATATGCCCATGCATATCAAGCGTGCTAGTCGTGTAGATAAACTATAAGCTCGGCGCTAATTAATTTAAACAGATTTCTAAATTAAAGGCTGTGCCAGTATCTTTCATTTACATGGCCTGTTGGCTGGAATTTGATATATAGAGAAATGATCTAAAGATTTAGCACCCGTAGCTCAGCTGGATAGAGCGCTGCCCTCCGAAGGCAGAGGTCACAGGTTCGAATCCTGTCGGGTGCGCCAAAATACTAGATAAATTAAATACCTTATGGTTGGTGGTTTTGAGTATTAACGAAACGTATAATCAGTTTGTTATCTGGATCAGAAATATGCCTCGTTACTGTAAGCGAGCCATATTGCTGGTATTCGACATTGGGATTCTATCGTTTGCCTTATGGGCTAGCTTCGCATTACGATTTGGATTCTGGACGCCGCCTAATACCATGCATCAGTACATCACGGTTCTGAGTGGACCGGCGATAGCTATCCCTGTATTTATTCATCTCGGCCTTTATCGGGCAGTCATTCGATATTTGCCAGAACGAGCGTTCTGGACCGTCATACAGGCGATGAGCATCGCAACTGTTCTGTGGGTTGTTCTGATCTTCTTGGTAGAAATTTCCGGCTGGGGAGGGGTGCCTCGATCTGTTCCCGCATTCTACTGGGCGCTGGGAACTATTCTAGTGGGCGGTAGCCGGTTCGCAGCCAAGAAACTTATCTGGTCAGATAGGAGCTTCTCGGACTCACAAAAACCCATTGTCATTTATGGTGCGGGGTATGCTGGAGTCCAACTTGCTAATGCGATTGCGCGCCAAGGCGGTATGTTTGTGGTTGGTTTCCTGGATGATAATGACCGCATTCACGGTCGAGATGTGGCTGGACTGCGGGTTTTTCCACCTAACCACCTTCCGAAGCTGCGCGAGTTATATGGAGTGCAGGAGGTATTGCTTTCTATTCCCTCATTGCCCTTGTTACGCCGCCAAGAGGTAGTCTCCCAGATCAGTGCTTTTGGCGTGAAAATAAGGATATTGCCTGCAATTACCGACTTAGTAGGTGGTGCGTACGTGGTCAACGAGATTCGAGAGATTGATATCGATGATTTGCTTGGCCGTTCATCGGTTCCACCTGACCCGAGTCTCATCTCCGAGATGATCTATGGCCGCTCAATCATGGTGACTGGTGCAGGTGGATCGATTGGTTCAGAGCTGTGCAGGCTCGTGGCAAAGTCGGCGCCACAACGGTTAGTGCTGTTCGAGGTAAATGAATTTGCATTATATAATATCGAGCGTGAATTGTCGGGGCTTCAGGACTTAACCGTGATTCCAGTCCTTGGTTCGATCGACAACCGAGAATGTGTGGAGCGTACGCTGAAGGATAATAACGTTCAGGTTGTCTTCCATGCAGCGGCCTATAAGCATGTTCCTCTGGTTGAAGCCAATGTCTTGGAGGGAGTTCGAAACAACGTTTTTGGGACTCTTTCGGTGGCAAGTATGTCTTTTGAAAGCGGTGTAGAAAATTTTGTGCTGATCTCGTCCGACAAGGCAGTTCGGCCAACCAATGTGATGGGGGCGACAAAGAGGTGGGCAGAACTCATCATTAGCCAGATGGCCAAGGCGGCGGCAGAAAAACGATCAGGTCAGAGGTTCGCGACGGTTCGCTTCGGCAACGTACTTGGATCCACTGGTTCAGTTGTGCCTTTGTTCAAGGATCAGATCGCCCGGGGTGGTCCTGTCACTATTACAGATATGAATATGACCCGGTACTTCATGTCCATTCATGAAGCTGCTGAACTGATCGTGCAAGCCGGCTCATTATCAAATGGAGGAGATATATTCTTACTGGAGATGGGGCAGCCCGTGCCTATCAAAATATTGGCTAAGAACATGGTACAACTGGCCGGGTTTAGCGTACGTAGCGATACTAATCCCCGTGGTGAAATCGAGCTTGTGGAGATCGGCAAGCGGCCGGGCGAAAAGCTTTATGAAGAGCTATTCTATAAAGATTCAACAGTCTCCCGTACCCAGCATCCTAAAATCATGAGGTCCCAAGACATAGTCGAAAGCGAGAGTATCGATTGTGCCCTGGACAGGCTGCGGGAAGCCCTACAGAATGGTAAAGAGTCAGAAGTTCGCTGGCTCCTCTTTA
>Ga0302127_10001682_pt1 | contig 13157 bp, 21 predicted proteins | sample CB4_SCM_MG_FD_204452 | JGI IMG/M metagenome (GOLD analysis project Ga0302127, IMG submission 204452) | Marine microbial communities from Western Arctic Ocean, Canada - CB4_SCM | ecosystem: Environmental > Aquatic > Marine > Oceanic | place: Canada: Western Arctic Ocean | collected 2017-09-24
GATCGGGATAACGCCGGATTGGTTGACCTTGAGTGGGATGTAGGTGCTCTGTCCCCCGTACTGTTTGCGCCCCACCACCCGTTTTGCGAACTGCACGGGAATCCGCCGCTGCCCTTGCTCGACGAACACGATGAAGACCATCAGGACAATGAACAACAAGGTCACGCCGGCCAAGCCGCCCCAGCCAGCGTCGGTTCGTACCAACGCTCCCTGGTTCGGGAGCGAGCTCACGACCGAGACAAAGATGATCAGCGACATGCCGTTGCCGATGCCGTTCTGGGTGATGAGTTCGCCCATCCACATCAGCAATGCGGTCCCGGCGGTAAGGGTGAGCACCACGAGGGCCACTCGACCTGGCGTGAAGTTCGGGAGGAGGTCCAGGGATGTTCCGTCGCCGCCGCCTTGGCCGAAGCCACCACCACCGTTGTGGAACAAGAAGGCGAACGCTGTGGACTGCAGCAAGGCAATCCCAACCGTCATATAGCGAGTGGTCTGGGTGATCTTGCGTTGACCAACTGCGCCCATCTGCTGCCACTGCTCAACGCGTGGAATGACCACGCCGAGAATCTGCATGATGATCGATGCCGTGATGTACGGAAGGATGCCGAGCGCGAAGATCGCGAACTGCGTTAGCGCGCCACCCGAGAACAGTCGCAGGAACGCGAGAGCACCGCCGGTCTCATCGGTCCGTTGGCGCAGAACCTGGATGGCGTCGATGTCGATACCAGGTGCCGGGATGTGAGTCCCGACCCGGTACAGCACGAGCATGCTGAGCGTGAACAGAATCTTGTTCCGCAGGTCTTCAACCCGGAACACATTCAGAATGCTGGCTCCAGCCACCGTTCCTCCTCATGATTCGCAGGCCTACGGCCTGCGCTCTGATTCGCAGTCATATAGCCTGCGTTGTGATGCAAAGCCGCAACGTCTGCGCTGTGATTTACAGTCGCGCGACTTGCGAGTTCCCCGACGATGCTGCTGTCGGGATCTCGTTGAATTGTTATCGGTTGGTAAGTGCGTTGCCCTGCGCTGGTGGACGGCCTTCGCCCCACGGCTTGGGCAGAACCTCAACCGTACCCCCGGCGGCAGTGATAGCTGCCTCGGCCGACTTGGAGAACGCATGCGCCTTCACGTTGACCTTGCCGGTCAGCTCGCCGCGGCCAAGAATCTTGACCAACGCACCTTTCGACACGAGGCCAATGGCATGCAACGTTTCTGGCGAGACATCGGCCAGCCCACACTCGGCGACGGTGTCCAGGTTGATCGCCTGATAATCGACCCGGAAAGGGTTGTTGAAGCCGCGCAATTTTGGCACGCGTTGGTGGAGGGGGTTCTGGCCACCCTCGAAACCGACGCGCACATTGCTGCGAGCCTTCTGCCCCTTGTGGCCACGGCCGGCAGTCTTGCCGCCCTTGCCACTGATACCGCGCGCAACGCGCTTGCGGCGTTTGTTGGAGCCGGCAGGCGGCTGGAGATCATGAAGCTTCATTCTGTATCCTTCTTCGTCGCGCGCTCCGAAGAGCTCACTCCGGGACTTCTTCCCAATCGATGAGGTGAGGAACGGTTGCGAGCATCCCACGAATCTCGGGACGGTCAGGCAAGGTATTGGACTTTCCGATACGGCCGAGGCCGAGCGCTCGCAGCGTGCCCCGCTGTTTGGGCTTGGTACCTATCGCCGATCGGGTCTGGGTGACCTGGAGCGCCATGTCAGGATCCTCGCTGGCCGGACTTCGAGGTCCGTTCCGATTCCCGGTACGCCGCAAGTAGCCCGCCGGGGACGAACTCTTCGGGGTCGAGGCCACGCAACGCCGCAATCTCGTCGGGGCGCCGCAGCGCCTGGAGTCCAGCGATGGTAGCGCGGGCGATGTTGATGTAGTTCGACGACCCAAGCGACTTGCAAAGCACGTTGTTAATGCCTGCTTCTTCGAGAATGATGCGGGCAGCACCACCGGCGATAACGCCGGTACCGGGAGCTGCGGGCTTGAGCATCACGCGGCCTGCGCCCATCTCGCCAATGATGGGATGAGTGATAGTCGGGCCCGCCATGGGCACGGTGAAGAGTGTGCGCTTGGCCTCTTCGGTGCCCTTCTGGATTGCGAGAGGCACCTCTTTGGCTTTGCCGTAGCCGAGGCCGACTCGGCCTGCGCCGTCACCGATCACGACAAGAGCAGTGAACGAGAAACGCCGACCGCCCTTGACGACTTTGGCCACGCGGTTGATGTTGATGACGCGTGATTCCCGGAGCTCGCCCGGTGCGGTCTGCTTGTAGTCATTCATCAGAATTTGAGTCCTGCTTTTCGGGCGGCGTCAGCCACGGCGGCGACCCGGCCGTGGTAGCGAAAGCCACCTCGGTCGAAGACGACGGTGTCGATGCCAGCGGCCTTTGCGCGCTCGCCGGCGAGGGTGCCCACCTTGGAGGCTGCATCGACACCGCTTGTGGTGCCGGAGCGGAGGTCGGATTCGACACTCGAGGCTGAAGCAACGGTGTGCCCAGCATCGTCGTCGATGACCTGCACCGAGATGTGCTTATTGGAACGGAAGACTGCCAGTCGCGGCCGGGCGGCGGTGCCGTGGACCTTGCGACGGACCCGGTTGTGGCGTCGGAGCCGGAGCTCCCGCTTGTGTTTTGCGTTGCTCATGATGAGTGCCTCAAGATCTCTACCCAACGAGGTGAGACCGTTGCATGCTGGTCGACGATCACTTGGCCGCCTTCCCAGCTTTGCGGATGATGTGCTCACCCACGTAGCGAATGCCCTTGCCCTTGTAAGGCTCGGGCTTCTTCAGCGCACGAATCTCGGCGGCGACTTGGCCGACAACTTGCTTGTCGATGCCGCTGACGATGATCTGCGTTTGTTGGGGAACCTCGAACTCAATTCCCTCAGGGGCCTTCAGTTGCACCGGGTGCGAGAAGCCAAGCTGGAACTCCAGCTGGTCCTTGCCCTTCGCGGCGCACCGGTAGCCGACGCCCACGATCTCAAGCTCCTTGCGGAACCCTTCGCTCACACCGGTCACCATGTTGTTGATCAGCGACCGGCTGAGGCCGTGGAGTGCTTTGCTTTCACGTTCGTCGTCGGAGCGGTCGAGGGTGACGGTGTCACCATCGGCGCTCGCGCTGATCTGATCAGGCAGATGGTGGGTCAAGGAGCCCTTTGGGCCTTTGACCTCCACCGTTGAGCCGCTGACGCTGACGTCGACGCCCGAGGGCAAAGAGATTGGGGTTTTTCCAATACGAGACATGTCAGCTCCTACCAGACGTAACAGAGAATTTCGCCGCCCATATGGCGTTTACGAGCTTCCCGGTCAGTCATCAGGCCCTTAGAGGTCGACACCACGGCCACGCCAAGACCCCCGAGAACACGGGGAATTTCGGTGGACTTGGTGTAGACCCGCAAGCCGGGCTTGGACACACGCTTCAGACCCGATATCACTCGGGCGCGCTGGGGCGAGTACTTCATATCGATCTTCAGGATCCGTCCGGGGCCATCAGAGTTCTCAGTAATTTCGAAACCAGTGATGTAGCCCTCTTTTTTGAGGACATCCGCGAGGGATTCCTTGAGTTTCGATGCCGGCATGCGAACGTCATCATGCATTGCCGTGTTGGCATTGCGGATGCGGGTCAGCATGTCGGCGACGGGGTCAGTCATTGTCATGTGTCTGTTACCTCACCAACTGGCCTTGGTCACACCTGGGAGTTCGCCCGCATGGGCGAGTTCTCTCAGGCAGATACGACACAGGCCGAACTTGCGGTACACCGAACGCGGGCGGCCACAACGGCGGCACCGGGTATAGCCACGAACCTTGAACTTCGGGGTCTTCTGTTGCTTGTTGACAAGTGCCTTTTTCGCCATGGCTACTGTCCTTCAGTTCTGAACGGGAAGCCGAAAGCATCGAGGAGCGCTCGGCCTTCGGCATCGGTGGTGGCGGTGGTCACGAACGTGATGTCCATGCCACGGGTGCTGTCGATCTTGTCGTAGTTGATCTCAGGGAAGATCAGTTGCTCGGTCACGCCGAAGGTGTAATTGCCATGTCCATCGAAGGACTTCGTCGGCAAGCCACGAAAGTCGCGAACACGCGGGATGGCCAGGCTGATCAGCCGGTCCAAGAACTCATACATCCGGTTGCCTCGAAGGGTGACCTTCGCGCCGATGGCGTTTCCTTCACGAAGCTTGAAGCCGGCTATCGACTTCTTGGCTCGAGTGATCATCGGGTGTTGACCGGTGATGATCTGAAGATCCGTTACAGCGCCCTCGAGAAGTGACCCTCGGGAGACGGCCTCGCCGACACCCATGTTCACGACGATCTTGTCGAGCTTGGGTACCTCCATGATGTTCTGCTTGCCCAAGCTCTCCAGGAGAGCGGCGCGCAGTTCGTCGTTGTACTTGGCCTTCAGCCGGGGTCCGGCCTCGGTCGTGGTACTCATGGCAAATCAGCTCCTGTTCGACGGCACACTCGGACCTTGGTCCCGTCGGTGTCGAACCGGTAGCCAACGCGAGTTGCCTTGTCATCTTCGGGGCTGAGCACCGCGACATTCGATGCCTGGAGTGGCATCTCCTTGTCGATGATGCCACCCTGCATGGTCGCCTTGGTGGGCTTCTGGTGCTTCTTGGCGACGTTGAGCCCGTCGACAATCACTGTGCCCTTTTCGGGGAACACGTGGCCAATGGTGCCTTCTTTGCCGCGATCCTTGCCGGCAAGGATGATGACGCGGTCACCCTTGCGCAGCTTGAGCGGCTTGGGCTTGGCTTTGGAGTTCTTGGTGTTCTTAGCCATCAGAGAACCTCCGGGGCGAGCGACACGATACGCATGAAGCGCTTGTCGCGAAGTTCACGACCCACGGGGCCGAAGATGCGAGTACCGCGTGGCTGGGACTGCTCGTTAATGAGCACAGCAGCGTTCTCGTCGAAGCGAATATAGGAGCCATCGGGACGGCGGCGGGATTTCTTGGTTCGAACTACGACACACTTGACGACGTCGCCCTTCTTGACCTGGGCGCCTGGAATGGCGTCTTTCACAGTGGCGACGAAGACGTCACCAATCCCTGCGTAACGCCGCTTGGACCCGCCGAGCACCTTGATGCAAAGCACCTCTTTGGCGCCGGAATTGTCCGCAACCCGCAGGCGTGATTCCTGCTGGATCATCGAGCACGCTCCAGGATTTCCACGATCCGCCAGCGCTTGTTCTTCGACAGCGGCCGGGTCTCTTGGATCCGCACACGATCGCCGACATTCAGCGCATTGTCTTCGTCATGGACGAAGAGCTTGGTGGTCCGCTGAACCGTCTTGTTGTAACGGCGGTGGCGGACACGGTCGACGGTGGCGATGACCGCAGTCTTGTCCATTCCGTTGGAGACCACGAGGCCCTCTCGGACCTTGCGGGGGTTCTCGCGGATGGTGGTTTCGGTGTCAGCCATTGGTGGCCTCCCCGGCGTCGGCCAAAGCCTCGGCTTGGTTCATTGACGCGTCGGCCAAGGCCTCGGCTTTGACAATTTCTCGTGCACGAAGTTCTGTCATGGCCCGGGCCACGTCCTTCTTAAGCACCTTGATACGGCTGTAATTGTCGAGCTGACCGGTCACCAGTTGGAAGCGCAGATTGAACAACTCTTCCTTCGATTCGGACAGCGCAGCGACGAGATCGTCATCGCTGAGTTCGACTATTGCGGCGTTCCTCGCCATCAGAAACCCTCCTGACGGGTCACGAACTTGGCCTTGATCGGAAGCTTTTGGATCGCTCGATCAATGGCTTCGCGTGCCACGTCTTCATCGCCGTAGGACAGCTCAAACAAGACGCGACCGGGGCGCACAACGGCGACCCAACGTTCGACGTTGCCCTTGCCCGAACCCATACGAGTTTCGGCTGGCTTTTCGGTGACGGGCTTGTCCGGGAACACATTGATCCAGACCTTGCCACCGCGCTTGATGTGGCGGGTCATGGCGATACGGGCCGCCTCGATTTGGCGAGCCGTGATCCATCCAGGCTCTAGAGCCTGGATGCCATATTCACCAAAGGCCACAGTGGTCCCGCCCTTGGCGTTTCCCTTCGTGCGGCCGCGATGGTGCTTGCGGTGCGCAACCTTACGGGGCATCAACATCAGTCAGCCTCCCCGGGACGGAATGTCGGTGTCTCGTGAGCTTCCTTGGTCGAGGCAGCGATGGCTTCTTCTTCGTCGAGCAAGCGCTCGAACTCGGGGTCGGCCTTGGCCACCAGCGGCGCCAGTTCAACGGTGTCTTCTTCGGAGGCACCTTCGGTGCGGGGGCCACCAGTCGATGACACGATCTTCTTCGGTCGGCTCGGCCCAGCCGTCTCGCCGACAGCCATCGCGGCTTCGCGTGTGACCTTGTCTTCGCTTTGAACCTTGTAGGGCAGAATGTCTCCCTTGTAAATCCAAACCTTCACGCCAATACGGCCGTAGGTCGTATGCGCCTCACGGAAGCCGTAGTCGATGTCGGCCCGCAGCGTGTGCAGCGGCACTCGACCTTCGCGGTACCACTCCGAGCGAGACATCTCAGCGCCACCGAGGCGACCCGAGCACTGGACCCGAATGCCGAGTGCGCCGGCCTTCTGCGCATTCTGGACGGCACGCTTCATGGCACGGCGGAACGCGACTCGGCCTGCGAGCTGATCGGCAACACCCTGGGCGATGAGTGCAGCGTCGAGTTCTGGCTGCTTGATCTCTTGGATGTTGAGCTGAACCTTGGCATTGCCGGTGATCGACGTGAGTCCGGACCGCAGTCGATCGGCTTCAGCTCCACGGCGACCAATCACAATGCCGGGACGGGCAGTGTGAACGTCGACGCGGAGGCGATCGCGGGTGCGTTCAACCTCGACGCGAGAGATCGCGGCATGGGGAAGTTCGCTCGTGATGTAGTCGCGAATCTTCCAGTCTTCGATGACGAAGTCCGCATAGTCGCGCTCAGCGAACCAGCGAGACTTCCAATCGGTGGTGATACCGAGACGGAACCCGTAAGGGTTGACCTTCTGGCCCATCAGGCCTCCTCATTGTCGGCAGCTTCGTTGTCGCCCTGGGGCGACGCTCCCGAATCAGTTTTCGTGCTGGCCGAGTCGTCGTCGGCCGCATCGTCGTCGTCTTGCATGGAAGGCGGCAGGGTGAATCCCGCCGCCTCGGCGGTGGCTGCGTCGGTGAACCAAACTTCGGCGACCGTCCGGCCGTAGAAGGGAGATTCCGGCGGGTGATACAGCATCGAGTCCGCGTTGCCCTTGATTGTGTAGGTATCCGACGGAGCGTCGCCGCCCTCGAGGGGATGCGCTGAGCCCGGACCAAACGGTGTTTCGTCGTCAGAGTTGACAGCACCTTCAACGTCGGAACCGGTAGTCGGGTCGTCCATGACACTCACGTCATCGTCGCCAGACTCGTGATCATGGTCGTCGTGATCATGGTCGTGCTCTTCGGCGTCGCGAGCGTCTTCGCGCTCACGGCTCTTGGCCACACGAGCGCGGCGGGCGTCGGCGGCATTGGCGCGCCCGGAGGTGCCCTTCGCTTCCTCACGAGCCCGCATGTCATCGAGCTGGCTCTGGGTGTAGCGAGCCACGATGATCGTGATGTGGCAGGTGCGCTTACGGATACGAGTAGCTCGACCACGTGCACGGGGACGCCAACGCTTGAGCGTTGGGCCCTCATCCGCGTAGCAGGCAGCCACGTACAGCTCTTCGGCCGAAATATGGTCGTTGTGCTCGGCGTTGGCAGTCGCGGAGTCGAGGCACTTGCCGATGGTGTTGCTTACCCGACGCTCTGAGAACGCAAGCAGGGTGCTGGCCTCGGCGTAGGAAAGTCCACGAATCAGGTTGAGGACCTCACGGGCCTTGTACGCCGAAACTCGCACGTACCGAACCTGAGCTCGGGTCCCCGGACGCTCATTGGTCTTGATCGCCATCAGCGACGTCCCCCTCGTTCCTGACCGGCATGGAACCGGAAGGTGCGGGTGGGAGCGAACTCGCCGAGCTTGTGGCCGACCATTGTCTCGGTGACATACACCGGTACATGCTTGCGGCCATCGTGAACGGCCAACGTGTGGCCGATCATGTCGGGGATGATCGTCGAGCGGCGCGACCAGGTCTTGATGACCTGCTTCTCGCCGGACACGTTGAGTGCGTCGATCTTCTTGAGCAGGTGGGTGTCCACGAAGGGACCCTTTTTGAGACTTCTTGGCATGGCGTGTGTTCCCTACTGCTACCGGCGCGAGCCGCGTGTGCGGCGACGACGGACGATGAGCTGCTCGGACTGCTTCTTGCGATTACGGGTTCGGCCTTCGGCCTGACCCCACGGCGATACCGGGTGGCGACCACCCGAGGTCTTGCCCTCGCCGCCACCATGGGGGTGGTCGACAGGGTTCATAGCCACGCCACGGGTCTGGGGGCGCTTGCCCTTCCAGCGATTGCGTCCGGCCTTGCCGATCTTGATGAGTTCGTGATCGCCGTTGCCGATCGTGCCGACGGTTGCTCCGCAATCAATCGGTACTCGGCGCATCTCCGTGCTGGGCAAACGCAGGGTGGCGTAGTCGCCTTCCTTCGCTACCAGCTGCACGCCTGTACCAGCGCTGCGCGCCATCTGGCCACCGCCGCCGGGACGGATCTCGATGTTGTGGAGGACGGTACCGACGGGGATGTAGCGCAACGGCATCGCGTTGCCGGCTCGGACCTCGGCGCCTTGACCACTCTGCAAGACGTCGCCAACAGCAATGCCGTCAGGGGCAAGGATGTAACGCTTCTCGCCGTCGTGGTAGTGCAGCAGGGCGATGCGGCAGGTTCGGTTGGGATCGTATTCGATCGAGGCAACGGAGGCAGGCACGCCATCCTTGTTGCGTCGGAAGTCGATCTGGCGATACTTCTGTTTGTGTCCGCCACCGCGATGACGCGAAGTCTTGCGGCCGTAGCTGTTGCGGCCGCCGCTCTTGGTCTCACCACTGGTGAGTGAGCGCTCGGGCGCGGTCTTGGTGATCTCGGCGAAGTCCGATTGCGTCTGGAACCGACGACCGGGACTTGTGGGCTTGCGTCTGCGAATAGCCATAATCTGCGCTTTCTCGGCTCTGGACTTAGACGTCGAACAGTTCGATGGAGTCACCCTCGGCGAGGGTGATCAGGGCGCGCTTCGTGTCGGGTCGTGACCCAAAGGTGAAGTTACGCCTGTTGCGCTTGCGCTTGCCTTTACGATTGAGCGTGTTCACTTTCAACACCCGCACACCAAAGATCGTTTGGACGGCGTCCCGGATCTCCGGCTTGGAAGCGCTGGGGTGCACCTTGAAGGTGTAGACGTTCGCTTCGAGGAGGCCGTAAGACTTCTCCGAGACGACCGGCTCAAGGATGACATCACGAGGGTCTTTCACGACGCTTCTCCAGCTTCATCGGCCTTGGCCTGCATGGACGGGGGCAAACTGAACCCAGCGGCCTCGGCAATCGCAGCGTCGGTAAACCAGACCTCTGCGACGGTGCGGCTGTAGAAGGGTGATTCCTGCGGGTGATACAGCATGGAGTCTGCGTTGCCCTTGATTGTGTACGCATCAGAAGGGGCATCACCGCCATCGAGGGGGTGAGCCGAGCCGGGACCAAACGGCGTGTCATCGTCAGGGTTGACCTCGCCATCGGCATCAGAATCAGCCACTGGGTCGTCGATCACGCTGACGGCGTCTGCGTCGTTGTCGGCGGGCGCCGGAGCATCGGAGGAAGGAGCAGGACTCGCCTTGTCGTCCGCTGCGGGAGCCGTGGGCAGATTGTCCTTGGTGAAGACAACCTTGTCTGCGTTGAGAATGTCATACACGTTGAGCTCGCCGGGGCTGAGCACATGGACGTTGGCGAGGTTGCGGAAGCTCTTCCACGTGGCCTCGTCGCTTGCATCGACGACCAGGAGGACCTTGCCCTCGGCGCCGATGGCGTTGAGTGCGGCGACCGCATCGCGGGTCTTGGGAGCCTCGAAGCTCCAGCCGTCGACGACCATGACGTTGCCTTCGGCAGCGCGGTCTGAGAGAGCCGAGCGCAGTGCGAGTCGCTTCATCTTCTTGGGGGTTCGTTGGGAGTAGTCGCGGGGCTTGGGGCCCATCGCGACGCCGCCGCCACGCCAGTTCGGCGAGTTCGACGAACCTGCACGAGCACGGCCCGTGCCCTTTTGCTTCCACGGCTTGGCGCCGCCACCACGAACTTCCGCCCGGGTGAGGGTGCTCTGGGTGCCGGCGCGCTTTGCGGCCAACTGAGCCGTGACGACCTGGTGCATGACCGCGGTGTTCGGCTCAATGCCGAAGACGGCATCATCAAGCTCGGCGGTGCCGGACTTGGTGCCGGTGGATGTCATCACATCGATCTTCGCCATCAGGAATCGCCTCCCGCAGGGGCCTTCACAGCGTTGCGGACAACAACGGTGCCACCGCGTGGGCCAGGAACCGAGCCCTTGATGAGCAAGAGGTCACGCTCGACATCGGCTTTGACGACCTCAAGGTTCTGCGTCGTGACCTTGGCATTGCCCATCCGGCCGGGCATTTTCTTGCCCTTGAAGATGCGAGATGGGGTGGCGCACTGGCCCACGGCGCCGGGCTTGCGGTGCACCTTGTGCGCACCGTGACTGGCGCGTTGGCCGGCGAAGCCGTGGCGCTTCATAACACCGGCGAAGCCCTTGCCCTTGCTTACAGCAGTCACATCAACGAGATCGCCATCGGCGAGCACGTCCACGCTGATCTGCTGGCCGACCTCGTAGTCACTGACATCGTCGAGGCGGAGTTCCACGAGCTTGATGCCGGGATCGACGCCAGCCTTTTGAAAGTGACCGGCCTGGGGCTGGTTCAACTTGTCAGCGTTCTTTTGGCCAAAGGTAACCTGAAGTGCGCTGTACCCGTCGGAGTCTGTGGTCTTGACCTGCACAATTCGGCAGGGCGCGACCTTGAGCACGGTCACGGGGACGACGCGGTTGTGTTCGTCCCATACCTGTGTCATGCCGACCTTCTGGCCGACAATCGCCTTGCTCGCCATATCGATGGCCTCTTCTTGTTCGGTACCTATTCGGATAAGTGCGGCCCAACTCGTGGAGTTGTCTGCACCCGTTCACGCAGACGCTCCGCAGGGCGGGGCCCAGCGGAGCGCTGTTATCGGTTTTGCCGTGCGGTTCCGCCGATTCCCGAGGGATGGTGGCCTTCACAGACTTCGATTCGTCGCACTCACCTTGCGGTAAACACGCGAGAGTGACCCTATCGGGGTCTGCCTCAGATACCAATCGCGCGGCGGTGATGACCGAAATTCGGAGCCGCCAGGCCCGGTGCGGGACGTTTGTCTCCGAATTTCGAAAGAGCCGCTGCGTAGAGGCCATGCACGGCCCTGCTAGCCGTAGAAAGTAGCGTTGGCCTGTGACTGACACGGGCTCCGTAACCGCACCACGAGACCGCATGCCCAAGTGGGTTCCGCGCGCAATCGTGCTGTTCTTCTCTGCATTCGCCGCGCTCTACGCCTTGTTCTGGCTGGTGCAACAGCTCCGCACCCTCTTGATCATCATCCTCGTCTCGCTCTTCCTGTCATTTGCGATCGAACCCGCCGTCAACCGTCTGGAACGTATGGGGTTCCGGCGCGGGCTGGGAACGCTCATCGTGTTTCTCGTCATCGCCGCGGCACTTGGCGGGTTCGGGTTCGCCATCGGATCCGTCCTGGCCGACCAGGTCACCGAATTCGTCGACGAGGCGCCGCGCTACATCGAAGACATCGAAGAATGGGCGAACGACAGCTTTGGCATCGAGCTCGACACCGATGATCTCGTCAACGAATTCCAAGACGGGGGCGCAGCCACCGATCTCGCCACTCGTCTGGCCGGCAACCTCGTCGGGCTTGGCACCCGAGCCCTGAACATCATGTTGCAGATTCTGACGGTGGCCCTGTTCACGTTCTACCTCGTCGCCGACGGCCCGCGACTACGCCGAAACGTCTGCTCAGTCCTGTCACCGCACCGCCAACAAACCGTCCTGCGGGTGTGGGATCTCGCCATCGAAAAGACCGGCGGCTACATCTATTCTCGGACGATTCTCGCGGTCGCATCGTTCATCTTCCACTGGATCGTGTTTGCCATCATTGGGGTCCCCTTCCCGCTCCCCCTCGCGTTGTGGGTCGGGGTGATGAGCCAGTTCATTCCGGTCATCGGCACGTATCTTGCAGGTGCGCTTCCACTGCTCATTGCGCTGTTGGACCAGCCGATCAACGCCGTCTGGGTGCTGATCGCGGTCGGTGCCTACCAACAAGTCGAGAATTACGTCTTCGCCCCGCCCATCACAGCCCAGACCATGGATGTGCACCCCGCTGTGGCGTTCGGCTCGGTGCTAGCGGGCGCCGGCGTCCTCGGCGCTGTGGGTGCACTCTTGGCCCTTCCTGCAGCCGCCGTTTTTCAGGCATTCGCCAGCACCTATCTCCACGAGCGCGGCCTCGTCCACGAGGTGGCACCGGAGACCGGCCTGCTGTCAGCGCCCCATACCGACGACAAAACGCGACCAAAGTGGTCTTGGCGAAAGCGCTAGCGCTAGCGCTCTGAGGCTCGCCGTTCACTTCATGCCGTGTCAATCAGCGCTTGATCATGCTCGTAGAGCCAACAATCAACGAACCGGGCGTCCTCGATCCAATACTGCAACACTCGAGCGATTTCGGCCTCCCGGTTGTCGAACCGCAACTGCTCACGGGCCACGATCGTCGCGCAGCCTGACCCCGCCATGATCTGTCAATTGCGATGAGTCTGCGCGGAGCCAGCGCACCCGTCGCGAGCAGGGTGGTCAATGCCGCGTCTTTGCCCACATGATCGCCCGAATAGGGGTCGTTGGCGAAGTAGTGCAACGTGAAGTCATCCGCGTAGCAGTCGAGAATCGTCTCGAGATCATCGCCGAGCCAGACGGTTGCGTACAGTTTGACTACCGCCAGGGCCCTTGGGTCCCATCGGTAGGTGCGCCAATACGACGCTGTGGCGGGCGGATGCGATTACCTCTGGGGTCATCAGCCAACGTCACCCCCCAGCGACGGCAAGCCGCCCCAGCGCGAAAACGTAGTTGGCCCCCGCCAAAGCGGGGGCCAACCTTTCAGAGCCAATGTGCAGAATCGAATGATCCAGCACGTGCCAGTGCAACCTCAGCGGTTGCCCGGCGTTAAGACTGCTGGATCTTGATCTCGATGTCGACGCCAGCAGGCAGATCGAGACG
>Ga0302127_10001692_pt1 | contig 13130 bp, 7 predicted proteins | sample CB4_SCM_MG_FD_204452 | JGI IMG/M metagenome (GOLD analysis project Ga0302127, IMG submission 204452) | Marine microbial communities from Western Arctic Ocean, Canada - CB4_SCM | ecosystem: Environmental > Aquatic > Marine > Oceanic | place: Canada: Western Arctic Ocean | collected 2017-09-24
GTAACGCTGTTTGTAATTCTGTTTTAGAGGTTGAAAGTTTCATGTCTTTTCCAAATAATTAGATATGATAGTTTAGCTGAATAAATACTCAAAGAACATTACCTTAAACTCTGTTTTTTAACAAGTTCTTTTCCTTTCATGAAGAGCTTTTTTCTTAATTAAATAAAGTTTAAAATAAGATATTATTTATAATAGTGTGGATAACTACTAAGAAAGATAGAAAAAGAAAGTAAAAAGAAAGATAAAACAAAAGATATCTGCAGTTATTTAATCCAATGCTTTATGTGGATAAAAAATAAAAAACGTGGAGAACTATAAAGATGTTAACAAAAAAAATTTTTAAAAATAAAAAAAAACAATTGTTTAAAACTTTTGTGGAAACTGTTGGAAACTCTCTAATTGTTTATGTGGATAAAAACTTTTTTCTTTGCCTCTTGCGCCCAATTCGAAAACCAAAGAGCCTGTTTTCTATTTAAAGCCATTTGTTCTATTTCTGTCCAGTGCAAGGCAAGATTTGCTGATCCGCCGCTTTTTACGCCCTCAACCCATAAAAGGTGGTAGCCAAGCTCTGACCTAACGGGGCCAGCACATACATTTTTTTCTATTTGGCCCAAAACTAAACCAAACTCGGGAACAGGATATGTGGCGGGGTTTATCCAGCCAAGGTTTCCTCCATTTTTTGAGGTTTTTGTATCCATTGAGTTGTTTTTTATTGTACTAATGAAATCAGCTAGGCTTTTTGAAGAGTCTTTTAGCGCGCTTATTTTTGTATAGGCAAGAGATTCGTCTTCTTCTGTTGTTGTTGGGGCTATTAAAATGTGCCGAACTTTTATTCGGTCGCCACGGATTTCTTCGGTTTCTATTATGTGATAACCAAACTCTGTTTTAATAGGTAAGCTAACCTCTCCAGGTTTTAAATTAAAAGCAACAGCCTCAAACGCGGTAACCAAAGTACCTCTTCTGACAAAACCTAAAGAACCGCCAGTGTTTTTTGAACCAGGGTCTTGAGAATAACTTAAGGCAGCATCCTTAAAAGAAAGTTTTTTATTTAAAAGCTTTGTGCGAAGATCAAGAAGAAGGGCGGTTGTTTTGTTTATCTGTTTCTCGCCCGGGTTAATTTTTATTAAAAGATGGCGAAGCTTTACGGTTGTTGGAAAAAGGGGAAGGCTGTCCTTAAAGGCGTTAAAAAAACGCTCAACACCCGTTTTATTAATAGACACGCGGCCAATCAACGTTTGTTGGTATTTTTGTGTAATAAGCATGTCTCGAACGTCATACCAATATTCACGCTTAAAAGTTCTTAGGGGCTGCCCGAGCGCTTTTTCTGCTGCTTCTTCACTACCCGCCTGTGAAATAATATTATCAACCTGCTGATTTAAGGCGCGGTCAACGTCTTTTTCGCCAACCTCAACAGAGTCGAGCTCTGCCATTGCTAAAACAACCTTTCTGCTAACAATAGACTCTATTATTTTGTTTTTCAACTCTAAAATCTTTAGCTGGTCTCTTTGAGGGTCGAGCTTTTGTTTAAAAATTTCCATCGCTAGGGCTTGGTTTACGTCGCTAGTCAAAACAAGCTTGTCTCCAACAATAGCAGCAACACCGTCAATGCTTTGTATGTGTTTTTGACCGGAAAGGCCCTCAGTCTCATCGTTGGTTTTGTTTGCTTCTTTTTGCGCAAAAGAGAAAGAAACGAGGGTAAAAAGAAAAAGTTTATAATAATAATTCAAAACAGCCCTTTCAAGAGAATTTTAACAATAAAAAACTACAAAGATAGTTGCGAAACAGTAACAGAAAAGATCTTTGAAAAAGAAAACGCAAAAGCAAGGGCGTGGTCGACCTCTTTTGCTTCAAAAGAGAGTTTAAGTTCACCGCTTTTTTGTGGGGCGAGGCTGAAAGGCGCGCCAACGTCTTTTGCGGCGCCACGCAAGGCTCTTAAAAACTGGTCCAAACTTAAACCCCCAAGCTCTGCATTAAAAACAAAACGAACAGACGAAGAGCTTATGGTACACTTTGAAACAGGAAACGAGAAAAGACAGCACTGTATTTCGGCTAATAAAAAAAGGTTTTCAATGTTCTTAGAAAAAACACCAAAACGATCACAAAGCTCTTCTTTGATTTCAAGAAGACCTTCAACGCTGTTTGCCGCAGAAATTTTATTGTAAAAAGAGAGCCTGTCCTGGACTAAGGGCATATACTTGTCGTCTATAAAGGCAGAGCCAGAAAAAACAACAACCATTTTGTCTCTTTTTTGGCGCTCACCCTGCCCGTCTTTTTTATCAAGCGCGTCTGATAGTATTTTATTGTAAAGCTCAAAACCAACGCGAGAAATTTGACCGCTTTGCTTATACCCAAAAAGACTTCCGGCTCCTCTTATTTCTAAGTCTTTCATTGCAACGCCATACCCCGAACCAAGCGCGGTGTGGTGTTCAATCGCCCTTAGCCTTTGGAAAGCATCAGGCATTAAAGAAAGTTTTTTTGGTATACACAAATAACAAAAAGCTTGCCTTTTTCCGCGACCAACGCGACCACGTATTTGATATAGCTGTGCTAAGCCAAGGTTTTGAGCCTCATTGATAATAATTGTATTTGCATTTTGTACATCTAAGCCAGATTCTATAATTGTTGTACAAAGCAAAACATCAACCTTTCCTTTAAAAAAAGAAAGAATGGTTTTTTCTAGTTCTCGACTAGAAACCCTTCCGTGTGCGATTGCAATTGTGTTTTTAGGGAACATCGCTTGAAGTTTTGCTAGATAGAAAGGAAGCTGGTCAATATTGTTGTGTAAAAAGTAAGCTTGTCCGCCACGACCAATTTCCACACCTAAAACATCTTTAACAACAGCCCAGTCGAAGTGTTGAACGAACGTTTCAATGGGCAGGCGGTCCGTCGGCGGCGTTTCAATCTTTGATGTATCTCGAATACCAACTAAGGACTGTTGTAGCGTTCTTGGTATTGGTGTTGCGGTTAAGGTTAAAACGTCAACGCGCTTTTTAAGCCTTCTAATGGTTTCTTTGTCTTTTACGCCAAAACGATGCTCTTCATCAACAACCAAGAGCCCTAGGTTTTCAGTTGGCACGTCATCACTTAATATTCTATGTGTCCCGATTAAAAGGTCTACCTTGTTTTGGTGTAGCCGTTCTAGAATAGCCTTTTGTTCTTTTTTATTTTTAAACCTTGATAACAGCTCTATCTCTACGCCAAGCGAGCCAAGTCGGTTTAAGCAGGTTATATAGTGCTGGTCTGACAAAATTGTTGTTGGTGTTAAGAAAAAGACCGTTCGTCCAGATACAACAACGCGCATTGCCGCCCTAAGAGCCACCTCTGTTTTACCAAAGCCAACGTCGCCATAAATAAGACGATCCATCGGCGTTTTTTTACTAAGGTCTTTATAAATATCTATAATTGCACTTTTCTGGTCAGGCGTTTCTTCGTAAGGAAAACTATCTTCCAGTTGGTCAAAAAGATTGTTTTCTTTAACATATTCGAACCCTCTTGGCGAAGACCTGGCCGCGTGTATTGCAACCAAGTGCTCAACAACCTCTTCAACGCTTTTCTTTGCAAGCTCTTTTTGTTTTTCCCAGGTTCCGGCGCCAAGCGTTGAAAGGCTTGGGTTGTTGTCGTTTACACCAATATATCTATGAACCCTGTTAAAACGACCAACGGGTACATAAACTAATCCTCCGTCAGCATATTCAATTTTAATATTTTCTTCTTGATTGTTTTTTTCTCCAAGGAGGGACAATCCGCGATATAGCCCAATGCCAAAATCTTTGTGAACAAGACGGTCACCCCAACCAATTTCAGAAAGAGAATTAATTTCTTGGTTTTTATTTTTCCCAGACGGAATAAAAGAATCTTGTTTTTTTATCGTAGCGATTGCGCAAACTAAATCAAAAGCAGGAACCGTAAACCCAGAAGAAAGACTGGCCGAAACTCGAGAAAAAGAAGAGTCTTTAAATTTTTTTCTTACATCATTAAACAAATAAAGATGAGCAAATTTCGTTGTAAAGCTCTCTAGTTTTTTTTGAAAAACATCTGGCCCAGCATTGTTAAAAGCTAAAGGCTCGCAAAACAAATTATCACCCATGTCGTCATCAAGCGAGGAGCTTAGCGATGTCGTCGTTATGTATAATTGAAGTGCGCACTTTTTTTGTATAAAACCGCCAAGTTCTTCGAAGCTTTCTTTTTCGTTTATTAGGGGCGGTTTCTGTATTTCTATCAGGGCTCTCTTGCTAGTGGAACGCTGAGTCTCAATATCAAAATATCGAATGGATTCAATTGTGTTTGAAAAAAACTCAAGCCTTATGGGCTCTTTTGAGTGTGTTGGGAAAAAGTCTAAAATGCCGCCCCGCATTGAAACCATGTTTGTTGCCACGCAGTGATCAACGGGCTCATAACCCCAACCAACAAAAGTTTCAACCAACTCTAAAGGATTTGCTTTTTGACCAACGGAAAGTTTTAACCAGTCGGTCTTTTTCTTATTGTTTATAATAGTATACTTTGAAACCTTATTGTTTATTAAGTAAACGCCCGGTTTTTCAAGAGACAATGCGCGATACGAGCGGTCAAACACCTGTTTTGCTTTTGAAACAAACCCCGAAACGGCAACAACCTCTTTCTTATAGTCAGGAAACACAGAAACGTTCGTTCCTAGAAAAGCCAATAGATCTTTTGACAATAACTCGAAATGATCATGGTCAACATCTGTGACGATTGCAAGCGGGCGATTAAGTCGGTAAGAGCAGGCTGCAATCAGATAAGCCTGAAAAGAAGGAAGTGAAACACCAACGTTTTTCTTTCCTTCGCAAAAGCTTTTTATTGTTGTTTCAAAAAGAGAACCGCTCTCGCCATTGAGAACAGCCTCATAGATTTCTTTAATTACTTGTTTCACGTGAAACTTTACGTTTTAAATATAAAACAGAAAGAGCGGCTATATCTGCTGGGGTAACACCAGAAACGCGCATTGCTTGACCGAAAGTTTCAGGCCGAACAAAACTAAGCTTTTCCTTTGCTTCGTTCGAGATGCTTTTAATTTTCATATAGTTAATATTCTGTGGAAGGTGAGAGCTCTCATTTCTTTTCATTCTTTCTATCTGTATTTGTTGTCTCTTTATGTAGCCTTCGTATTTTATAATTGCCTCTGCTTCAATAAGCGCTTCTTTCGCTGTGGTTTCCTCTACTCCAGACCCAAGCACATTTAAAGGAAGGTCTTTAATTGAAACCGAAGGTCTTTTAAGAATTGTCTTTAGCGGTGTCGCTTGTTTAACCGGGTTCTCGCCAAGCTTTTTAAGCTCTTCGTTTATTTTGAGAGGAGAAATGCTTTTTTCAAGGCTGTTTAGGATTTTATTAAGAACCGCAGAAGCTTTGTTTATTTTTTTAAGTCGCTCGTGGCCTAAAAGAGAATGGTTTTCAGCGCGCTGAGCCAATCTTGAGTGTGCGTTTGAAAACCGTAAGAGCAAGCGGTATTCTGCTCTTGAGGTAAACATTCTATAGGGCTCGAGCGTGTCTTTTGTAATCAAGTCATCAATCATTACCCCCAAGTAGCCCTCACTTCGCTTAATAATAAGAGGCTCTTTATTTAAAACAAATTTTGACGCGTTTACACCGGCAATTAAACCTTGAGCGGCGGCTTCTTCGTAACCCGAAGTCCCATTTATTTGTCCAGCAAAAAAAAGCCCAGAGATGTTTTTAGTTTCAAGGCTAGACTTTAACTGTGCGGGTGAAAAAAAGTCGTACTCTATAGCGTACCCAGGACGAAAAAACTTCACAGCGGCCATTCCGGGTATTGTTCTTAAAGCTTTTAGCTGAACGTGCTCTGGAAGGCTTGTTGAAAACCCGTTTAGATATATTTGATCAGAGTTCATCCACTCAGGCTCTAAGAAAAGAGTGTGGCTGTCGTGGTGTGCAAACCGATGTATTTTATCTTCAATTGAAGGACAATATCGAGGCCCAACGCCACCAACGTCACCTGAGAACATTGGGCTAAGGCTTAGGTTTTCTTTAATAATGTTTTTGCAGTCTACCCCAGTAACAATAGTGTGACAAGGGACGTGGGGAGGGTTAAAGTTCGTTGTTTCGTAGGAAAAAGGCAGAGGGCTTTTATCTCCGTTGTTAATACTCGTTTTACCCCAATCAACGGAACTCCTGTCAAGGCGAGGAGGCGTTCCTGTTTTAAGCCGCCCAGTAACAAAACCCAAAGAAACAAGGTTTTCAGTTATACCCTCAGCCCCGCTTTCACCCATTCTGCCTGCGCGTATTTTTTTTTGCCCAACATGAATTAAGCCATTTAAAAATGTTCCACAGGTTAAGATAACAGACGTTGCATATAACAATTTACCGTCCCTTAAATAAACGCCACGAACAACCGCGGCGGACTCCAGAAGAGAAACAACCTCTCCTTGTAAAATATCGATATTTTTATTTTCTAAAACACGCCGAGAGACAAATTTTTCATAGACTCTTTTGTCTACTTGTGCCCTCGGGGACCAAACCGACTTTCCTTTTGACTGGTTTAAGATTTTAAACTGTATTCCGCTTTGGTCAGTCGCGAGCCCCATAACGCCGCCAAGAACATCAATTTCTCTAACGATTTGGCCTTTTGCGAGCCCTCCAATTGCGGGATTACAGGACATTCGACCAACGGCTTTTATGTCTAGCGTGACCAAGGCAACGCTTTGCTTAAGCTTAGAGGCTATTAAAGCAGCTTCAATACCAGCATGCCCACCGCCACAAATAATTATATCATACTTCTTTTTAGGTTTCACGTGAAACTATTTTCCCACACAAAGAGATTTGAAAATGTTGTTAATTATATCCTCCGGCGTTGTTTTTCCAAGTAAAACGTCAAGAGCCTCAATTCCACCGCGGAGCTCCAAAGATAGAATTTCAAGCTCTATTCCGGAAGGCTTAAAAAGAGCTAAAGAGCGAGCAACGTGTTCACCGCAAAGCTTCACTGCGCGTTGCTGCCTTGGAGTTGAAAGAAGCGCAGCGTCAGAAGAAAGAGGTTTGATGCGAAGCTTGTTTTTTATTTCTAATAAAAGCGCGCTTATTCCCGTCTTGTTTTTACAAGAGATATGTATAATTGGTTTGTCGGGAGGATTGCGGTGAAGGTCGGCTTTGTTTAAAACAAAAAGAGAGAGCTGTTGGGCTTGCCCGTCAAGTAAGAACTCGGGCTTGTCTGAAACCGATATTATTAGATCTGCTTTCTCTTTTTGTTCAAGCGCTCTAGAAACACCCTCTTTTTCAACAGGCTCGACGGTTTCTCTGATGCCTGCGGTATCAAAGAACATAAGTGGCACACCATCCAATATTAACTCAGCACTAATAACGTCCCTTGTTGTTCCGGGCTTAGCGCTAACAATTGCTTTTTTTTGACCACAAAGAATATTTAAAAGGGAAGATTTGCCAACATTTGGTGGGCCGGTTATAACAATGCGGACGCCAAGGTTTAACATTTTACCCATAACAAACGTGTTTGAAACTTTTCTAATATCTTTATAGAGCTTGGAAAGCGAGCGCTTTGCAATTGTTTCAAAACTTGGGTTGAGGTCCTCTTCGGATATATCCAATTGGTGCTCAAAAGAAGAAACAAGGTTTATTAAAGTAAGCCTCATTTTATTAATGTCTGTAGAAAGCTGACCGTCAATTATTTTTTGTTGTTCTTTTACGCTTTCAATAGATTTAGACTTAATTAGGGAAGCAACAGCTTCGGCTTGTATTAGGTCAATCTTGCCGTTTAGAAAGGCGCGATAAGTAAACTCTCCCGGCTCAGCGAGCCGAGCCCCGAAAAAGCAGAGAGTGCTTATAATAGCATCAACAAGGGCGGGGTTTCCATGTGAAGAGATTTCAAGCGTATCCTCGCCCGTATAAGAGGCAGGAGAAGCAAAAAGAGTGACAATGGCGCTATCTATCTTTTTATTTTCTTTATTATAGATAGTGGCGAGTGAGGCTCTGCGGTTTTTTGTCTTCTTTTTGCGAGTCACCTTTTCAGCAAGACTAAAAGACTTTGGACCGCTAACCCTAATAACAGCAACGCCGCTAAAGCCAAGGGGTGTCGCAGCGGCAACAATCGTATCGCCAGAGATCATTTCAACTTTTTAGGTTTTCCGTTATTGTTGGCGGGCGGAGCGACGTCTGGTATAAAGTATTTTTGTTGAATAATAGACAAGAGGTTAAACATAGAGTAATATAGGTTTAAACCAGAAGGAAAAGTGTAAAACAAGAAAAGAAAAAACACGTTCATAAAGTACATCATGATTTTTTGTTGATTTCCGCCATCAGGGGCTGCCATTAGTTTTTGTTGTAAAAACATAGTAATGCCCATTAAAAAAGGAAGAATGTTTATAGGTAAGCCAGCAATTGTTGTAATTGTATCTGGCGCGCTAAGATCAGTTATCCAGCCAAAAAAGGGAGCGCCGCGAAATTCAATGGTAGACCTAAAGATCGTAAAGAAAGAGATCAGTATAGGCATTTGTAACAACATTGGTAAACAGCCGCCCATCGGGTTTACGCCTCGTTCTTTAAAAAGCTCCATTTGTGCACGGCTTAGCTTTTGGGGGTCGTTTTTATATTTTTCTTTAAGATTCTTAATTTGGGGCTGAAGGGCCTGCATGCTTTTTTGAGAACTAAACTGTTTTTTTGTTAAAGGGTTTAACAAAAGCTTAACCAAAAAAGCAAAAAGGAGAACAACAACACCATAGTTTGGAACTAGAGAATACATTTTTGTAAGAGACCAGGTAACCAGCTGCCCGAGGGGCCGAAAGATAGCCCAACCAAGGTTCATCGTTTTTTCTAAGTCAAAACCAAGCGCTTTTATGCGCTTGTAATCAAGAGGGCCAATATAAAGGTTGAGTTTGTTTGTACTATTAACAGCTTGCCTTAAGCTCGTTTTATAAAGTGGACGACCAGCTTTTGTTGTGCCCGAAACCTCCGCGCCAGTTCCCGGCGTTTCAGGAATTAAGGCTGCTAAAAAATATTTAGTTTTAACCGCGGTCCAAAGGGTATTGCCCGCCTGTTTTTCATTTGAAACACGCTCTTTAGGAGCGCCAGGTTCAATTAGTTCACCGCCCAAATATGCATAACCTTTTGCGTGCGTGTACTCGTCTTTAAGGTTTTTTTCTGAAGGAGCAAGCCCGCCAGACCAGGAGAGGTGGTATTGGCCACGAGAAATATATTTAGTTGAATTACCAAAAGTAAGGCCTAGTTCAATCTCGTAGCTGTTAGGATAAAAGGTGAAAGTTTTTACTATTTTCTCCCCGTTAAAAACGGTTTCATAAGACACTGCTTGCTGCCTTAAGTCCGCAGAAACAAAGCTTGAAGCGTTAACGGGTGTCCAGTTGTTTGTTAGGCGAACGTCGTCGCCCTCTAAAGAAACAAAGCTTAGGATCAGGTTGTCTTTGTTCAGCTCGTCGATGATATCAACAAGAGCAGAATCATAACGGACGTAGTTATTAAAAGTAAAAGAAACGAAAGAGCCACCACCACGATTACTCAATTGAACGTTAAAGAGACCATTGTTAATGGTTACAATCTTTTCATCTGAAAGATCAAGAGGCCTAGAAGCTTTTATTGTTTGCCCGACTGTCTTTTTTTGAAGAACAGGGCTGTCCCTCTCAACGCGCTCAAAAGGTGGCGCCTCGGAAGTTTTTTGATCTAAAGCGGAAGGAGGGGAAACAAAGCTCATGTACCAAGGGGTAAGAATCAAGACCACGGCAATTAAGCTAAAGGCAAATAAGGTTTTTTTATCCATTTGATTTTTTTACTGGGTCATAACCACCTGCAGAATAAGGGTGGCATTTAAAGATTCGCCTAACAAGCAAGGTAGTAGCTCTTAAAAAAGAATAACGACCAAGCGCCTCAAGGGCATACTGCGAACAGGTTGGGTGAAAACGACAGTTAGATCCAAAAACTGGCGAAATAAACATGCGATATGTTTTAACAGCCAGGATTAAGGCTTGTCTAAAAAAGCCGTCAGCCACCTTAAATAAGAAATTAAAAAACATTAAGCCGACAGAGACTTTCTGCCTTTCTTACGTCTTCTGGCAAGAACTCTCCTGCCGCCAACAGATGACATTCTTGACCTAAAGCCGTGCTTGTTTTTTCTTTTTCGTTTACTCGGTTGATATGTACGTTTCATTTGTGCTCCAAATTTAGCTTGGGAAAATAAGAATTATTCTCCCAAAAGACCAAAGGAAATGCCACGGGTTGAATTTGTGACGTTTTAAGTAAAAAGACTAAAAAGGAGATTGTAGAACATTAAAAAAGTGGCATAGATTAGAGAAACGCCTACTGTGGAAAACATGTGGAAAACTATTAAATGAATCAAACAGACTCTTGGAGCAAATTAAAAGAGAGCTTAAAAAAAACACAACCGCAGCACGCATATGCGACATGGTTTGAACCGCTTGTTTGTATAGGCCTAAACAACAGGAACCTTATTGTAGAAGTGCCAAATCAGTTCTTTTTTGAGTGGATTCAATCTCATTATAAAGAAACAATACAAAGCGAAGTCGTGAAAATTTACGGTGCTACAAGAGAGGTTAAATACACAGTCTCTCCTGAGGGAGCCAAAAATACAGCAGAAGTAAGAAGTAACATTCAACGGTCAAGCGCTCAACTACAGACTAGTAAAAATTTAAAAATTAATGAAAAGTATACTTTTTCTGCTTTTATTGAAGGTTCAAACAATCAGTTTGCGAAAGCGGCGGCACTAAACGTATCAGAAACACTAGGTCAACAGGCTTTTAATCCCCTGGTGATATATGGTGGCGTAGGAATGGGTAAAACTCACTTGTTACACGCAATTGGTAATAAAATCGCTAAAGCTAACACACAAGAAAATATTGTTTGTGCTTCAAGCGAAAAATTTACTCTCGATTTTATATCCTCGATTCAAAAAAACAAAACAGTAGAGTTTTCTAAGTCTTATCGAAATGCAGATGTTTTATTAATTGATGATATCCAGTTTTTTCAAGGTAAAGAGCAAACTCAAGAGCAGTTTTTTCATACGTTTAACGAATTATTTCAGGCAGGCAAACAAATTGTGATGACGGCAGATCGCTATCCAGGAGAAATGCTTGGATTGCAAGACAGGCTTTTATCAAGATTTAAATCGGGTCTTTCTGTTGATATTCAGCCACCAGACTTTGAAACAAGAGTTGCAATTGTTATGGAAAAAGCTGAAATAAACGGGTTGAAACTTCCATACGATATTATAGAGCTTATTGGCCTTCATATCAAAAGCAACGTAAGAGATCTGGAAAGTACAATTATTAGACTGTTGGCACATTCCTCACTGTCTAATCGAGAAATTGATTATGAGCTAGCAAAAAAAGTTATTAAAGAAAGGGTTGGTACGAGCATTGTTTCTGATTTAACAATCGAAGAGATTGTACGCCGTGTATCAACAATTACGCGTATTAGTGTAAAAGACATTGTAAGCGCGAGCAGAAAAATGGAGATTGCTGAAGCGAGGCAGGTTTCAATTTATTTATGTAGAGAAATTCTAGGAACGCCTCTTGTTAGCATTGGAATGCATTTTGGAGGCCGCGACCACTCAACGGTTCTTCATGCGTGCCGAGTTGTAGAAAAAAAGACAAAAGTTGACCAGCGCATTTCTACACTAGTTGGGGAGCTTAAAAACGAACTCTCTTTTGCTATGAATTAATAAACTGGGCCACAAGAAGCAGAGCTATTCTTCATAGTCCCAATCCTCGTCTTCTTCGTAGCTTTCGTAGCCTTCATCCTCTTCGTAGCCATCCTCATCTTCACCGTACTCATCTTCTTCTTCATATTCAGGCTCATAATAACTTTTAACTGTTGAAACCTCGTTGTTTTTAGGTTTCGCTGGTTTTTTAATGGACGGTTTCTGCGCAGGCGTTTCGAGGGAAGAATCGGTTCTTATAGCGGAGTAGTCTAAGTTTTTCTTAAACAAGAGACCGAGCAGCGCTACAATTAGTAATAAAACAGCTGAGGCAGCACCACCCTCAGGAACAAACTCATAACCTCCAAACATATTTCGCTTCATTCCAAAGCTTAAAAAAATAGCTAGGGACAGTAAAACGCCGAAAAGAATAATAATGTTACCAGTCACGCTTGGCATCTTTGTTTGCATAACAGAGGAATAAAGAAACCACGCAAGAAGGCCTAAAATAGAAATAAAAGCAGATAAGAGAAAGTTTTCAGCATATAAAGAAGCAATAAAAAGAATTATTGCAGACGCAGGAATTAAAAAACCAATACTGACTTTTATGTTATCATTCATATTAATTTATGGATATAAATATAGATAGAGTCTAGGAAGAACCAAGCAAAGTTCCCTCATTAAGGATTGAAATGCAAGCGTTTATACTTTGAAATCTGTATAAATTAGAAGCTGTAAGTTCAGCGCTGGACTTCTTTTTGAGCTAATGATTGTCTAAAATGAAAAATAAAATTAAAATCGGAGTAATTGGTGTTGGCCACCTTGGCCAACACCACGCAAAACACTATACCAAGATTAAATCTGTAGAGCTAATCGGCGTTTATGATGTTGACGATAAACGTTCAAAAAAAATAGCGAAAGATCTAAAGACTAAGGCCTATAGCTCTTTAGATGAAATGCTTAATCTAGTTGAAGGCGTATCTATTGTTACCCCAACAAAACACCACGCAAAAATTGCCGAAAAGTGTATTCGTCTTGGTAAGCATGTTTTTATTGAAAAGCCCATCAGTAAAACAATTAAAGAAGCAGACAACATTATTTCACTTGCAAAAGCACACAAAGTAATCGTTCAAGTTGGTCATATTGAGCGTTTTAACCCAGCCCTCCAACCTCTAAAGAACTACAGAGTAAACCCTAAATATATTGAAGTGCAAAGGCTTGCGCCATACATGATTAGAGGAACTGATATCCCGGTTGTTTTAGATCTGATGATACATGACATTGATCTTGTTTTATCTTTTATTGACTCGCCGGTTAAAAACATACAGGCAAGCGGCGTCTCAATTATGACGAACTCTGTTGATATTGCAAATGCGCGCATTCATTTTAAAAATGGCTCAGTTGCAAATATTACTTCAAGCCGAGTTGCAAAAGATAAGGTAAGAAAAATAAAACTTTTTCAACAAGACCTATATGTAACGATAGACTT
>Ga0302127_10001694_pt1 | contig 13121 bp, 12 predicted proteins | sample CB4_SCM_MG_FD_204452 | JGI IMG/M metagenome (GOLD analysis project Ga0302127, IMG submission 204452) | Marine microbial communities from Western Arctic Ocean, Canada - CB4_SCM | ecosystem: Environmental > Aquatic > Marine > Oceanic | place: Canada: Western Arctic Ocean | collected 2017-09-24
CGCCGCCTGGAGCGCTCGTTTGATATTGGCAAACGTTTGCTCGACTTGCCGGTCGAAATCACCGACACCGACAAGATTGCCCTTCTCGTCGATCGACGCCTGGCCGGACAGAAAAACTAGGTTTCCGGAGCGATATCCAATGGCGATCTTGAAGGCATCGTAAGGGTCTGGCGTGATTTTGATCCGGTAGGCGTTCGGATCAGCGGGTGACCCGACTTTCCCAGTCTCCATTACGTGCTCCTCCGTTTAGCAGCTTGTTGATTTTGACCGATCCTAACCGAGCCCCTGGCGCCGACAACTTCTCCGCTGCTGCCGCACACCCTGCGGCCAATGGTCTTTTGGGCAATGCCATATCAATCGTGGCATGGGGGACCCTTGACCCCGGTCGCGTGTGATCGGTGCTGATTCCGATTTCGACGGCGCTACCCAGGCCGTACGCACCTCAGCATCAGCGACACGATCGATCATCGCGACCACCGCATGGGCCATGTTAGTAGGGGTCCGACCCCTGATAGGGTTGGTCGGCATGGTCCGCCAAGAAGGACGGTAAGGTCGGGTTGTAGGCTGGATCGAACGGTCGAGGTAGCTCGGCGGTCGACCACTCGGTGATGAAAAGCCCTTCACGTGATCGGAACAGCCCGAGGTAGCCGGTGAGAGACGCGCCAGGCCCATGCTCAATCCCAGGCGGGCGCCAGAAATAGGCGCCCGACCGCATCATGCCTTGCGGCCAACCCAGTGAGCCCTCGAGAAGAAAAAACTCTTCGACACAAGGATGAGTTTCCGTCCGACCCGTGGGCGGCAAGTCTTCATAAGCGTCAGGCCCTTTGGTGAGCAACCACGTTCGTTCACCACTTACCGTATCCTCGCGTAAGAACTTTATCGCAAAGCCCGATCCGACAAGGCCGTGATCAAAGTCTCTTGTCCACGGCGTTTGATCTGCCTTGGTTAATGCGATCGCGCGTGAGGCATCAAACACGCCGGCGCCTGCGACCCGGCGCTGCGGACCATTAAAGAATGTCAAGACAGCAGCGCCGTTTGGCGCCGCCATGTGATGCCGCGGGCTACCACCCGGTAGGAAGCCATAGCCGTAAGGCCCGAACGCGTCATCATCGATTGTGAGGCCACCCTCCAGCACAAATAACTCTTCGTCGCCGACTATGTGGTGGGTTTCATCGAGCGTCCATCCCGCGGGATAGCGAATGATGGCACTGCCGGCGGCGCTCTCCGCGTCGTGACTCAGAATCTTGATAGTCGCGCCAGGCCGTGCGGACTGGCCGTCTAGATCTAACCAGGGCAGTACCTGTGACTGGATGAACTCAATATGTGATCGAGACATGAGCGCTCAATAAGGGTCGGTGCCCTGATAGGGCGCGTTTCCGAAGTGGGCCAACGCGTTTGGCAGCGTGGGCCGATAGGGCGCATCCCACACGATGGTCTCGGTGTGGCTCGTCCAATCAGTCGAGAACGGCCCCTCCTTGGAGCGAAAGAAGCATGTGCACCCCGCGCGCGTGCCAATCGGCCCATGCTGGATCCCGCCCGGCCGCCAGAAATAGGCACCGCGTTTGAGCAAGCCTAGCGGCATGGAAATCTCACCACCGAGAAGGAACAACTCCTCGACATGCGGGTGCGTCTCAAGCGGTGCGGTCGTTGCACTCTCGGTCGCCCCCATTGTCAGAAGCCAGGTGCGTTCCCCGGTCCGTTCGTCAAGGCGCAACATGAGCTTTTCGAGGCCAGCACCGACTACCTTCGGGTCAACGCTGTCGCCCCAAGATTGTTCGCCTGCGGCGATCCGTTCGACAAGCGCGGCGCGATCAAATTCCTTGGCGCCGTCGAAAACGTTTTTGTGCGGGCCTTCGAAGAATGTAAGGACTGCGGCCCCATCCGGCGCGCGCATCGCGCCGCGTGGATAGCCGTCTGGTAAATAGGCGTAGGCTTGCGGACCGTAGACCGTGTTCCCGATGTGGATCTCGCCCTCCAGGACGAAAAACTCTTCATCGTTATCGAGGTAGTGCGGCTGGCCGATCTCAAAACCGGCCGGATACTTGAGAATCACGCTGACGGCGCCAGAATCGGGGTCTCGCGAGAGGACCTTACACGCCACGCCGGGCCTGGCTGCAGTATCCGGCAGGGTGATCCAGGACAAGACCTGGCTTTGGATGAATTCAAGGTGATCTCGGGCCATTTCATTCCCCTTTTGACGCAGTATCGCGCGCCGCGATCGTTTGGCGCAATCTGCGACGGAATCGGGTGATCGAAGCCGTGTAAGCTTTATGACACCGTGTGATCGGTGGAACAGGACAGGCCCTGATGTTTAGGATGATCGGACTGGCGATGCTCGCCACTTTGCTTTCTTCTGGCGTGGCAGCGGCAGAGAACGCGGATCAAGAGCGCGCGGTTTGGGCGGCTCGCTTTGTCGAGCTCCTGGATATCGACGGCAATGGTACCGTAAGCCTGGGCGAGATTTTGGCGGAGCATGGTCGCCTTTTTACAGCAGCAGATCTCGATGGCGATGGTGCGTTATCGGTCGACGAGTTTCGCCGCCGCGGACGGCTTTTTCAGAGTCTCGGTACAACGACCTTGTTTGACATGCTCGATAGCAATAGCGACCAAACGCTGTCGAATGAAGAAATCAATCAGCCCTCCCGCCGCTGGTTCTCGCGCTATGATCTCGATGGCGACGGGGCAATGGTTGACCGGGAACTATCGCAGCGGGGCCAAACCGTTGGGTCCAGCCTTCGCCGTTAGTCAGACGGCCTGGATGAGCGCGGGCGAACGTACGCGCGGCGACCGGGCTGATGACACAGCTAGCCTCTCTGATGACGTCCTTGTTGCCCGTCTCGCGGACGGGAATAAGGAGGCATGGAATGAGATCACGCGACGGCACCTCGGCGCCCTTGTTGGTTATGCGTGGCACATGTTGCGCGACCAGGCAGAGGCGGAAGACGTCGCGCAGGAAACGATGGTGCGGCTCATGCGCAAGGCCGAGACTTGGGAGCCCGGCGGCGCAAAGGTAAAGACCTGGCTGTTTCGGGTTGCGATTAATCAGTGTATCGACCGGCAACGGGCACGCCGCACAACCTCTCTCGACGTTGTGGCGGAGCAGGCTGATCCGAATACCGCCGGCGCCACAGTGGCGCGTGATCACGCGTTGCGGCGAACAGTGGGCGGCGCGGTCGATGGCCTGCCTACACGGCAAAAACAAGCACTCACGTTGGTCCACTACCAAGGTTTCAGTCAGCAGGAGGCGGCCGAAGCCCTCGCCGTGTCGGTTGACGCTGTCGAGTCTCTGCTGGCCCGCGCCCGGCGAACGCTCAAAACGCAGCTCAAAGACCTCGCAGGTGACCTGTTGGAGGAATGGTGATGAACAAAATGAAATCGATGACGGCGAGCGATTTTGAATCGCTGTTGGATCGCTGTGGATCGGTCCACAGCGACTGGACAGCCGATGAACGCGAGGCGGCGGGCAGGCTGCTAGCTCAATCGACCGATGCGCAGTTCGCGTTGCGCCGTGCCGAAGCACTTGAGCGCATGCTTGACGCGGTCCCGGCGCCGATGCCGAGTGACGCTCTGATGGCGCGAGTGGCGACCATCTCTAAAGAAACCCCCGCGTACTGGATCTGGACAATTGTCGCGCGTCCGGCATGGCGGCCGGCAATATTGGCTGCCGCCATGCTAGGCGGGGTCTACCTTGGCGTGGCGGGTCTGCCTACTAGTAAAGCCCTTGGCGATAACGTGTTCGACCTGAACAGCATTGCCGGGGGCGACGAAGTCCTCAATATGATTGAGTCTTTGGAGGAATAGATGGCCATCGGACGTCGCCGCATTCTCAGCACCTTGCTGACCATATCTTTGGCGCTGAACCTTTTTGTGATCGGCATTTTCATTACGGTTTTGGTAGTAGGCGGCGGACGTATGCCCGTCCCCGCCGGCGACTCATGGGGTGCCGCCTTCCAGGCGTCGCCTGCTTTCATGGCGCTCGAACCGCAGTCTCGCCAGCTCGCTTTTGAGTTATTCCAAGAAAACAGAAAAGTCCTCCGGAAGAGGACCCGCACACTGCGGCAAGCGCAACGCGGCGTAGCACGCACGATAGCCGCAGATCCATTCGATCTTGCAGCCGCAAACGATGCATTCCACGAACTCAGGCTTCAGACAGGTGCCATTCAAATGATAATCCACAACTACTTGGTTGATCTCAGTCAGGGTTTGACCGATGAGGAACGTCAGAGCTTGAGTCGTTCCATTTTTCGGGCGCTTCCACAGCGTATCCCCCTGGCGGGCCGTTCGCACGCCGTCTTGACCCTGGAGGGTTAGGTCATGATGGGATGGTCACGCGGCAAGTTGGCCGCAGCAGGAATTGTTGTCGTCGTCATTATTGTCGGCGCTATTATTGGGCTTCGCGGCGGCAGCAGCAGCGACATTGAGTATCGCTTTGGCGCCGTGGATCGCGGCGATGTGATCAGTTCAATCTCGACGTCGGGGACGCTAAGCGCCGTGGTCACAGTGGACGTCGGCACCCAAGTCTCTGGCCAAGTCTCCGAGTTAAACGCCGATTTCAATACGAAAGTCAAAGAAGGGCAGTTGATCGCGCGTATCGATCCGCAGTCATTCGAGGCCCGGCAGCGCCAAGCTGAGGCTGACCTCGCCATCGCCAAAGCCAATGTATCCATGCAAACCGCTGCCAAAGTGCGCTCCAAGGCCGACCTAGCCAGTGCCCAGGCCAACCTCGAGAACCGGCGCGCTACCGATGACGAAGCGCAGCGCGAATTAGCCCGCAAGGAGGAATTGCTTTCCCGAGGTGTCGCGTCTAACCGCGAGGTCACGCAGGCCAAGTCTCAGGCCGATAGTGCGTCCGCGCAAACGCGTTCGAGCCAAGCTGCACTGCGCAGCGCTCAGGCGCAGATCGAAGTGGCCCAAGCGCAGATCGAAAATGCCCGCGCCCAAGTACAGCAGCGTGAAGCCAGCCTTGAGCAAGCACTGATAGATTTGGAGCGCACCTTCATCCGCGCGCCCGTCAACGGAGTAGTGATCAACCGGCAAGTCAGCCTTGGGCAAACTGTCGCGGCAAGCCTGAATGCCCCGGTGCTGTTCACCATCGCACAGGACCTGCGGCAGATGCAGGTGGAAGCTAATATTGACGAAGCTGATATTGGCCAAATCAAAGTCGGGCAACAGGTTGAATTTACAGTTGACGCCCATGGAGGACAGACCTTCCGCGGTCGCGTCAAACAAATCCGTCAAGCGCCGCTGGTGGTGCAGAACGTCGTCACCTACACCGTGATTGTGACCGCTAACAATGCGCGGCAGCTTTTGCTGCCTGGGATGACGGCCAACGTTAATGTCGTGTTGGTTCAGCGCAAAGATGTCTTGCGTATCCCCAATACCGCCCTCCGCTTTCGGCCCAAGAATTCTGCACCCGCGCAAGGCGGTACTGGTGGCGGTGGCGGCACCCAGCGGGGGCAAGGTGGCAACCAGGCTGCGCAATTTTCCAGAATGGTCGGGGAGCTGTCGCTGACCGAAGCGCAACAATCACAGGCACAGGAATTCGGACAGGAATTGGGTCGCACGGTGCGAAGCATCCGTTCGCAGGGAGGCGGGCAAGAAGAGCTCATGAAAGCGGTTCGTGAGGGGCGCAAAAAATTTAACCAGCAACTGGTCGCGATTCTTACAGAAGAGCAGCGCATCCGTTTCGCGGAGATGTCTGGGCAACGCCGTAACGCACAAGTAGGAACCAATCAGCAAGGACGGATATGGGTTCTAGGTGAAGATGGCAGCCCTAGAGCGGTAGCCATCCGCTACGGAATCACAAATGGTAGCCTGACTGAATTGGTCGATGGTGAAATTACGGCAGGTGATAAAATTATCGTGGGAGCCACCGCACCGGCCCGTGGCCGCGGCCTGACCGGCGCCGGCCTCTAGGTCCAGCATGGCTGATCCACTTATCCAAACCAAGAACTTGGGGCGCACTTATCACCTTGGCGATAACGTTGTGCCTGCGTTGCGCAGTGTGTCTATGGCGATCGAGCCCGGCGAATTTGTTGCTGTGATGGGCCCCTCAGGGTCCGGTAAGTCGACGTTCATGAACCTTATCGGGTGCCTCGACCGGCCGACTGGAGGCGAATACTGGCTGGCGGGAGAAAACGTCGCTGACCTCGACATCGACGCACTGGCCGGGATTCGAAACCGCAAGATTGGCTTTGTCTTTCAAACATTCAACCTGTTGGCTCGAACGACAGCCTTGCAAAATGTCGAAATGCCTTTGTTGTATAGCGGGATTGATTCCGCAAATCGTCGGGAGCGCGCCACGGCTCGCCTCACAGATGTCGGGTTGGCCGAGCGAATGGACCACACGCCGAGCCAGTTATCGGGTGGACAACAGCAACGCGTCGCGATCGCGCGGGCGCTGGTTAACGATCCGGTTCTTGTACTCGCAGATGAACCTACCGGCGCGCTCGACAGCCGCACGAGCATTGAGATCATGTCGATCCTTCAGGATTTGAACACTGCCGGCATCACGATCGTGATCGTCACCCATGAGGCCGATATTGCACAATATGCCAAACGGGTAGTCACCTTTCGGGATGGTGTCGTGCTCAAAGATACCCCCGTTACAAGCCGTCTATTCGCAAGCGATATTCTCAAGGATTGGGAAAACCCGGCTGAGGCGATGCAATGAACTTGTTGGTGACTATTGCCGTGGCCTTGCGAGCTCTTCGCGTGAACGCGCTGCGGAGCGGCCTGACTATGCTTGGGATTATTATCGGCGTCGCTGCAGTGATTGCGATGGTGGCAGTTGGGGCGGGCGCCCAAGAACGCGTCAACGCCCAGATCGAAAGCCTAGGCGCTAACCTGTTGATCGTCTTCAACGCATCGAGCCGACAAGGGGGTGCTCAGGGAGGCTCGGGGACGCGGCCTAACCTGACACTGGGCGATGCGGTCGCCCTTCAGGCGGAAGTTGACGCCGTGGAGCTAGCAGCGCCAAACGTAGGTGGTCGCGCCCAAGTAATTTTCGGTAATCTAAATTGGTCAGTGACCATTCAGGGGACCACACCGGAGTATTTTCCTGTCCGCGAGTGGGAGGTTGTCGAAGGGCGCGCCTTTGGGCCGGAGGATGTACGGGGGGCAACCAAGGTTGCCGTCCTAGGTCAAACTGTAGTGGAGAACCTCTTTGTTGACCGGAACCCTATCGGCGAGACTATTCGCATAAAAAAAGTACCTTTTAGGGTAATCGGTGTTCTGGCAACTAAAGGACAGAGTTCGTTCGGGCAGGATCAGGATGACGTTGTACTTATCCCAATTACAACTGCGCGCAAACGCGTCCTCGGTACTAACTCGAAGGCGCGGCCAGATTCGGTAAACATAATCTTTCTTAAGGCAGTCAATGCCGAACGACTTAAAGAGGCCGAAGAAGCCGTCAACGACCTACTCCGCCAGCGCCACCGGATTAGGCCGGGAGAAGAGGACGACTTCAAGGTACGCAACCTCGAGGAAATCACAGCTGCCCGCGCAGCAAGTCAGAAAATTCTAACAGTCCTGCTTTCAGCCGTCGCTTCGATTGCGCTTCTGGTCGGCGGGATCGGGATTATGAATATTATGTTGGTCTCAGTGACTGAGCGGACCCGCGAGATTGGACTACGCATGGCATTAGGCGCGCGCCGCAAAGACATCATGGTGCAGTTCCTGGTCGAAGCCGTGACGCTATCGCTAATCGGCGGGTTCATCGGCATCGTTGCAGGCCTTGTCGGTGCCGCGGTGATTGGAAGCCTTGCGGATTGGCCGGTAAAAATTCAACCAACAGCTTCATTAGTCGCTGCAGTCTTCTCCGGCGCTGTCGGCGTATTCTTCGGCTACTACCCGGCCCGTAAAGCGGCCCGGCTCGATCCGATCGACGCATTGCGTTCCGAGTAAGCGAGTACTTCGCGTCAGTCCTCCAAGAGGATGAGTAAATCCTTAGTATCGACGCGGGTACCAGCGGGCGCGATGATGTCGGTAACTTTGCCGGGGCGGTCGGTGTAGACCGCAGTCTCCATCTTCATAGCTTCGATCGTCAGCAACCGGTCTCCTGCGGAAACAGTTTTCCCCTTGGCGACCGCGACACTCACGACTAATCCAGGCATCGGTGCCGCAATATGAAGCGGGTTGCCATCTTCGGCCTTGAGGCGCTGATGCCTATCGGCGGCCAATGAATCATCGGCAACCTTCACCGTGCGCGGTTGGCCATTGAGTTCGAAGAAGACATTACGCTCGCCCTCTTCGTTCGCCTCACCCACGGCGAGAAGACGCACCACCAATGACTTGCCGCGCTCTATATCGACGTACAGCTCGTCGCCTTCTTCGGGCCCGTAGAAGAATGCGGGCGTGGGCAGTGAACTGACGTCGGCATATTTGCGCCGATGGTCAGCGTATTCTGTGAATACGCGGGGGTACATCAGGTAGGACGCGAGCTCGCGATCACTGATGTGGCGATGGACCTTTTTCTCGGCTTCAGCCCGAGCCACATCGAGATCGACAGGCTCGAGGACTTGGCCTGGGCGCACAGTGAGCGGCACGCGGCCCTTAAGAATTTTCTTCTGCAGGGCTTTAGGGAAGCCGCCATACGGCTGCCCTAGATCGCCATGAAACAGCTCCACAACCGATTCCGGGAAAGCAATCTCGCGCTTGGGGTCGAGAATTTCTCCAGGTGTTAGTTCGTTGGTGACCATGTAGATAGCCATATCGCCGACAACCTTTGAGGTCGGCGTGACCTTGACGATATCGCCAAACATTTCGTTGACCTCGACATAGGCGTGCGCGACCTCCGGCCAGCGCCAGGCATCGATCCCGACCGCGCGCGCTTGTTCACGCAGGTTGGTGTATTGCCCACCTGGCATCGCATGTTCGTACACCTCGGCCATCCCGGAACGCAGGTCACTTTCAAACGCGGCGTAATAGCGCCGCACGCCCTCCCAATAGCTGGCCAAGCCCCGCAAGCTGCCACGATCCAGACCAGGATCACGGTCGGTGCCCTTGAGGGCCTCGCAGATCGCACCGAGATTGGGCTGAGACGTTAACCCGGACATCGAGTCCATTGCCGCATCAACAGCATCGACCCCGGCTTCGGTTGCCGCGAGAATGCTAGCCGCAGAAATGCCAGACGTGTCATGGGTGTGAAAGTGGATTGGTAGGCCGACTTCTTGTTTGAGCGCCGTCACCAGTTGGCGAGCGGCTGCAGGCTTGCACAGGCCCGCCATATCTTTGATGCCAAGTATATGTGCGCCGGCCTTCTCCAATTCCTTCGCCATGGTGACGTAGTATTGAAGCGTGTATTTCTCTTCGTTCGGGTCGGAGAGATCGCCGCTGTAACAGATTGCGGCCTCACATAGACGACCGGTTTTGCCAACTTCGTCGATTGCGACCCGCATGTTCTCGACCCAATTCAGGCAGTCGAAGACACGGAATACATCAATCCCGGCGTCAGCCGCCTGTTGGATAAAGTAACGCACGACGTTGTCGGGATAGTTGGTGTAGCCCACAGCGTTGGCTGAGCGCAGCAGCATTTGCGTCATCAGGTTCGGCATCGCCTCGCGTAGCTTGGCCAACCGATCCCACGGGTCTTCCTTGAGGAACCGCATCGCGACGTCGAACGTGGCACCACCCCAACACTCTACAGACAGCAGCTGCGGCAGTGCCCGAGCGTACACTGGCGCAATCTTGGTCATGTCATAGGTGCGAAAGCGCGTTGCCAACAATGACTGATGAGCATCACGGAAGGTTGTGTCGGTGATGAGCAGTTGTTTTTGCGCCAACATCCATTTCGCGAAACCTTCGGGCCCCAATTCGTCCAGGCGGTTGCGCGATCCGGGTGGCGGCTCGATGTCGGGTAGCTTCGGCATGTGGGGCGGCGGAAAGCTCTCGGGACGATGGCGCCCGGCGACCTCGGGGTTGCCGTTGACCAAAACGTTGCCGACAAAAGAAAGAATTCGCGTCGCGCGATCACGGCGTGCAGGGAATGCAAACAGCGACGGCGTTTCATCAATGAATCGGGTTGTGTAGTCCCATGCGGTAAACCGCGGATTGCTAACAAGCTCTTCCAGGAAAACGAGATTGGTCTTCACACCGCGGATGCGGAATTCCCGCAACGCGCGGTCCATGCGGCGCGCCGCTTCTTCGGCAGACGGCGCCCAAGCAGTAACTTTCTCCAACATAGAATCGTAATACGGCGTGATCACCGCGCCCGAGTAGGCGGTGCCACCGTCCAAACGGATGCCGAACCCGTTGGCACCGCGATAGGCGGTTATCCGGCCGTAGTCGGGGATGAATTGGTTTTCCGGATCTTCGGTGGTGATCCGGCATTGCAACGCATGACCATTCAGCGCGATATCCTCTTGGCCGGGCAATCCGGCCGAAATATCGCCAAGACGATGCCCTTCAATCACCTTGATTTGGGCTTTGATCAGATCTACGCCAGTGACTTCTTCGGTGACCGTGTGCTCGACTTGAATGCGCGGATTGACCTCGATGAAGTAGAATTCACCGGTCTTTGGGTCCATTAGAAATTCGACTGTGCCTGCGCACGCATAGCCAACCTTATGAGCGAGGCGCAGCGCGGCGGCAGTGAGATCTGCGCGTTGCTGATCCGTGAGGTAGGCGGCGGGTGCACGTTCAATCACCTTTTGATTGCGGCGCTGGAGAGAGCAGTCGCGTTCAAACAGGTGAACGATTGTGCCGTGCAAATCACCCAGAATCTGAACTTCTACGTGGCGGGCGCCGTCGACGAACTTTTCGAGAAAGACTTCATCGTTACCAAAGGCGGCTTTGGACTCGCGACGACCCGACGCGACCTGTTCCAGCAATTCGGCTTCTTCACGGATCAGGCGCATACCACGACCGCCGCCGCCCCAGCTCGCCTTGAGCATGACCGGATAGCCCACCTCGGCGGCAAGCCGTTGGACCTCATCATCATCGCTTGGCAGCGCGCCGGTTGCCGGCACCATGGGCACGTCTGATTGAGCCGCTAAGGCCCGAGCCTGTACCTTGTTGCCTAACGCGCGCATCACATCTGGGGACGGTCCGACAAACCGAATGCCCGCTTTCGCACAAGCCTCGGCGAACTCAGGGTTTTCGGACAAGAAGCCGTAGCCTGGATGGATGGCGTCGGCGCCGGCCTCGCGGGCAATGCGGATCACGCTCGTAATGTCGAGGTAGGCCTGCACCGGCCCCTTGGTTTCGCCCACGAGGTAGGCTTCGTCGGCCTTAAAGCGGTGGAGCGCGAAACGATCTTCGCGGGAGTAGATCGCTACGGTCCGCAAGCCCAGTTCAGTCGCCGCACGAAATACTCGAATCGCAATCTCGCCACGATTGGCGACCAAAATTTTGCGGATTTTCTTATCTTTCTGAGGGTTCATCCCGGGACATTAGGACCGGTGTTGCGGCCTGTCTATTGGGACGCACGCACGTTTTAGCATGCGGTCAAAACGGTTCTTGAGTTGACCTAGAACCTCGTGCCCCTGTTGAGGCCTAGATCACCGGCGCAGAACCCCCACAACTTTTCGACCCACTGCGAGCCCGAGAAACTGGGCGACCAACCCGACAAGCGGGACGCCGAGCCATGGCGGGAAAAAGACTGCGCCCAGAACACTAGCCCACTGGACAAGCGGCAGTGACACAACAAAACCGCCAATCACGCCCCAACGGCTGAGACCGTCATCTGCGCGGCGCAACGCGTAGCTTAGAACCGTGCCTGATAGGAATCCGAAGAACACGTAGGGCGCGATCTCGTCCTGAACATTGACGAGAGCGTTTTCGCCAAACCTAACAAAAAGGATCAAAAGTTGGAGCAGTGGCCAACCGATTGTAAGACCGGCCACCAGCATAGCGCGCCCTGCCATTACGAGTCCTTCAAAGGGCCGGTCGGATCGCGTGCCACACGATCGGCCACTTCTTCACGGGCCCGGGCATTCTATTCCATTTCATCAGCGAACTCGGGGTTTTCTGATTCGATGAGACGGTAGTGCAACACCCCATCACGTTACAGCCGCGCGGCGAGGTCAACGTTGGTGGGCGGGGATGTCCGCATAACCTGCGCTACCGACCGTTGAGCCAATCAGCAAAATGTTTGCGCACTTTCGCCACCTTGGGCATCGATATGTAGGCGATGTAGGGCTGCTCTGGGTTCCGCGCCGCGTAATCCTGGTGGTATTCCTCGCCCTCGTAAAAGACATCAAGCGCCTCCACCCTGGTAACGATCTTGTCGTCGTAGACCTTGGCGGTGTCGAGTTGCGTGATATAGGCCTGGGCGACGCGTCGTTGATTGGCGTCAGCAACAAAAATTGCCGAGCGATACTGTGGGCCTACGTCGTTTCCTTGGCGGTTGAGTTGGGTGGGGTCGTGCGCGACCGAAAAGAACACCTTGAGGACTTGACCGAGTGTAATCCTGGCAGTGTCGTAGCGAATCATCGCCACTTCGGCATGTCCGGTGGTGCCCGAACAGACCGACCGATAGTCCGCCGTCTCGGGGGTGCCACCGGCATAACCCGCCGTTACTTGCTTAACGCCATCGAGCTGCCGGTAGACCGCATCGACGCACCAAAAACATCCGCCCCCCAACACGATAACGCCTTCCGCGTCAGCACCGAGGTCTTCGGCCGGCTCAGGAAAGTCTTCCGGTGCAACACGGGGCACGGCGCAAATGTCCATCGCAGAAGTCATTTCATTGAAGGAAAGGTGTATTCAGCCCCAGCGCGAATACCGGTCGGCCAACGCGAGGTAACGGTCTTGAGCTTGGTATAGAAGTGCACGCCGTCGGCACCATGAATCGCATGGGCGCCGAACAGCGAGCGCTTCCAACCGCCGAACGAGTGAAACGCCATCGGCACCGGGATCGGTACATTAATGCCGACCATGCCCGCCTGAACCTTGGATGAAAATTCGCGCGCAGCATCGCCATCGCGGGTGAAAATTGCCGCGCCGTTGCCGTATTCATGCGAATCAACAAGTTTTTTAGCGTTTTCGTAATCAGGTGCCCGCACAACAGCTAGCACCGGCCCGAAAATTTCTTCGCGATAGATACTCATATCCGGTGTGACATTATCGAACAGTGTGCCCCCAACAAAATAGCCGCCTTCGTAGCCTTGTAGGCGGAGGTC